>OGRO01000916.1_pt1 | contig 26844 bp, 29 predicted proteins | sample 1553451 | NCBI WGS metagenome assembly OGRO01 (sample SAMEA2580021, study PRJEB22360) | human gut metagenome | reverse complement strand
TTTGAAGTAATTCCAAGTATCAGTTAATTTTATTATTTTTTAAGCGATTGCCTTATGTAATTTGCAATTTTCTAATCTTTTTAGTATAATGAAGTTCGTGGGTGGTAAAGTATGAATATTGATTTAACAAAATTAAATAGTCATTTGGTCTCACAAGTTGAAATAAATCAAGTATTAGATGTACCAGAAGAACTTTTGAAAGAATCAGAATTATTAGATTTAAAAGATACAAAAGTATCAGGAATGATTTATTTTGATGCGTCAGATTCTTATGCACTAAAGTTACAAATTACTGGAGTTATGGTATTGCCATGTGCGATTACATTAAAGCCAGTAGATGTTCCATTTTCTGTTTCGATTGATGATTCTTTGGAAAATATTTATGAAGAAATGGGAAAGAAATTAAAAAATATAGAAAATAGTATTGATATTTTACCGATAATATGGGAAAATATATTGATAGAAATTCCCATGAGAGTTGTAAGTGAAGGCGCTGAAGATTTATCACTACATGGTGATGGCTGGGAACTTATAACCGAGGAAAAGCCAAAACAAGAGCATAATCCAGAATTGGAGAAGTTGAAGGAGTTATTATAAGAAAGAGGTGAACAAAAGATGAAATTAGACATTCAATTATTTGCAGTACCTTTTAGAAAAACAAGTAAGACAAGAAAAAGAATGCGTCGTACCCATTATAAAATTTCTGCGAATGAAATGACGACATGTCCAAAATGTGGTGCTACAATAAAACCTCATAGAGTTTGTAAAAATTGTGGAACTTATAAAGGTAAAGAAGTTGTTAAACAGAATGAAGAAGAAAACTAATTCTTCTTTTTTTTGGATTGAAAAACAGTCTTGTTTATGATACGATAAATAAAGAATATGGGTGATGGTATGAGAAATCAAAAGGGGTTTGCAGTATCAGGTATTCTTTATCCCTTATTTATTATATTTGTTGGTGTTTTAGTTGGGATGATTGGTACGTTTATTAATCGAAAATTATTATTTGATCGTATGAAACAAGATGTATTAAGTGATGTGAATTATGGAAATACTGTTATAGAGAGTGGATTATTGTTAAACTATGAGGGTAGTGAAGAACCGATTACTATTGATGGAAGATTGTATATTCCTGATATGAGTGGAAATGGATTTCATGGTGAAATGAAGAATTTTACTTCTTATATGAGAAATGAAGGAGGTAAAATTACATTTAATGGGGGAAACTATGTATTGATGCCTAATGTATTAGAGGATATTACAACGAATTTTACAATTGAAATGATGTATGCTCCAACGAGTAGTAATTATGATCAATATTATTTTGGAACGAGAACAAATAATTTTGGATTGGAAACTTATGAACAAAGTGTGAGTGAGGGAACGGAGTTTCGTCTTAGATTATGGTATCCTGCAGATACTTATTATAGTATTTCGATGCCAAATGTTCCATGGAGTATCAATGAATTATCTTCTATTTCTTTTGTGTTTGAAGATTCTAGTGTTACGATTTATCACAATGGATTACAAGTTCAGAAAACGAATAATTTACAAGCAATGACTTTTATTGGAGACTATATTGGATTGGGTGGTCTTGCTGATGGAACGAATACTTCATCTATGGATTTGTATTCTTTTAGAATTTATAATCAAGCACTGAATATGGATGAGATTTATCACAATTTTGAAGTGGATTATCGTGAAGTTTCAAAAGTGATTTCTTCTGCATATTTACCAGAAATTATTCCTACAACAAGTGCAACAGGAGATAGTGCTCTTGTGATGGGACAAGTTTCTGCTTCTAAAGATGAAGATGGTAATTTACAACTTTATGTTCCATTTAACAAAGAGAGTGATTTGACTTTTATGTATTGTAATGATTCAAGTTGGAATTCATGTCAGACATTGGGTGTTGAATCTATAAAGAATAATAGTGATTATACTGTGACATTTCCACTTGTTGTTGATGCTTATGAGAGAACACTTTATTTAAAAATTCAAGATTCTAGTGGGGAAGAAATTACTAGAACATATTATTATTGTTTCTTATCAGATAATACAGTGCCGATTGGTTCTGTAAGTGGTAGCGCTTGTCCAAAGCAAACGGATGAATTAGTTCCTACTACTCCACCAACTACAGGAAATGCGACAAGTACGCCTTAAGAAGGCTCTTGAAAAATAAAAAGAGTATGATATAATAATAGAAATTGCGATGAAGAAGAGGAGTATAATATCTTTCCTTGGAAGAGACTCTATGGTTGGTGGAAATAGAGAAGAGAGATATTAGAAGGTAGCTTTGGAGCATTTTATTTGAAATTAGAGTAGAATAAAACGTATATCTGCGTTAAAGATTTGAGATAGTATTTACTATGAATTAAGGTGGTACCACGTTATTTCACGTCCTTATTGCGGGACGTTTTTTTTTGGAGGTGCATGATGAAAGAAGTGATAGAACAATTTGAAGCTTATGTTCATGAGTTTGATTTGACCAATTTTGATTTAGAGAGAAAATATCGTCATTCTTATCGGGTGATGAAGTTGATGGAACAGTTGGCTCATTCTTTAAAATTATCAGAAGAAGATGTGACACTTGCATGTATCATTGGATTATTACATGATATTGGTAGATTTGAACAATTGAAAGAAGTAGATTCTTATGATGATACGAAGTTCGAACATGCTGATTTTGGAACACAATATCTAAAGACAAGTCATTTTTTGGAACAATGTCATGTTCCTGATATATGGTATCCGATTATTTTTACGGCGGTACAATATCACAATAAATATGATATTCCAGAATATTTAGATGAAAAAACCTTACTGTTTACAAAGTTGATTCGTGATGCAGATAAAATTGATATTTTAAGACTTACGATAGAGAAGAAACAGGAAAGTACTGGTGAGGTTCGACAACAAGTCATGGATGAATTTTATCAAAAGAAACAAATTCATATCTTACCTGGTTTTAGTAAAAAGGAATTTGTATTCGTTCGTTTGGGGTTTCTCTATGACTTAAATTTTAGAAAAAGTTTTGAACTCGTAAAAGAAGATGATTTTTTAAATAAATATTATGAAAAATTAAATAGACCAGAAGAATTAAAGTGTTATTTTGATTTTAGTCATGACTATTTAGAACAGCAATTAAAGGAGGAAGAACATTATGTTAGATACAAAATATAATCATTTAGAAGTAGAAAAAGGAAAATATCAAACTTGGAAAGAAAAGGGTTATTTCACGAGTGGTGATTTATCTAAAAAACCATATGCGATTGTGATTCCACCACCAAATGTAACTGGAAAATTACATTTAGGTCATGCTTGGGATACAACATTACAAGATATTTTAATCCGTTATAAGAGAATGGATGGCTATGATGCTTTATGGCTTCCGGGAATGGATCATGCGGGTATTGCGACCCAGGCTAAAGTAGATGCGAAATTACGTGAAGAAGGAATGAATCCTCGTAGTATGGACCGTGAAGCGTGGTTAGAACATGCTTGGAAGTGGAAAAAAGACTATGCGGAAAACATTCACGAACAATGGGCTAAATTAGGTCTTAGTTTAGATTATACAAAAGAACGTTTTACGTTAGATGAAGGACTTAGTGATGCTGTTAAACATGTCTTTGTTACTTTATACAATAAAGGGTACATTTATCGTGGAGAACGTATTATTAACTGGGATCCAAAAGCTATGACAGCTCTTTCTAACGAAGAAGTTATCTATAAAGATGTAGAAGGTGCTTTTTATCACATTAAATATATGATTGAAGATAGTGATGAATATTTAGAAGTCGCAACGACACGTCCTGAAACATTGTTTGGAGATACTGCTGTAGCAGTCAATCCTGAAGATGAAAGATATAAGAAGTATATTGGTAAACATGTTGTACTGCCAATTGTCAATAAATTAATTCCAATTGTTGCCGATGAACATGCAGATATGGAATTTGGAACTGGAGTTGTTAAAATAACACCTGCTCATGACTCAAACGACTTCGAAGTTGGAAATCGTCATAATCTAGAACGTATTATCGTTATGAATCCAGATGCGACAATGAACGAACATGCTGGAAAATACTGTGGAATGGATCGTTTTGCTTGCCGTGAAGCACTTGTAAAAGATTTAGAAGAAGCAGGACTATTAATTTCTATTGAAAAAATGACTCACTCTGTTGGACATAGTGAAAGAACCGATGTTATGGTAGAACCATATTTATCAAAACAATGGTTTGTAAAAATGCGTCCACTTGCTGATGCGGTATTAAAAAATCAGAAAAATAAAGATACAAAAGTAAACTTTGTACCAGAAAGATTTGAAAAAATCATGAATCACTGGATGGAAATCACATACGATTGGTGTATCTCTCGTCAATTATGGTGGGGACACCGTATTCCAGCTTGGTATAAAGGAGACGAAGTTTACGTTGGATATGAAGCTCCAAAAGAAGAAGGATGGGTACAAGCTCCCGATGTACTAGACACATGGTTCTCGAGTGCACTATGGCCATTTTCTACTCTTGGATGGCCTGAGGATACCGATCTTTTAAAGAGATATTATCCGAATGATGTATTAGTAACTGGATATGATATTATTCCATTCTGGGTAAATCGTATGACATTCCAAGGATTAGAGTTTACAGGACAAAGACCATTTAAAGATTGTTTAATCCATGGATTAATTCGTGATAAAGAGGGAAGAAAGATGAGTAAATCTCTTGGTAATGGTGTCGATCCGATGGATGTAATTGAGAAGTATGGGGCAGATGCATTACGTTATTTCTTATCTACCGCAACTGCTCCTGGTATGGATTTACGTTATGATGAAGAGAAAGTTGCTTCTACTTGGAATTTTATTAATAAACTTTGGAATGCTTCTCGTTATGTATTAATGAATTTAGGAGAGTTTAAAGAAGAAGATCAAACAATGGATGAGTTGACTACTTCTGATAAATGGATTTTAACGAAGTTAGAACAAACAATCCAAACTGTTCGTAAACATATGGATCAATATGAATTTCATGTAGTAGGTACAGAACTATATCGTTTTATTTGGGACGATTTCTGTGATTGGTACATCGAACTTACGAAAAGTTCTATCAACACCACAACCAAAACAGTATTGGTAAAAGTTCTAACAAGTATTCTTAAGATGTTGCACCCATTTATGCCATATGTAACAGAAGAGATTTATCAAATGCTTCCAATTCACGAAGAATCTATTATGATTAGTCATTATCCAGTATATGAAGAAGAATATGTATTTGAAAAAGAAACAAAAGATATGGAAGAAATGATTGATTTTATTACTCGTGTTAGAACATATAAATTAGAACAAAAAGTACCAAAAGATGCGACTGTATATTACGTTGGAAGAGAAAAAGAATTAGTATTTAAACTATTAAAAGTTCAAAATGAAACAACTGAATTGACAAGTGATATGGAAAAAATGATGATTCATAGTAATTATGACCAGTACAAAATCGCATATCAATTTGATCAATCAAAAAATAATCAGGAGTTAAAAGAGAAATTAGAAAAAGAACTTGCCTCTTTAAATCAATCTATTGAAAGAAGAAAGAAATTACTTTCTAATCAAGGATATGTAAGTCATGCTCCAGAAAATATTGTTAATAAAGAAAGAGAAAACTTACAAGTAGAAGAAAAAAGAAAAGAAGAAATTGAAGAGAAATTAAGTCACTTATCATAGTGGCTTTTTTTAACTATTTTGAAAAATAATTCATTTGATAAAAGGTTGCATTTCTTTTATTTTCCATCTATAATGTAGTTGTATAGATAAAGAGTAGGAGAGGAGTATGTTAGATGAAAAATGAAAAATTTGAGGAAAAGAAGAGAGGGATTGAACTATTATTTAAATTCTTTCTTGTGATTTATATCATTGAGATAATTGGATATCTTTTATTTAAATTATTATATGTATTTCATATTGCACAAGTAGATATTTTCAACATGACAGCATTTGTTGTTTTAATCGTTTGTGCAGCTTTTATGTATTTAGCGATAAGATTATCCCGTAGTAGATCTTTCTGGGCAGGTATTATTGGTGTTTTGGTTGGAGTTATTCAAATTTTAAGTGGCGCAATCATATCCATTGTATTAGGAGTCTTATTAGTTTTTGATTCTATCTTTTACTTAGCAAATTATCAAAAAAAATCATAAAAAAGAAGTGCCATTATTTATTTGGCACTTTACTATGACTACCAGTATTTACTAATAACAAAACTATTTCGTCTTCTAAGTATATTAGTATTCAGGCGGACTCGATATGACAATCCCTACAATTTTTCAATCTCTTGCCATTGTATAGTTGGAAATTTCTATGTTTAGGATCTAATTGTTGTTTTTTTTGGAAGTATATCTATATAATTGTCAAGAACAAACGGGTTTATCTTCGCTTTCGTATGTACCATCTTATAATGATTTGCGAAAATGTATTTCTGATTTTTTTCAATATTGTTTAAATCAAAATGTATTACAACAATATGAGGAAGATATTCATGATCTAGTTATTTATCGACTGAAAAAATTAAAACAGAAATATTTAGAAGTATTGAAAGAATGTGTTGATGTTTATAGTGAAGACTATATTTTGAAGATGATGGAAGAACTAGAAGAAATGTGTCAGTTACTAGCGAATGGACAAAAAGTAAACTTTGTTAAGAAGAGATAAAGTATAATTATTTCTTTTTTTTCTGATACTAAAATAGGGTGATATGATGTCTATTTGGAAAAAAGGAATTAAAAGTTTAAAAGATGATACAGAGCTGGATCGAGAAGTGGATATTTTAATCATAGGTGGTGGGGTTGCAGGAATTACTACACTTTATTTATTATCTCACGAGAAAAAGAATGTATTACTAATCGATAAAGGAAGAATTGGTTTTGGGGTTACTTCTAATACGACAGGGAAAGTTACATATTTACAGGATCATATTTATGAAGATATTTCAAAAATGTATGATGAAAACACTGCAAGTCAATATTTAAGAAGTCAATTAGAAGCTTGTTCTTTTATAAAAGATACAATTTTAAAAGAGAAGATTACTTGTAATTATAAAGAAGTAGACTCTTGTGTTTTTGCGACCAAACAGGAAGAAATAGAACAGTTAAATTGGCTGAAAACATTCTTAGAAAACAACCATATCAAAAGCGAGATACAAAAAGAATTACCAGTTTCACTTCCATGTCTTGCTTCTTTAAAGGGTGAGAAAAGTGCAGCATTTCATCCTTTAAAGTATCTTTATAAATTAGCACATATTTCTTTAAAACAAGGAGCAAAAATAAAAGAATATGTAAGAGCATATGATATTGATAAAAAAGAAACATATGAAGTGAAAACAGATAAAGGAAGCATAAAAGCAAAACAAGTGATTGTTTGTACCCATTATCCTTTCTTTGTAAAACCGGGTTATGTTCCCTTAAAAACACATGTAGAATCTTCTTATATTGTTTCTAGTATTGTTGATGAATGTAAACCAATTTCATGTATTACTTATCAAAAACCGGTTTTATCTTTGCGTTATCATCAAGATAGAAAGAAATATTTATTGTTTGCGAGTCAGAGTGATAAGATTACAAAATGTGTAGATCCATTAGAGAATTATCAAAAATTAGAGGAGAAGTTTTCTAAATACTTTAAGACTTCAATTCAAGAAATGTGGTCTACTCATGATATTATGCCAAATGATTATTTACCATTAATCGGAGAAATAGATGACGATTTATATCTTGCTACAGGATTTCAAAAGTGGGGAATGACCAATGGTACCATAGCAGGTATCCTTATCTCAGATCTTATTTTAGGACATAATAATGAGTATCGAGAGCTCTTTTCCCCTAAGCGAAAGTATAATTTAAAGAGATGTTATCATACTATAATTGATGGGATTGATACTGTAAAGGCAATGACAATCTCATTGTTGAAAAAACAACCTGTAGATATTAGATATGAAAATGGAAAAAGAATTGGAGTTTATACAGATTCTAATGGAGTAGAACATAAGATTCATACCTTATGTCCTCATATGAAATGTCATTTATGTTTTAATGGAGAAGATCTTACTTGGGAATGTCCATGTCATGGTTCTAAATTTGATGTAGATGGTAATTTATTAGAAGGACCAAGTGTTTTTGATAATTGTACAAATTGTCAAAAAGAGTAAATCAAAATGGAAAATATTGACTAAAATTGTTAAGAGATGATACAATTTTATTGCAATAATAGAAGGAGGAAATATAAATATGAAATCAAATCAAAAGGGATTTACATTAATTGAATTACTTGCAGTTATCGTAATCTTAGCAGTAATTGCCTTGATTGCAACACCATTAGTTATGGGGGTCATTAATCGTGCAAGAGCAAATGCAGCAATCGATTCTGTATATGGATATTTGGATGCGGTAGAACAAGCAGTTGCTGAGTATCAGTTGACAACAGATGGAATGAATTTTAACCCATCTAGAGTTACTTTTGATATTACCAAGGATAGTTCTAGAAGCTTAAAAGTTGAGCAAAATAGTAAGACACATACTATTCCTGTAAATTATAATGGTAGTGCTCCAGAAAGTGGATCATTTACATTTGATGCAGAAGGAAATATTAGTACGGTGTCTGGTGCTCCAATTGTTGTAAATGGATATAGTGTATATGTTACAAATGGTGTTGGTTCAACGACTGCACCAAGTACTACTACCCCATCTAATTAATTTAAAATGCAAGTCCTAGGGAAGTCAGAAATGGCTTCCTTTTTTCAAAACTTTTAGAAAATAATGTTTGTTTTTTGCAAAAGAGATTGACGGAAAAATATGAAAATGTTATGATGTTATTGTAATAATAAGAAGGAGGAATTGATTTTATGAAATCAAATCAAAAAGGATTTACATTAATTGAATTACTTGCAGTTATCGTAATCTTAGCAGTAATTGCCTTGATTGCAACACCATTAGTTATGGGGGTCATTAATCGTGCAAGAGCAAATGCAGCAATCGATTCTGTATATGGATATTTGGATGCGGTAGAACAAGCAGTTGCTGAGTATCAGTTAGACCCAGAAGGATTGAACTTTAATCCATCTGGAGCTACATTTACAATTGATGATACTAACAAAAGAGTTGTAAATTATGCAATTGGAGAGAAACCAAATCAAGAAACGGGAGAAATAACTGTTAATTATAATGGTAGTGCTCCAGAAAGTGGATCATTTACATTTGATGCAGAAGGAAATATTAGTACGGTGTCTGGTGCTCCAATTGTTGTAAATGGATATTCTGTTTATGTTACAAACGGAGTTGGTTCTACAACTACACCAAGTACTACTACCCCATCTGCTTAATCTAAAATGCAAATCCTATGGAAGTCAGAAATGGCTTCTTTTTATTTACAATAATTGTGAAAAAGGTTATAATAAAAGTTAAGACTGTTGGAGGTTGATGAGATGGATTTGTTGATAGGAAGTCATGTTTCTTTTAAGAAAGATACACAATTGTTAGGTAGTGCTATGGAAGCTGTTTCTTTTCATGAGAATACTTTTATGTTTTATACTGGTGCTCCCCAAAATACAAGTAGAAGTGATCTGAATGAGGAACTTACAAAGAAAGCTTTTGAATATATGAAGGAACATCAGATCGATCCAAAGAATGTGATTGTTCATGCTCCATATATTATTAATTTAGCAAACACTTCTAATATGGATAGTTGGAATTTTGCTGTTTCTTTTTTAAAACAAGAGATTAAAAGATGTGAGAAATTAGGAATGGAAAGGTTAGTTTTACATCCTGGAAGTAGTGTAAAGTTATCAAGAGAAGAAGGAATTCAAAATATTATACGTGCTTTAAATAATGTGTTAGAACCAGATCAAAAGGTTTCTATTTTGTTAGAAACAATGGCTGGTAAGGGAACAGAGTTAGGTGTATCTTTTGATGAGTTAAAAGAGATTATGGATGGAGTGGATGATTCTAGTCATTTGATGGTTTGTATGGATACTTGTCATTTAAATGATGCGGGATATGATTTGAATGCGTTTGATTCTATTTTGGAAGAATTTGATCAGAAGATTGGTCTTTCTAAATTAGGATGTATTCATATTAATGATAGTAAAAATCCATGTGGATCTCATAAGGATAGACATGCGAATATTGGCTATGGTACGATTGGATTTGATACACTTTTATCCATTATTTATCACGAAAAATTAAAAGAAGTTCCTAAGATTTTAGAAACTCCTTATGTGGGAAATGATTGGGAGGATAAGAATAGGATTTATCCACCATATCGATTTGAAATAGAAATGATTCGAGAGAAAAAATTTCACCCTGATTTACTATCTGAGATTATTCATTGTTATAAAAAAGATTGATATTTTTGTTTTGCTTGTTGATATTCATAAAGTGCTTTTTCGTATACATCTGATCTGACATGTTTTTTTACTTCTTCGAATAAATAAGAGGGATCTTGATAAAGAAGGATCTCCCAGTTCTTTTTTGCAAAAGAAGTAAAGTAATTTGCTTCTTCTTCCGTCAGTTCGACATTTTTAGATAGGGCGAATTGTTTTACTTGAATTGGAGACAAATTCGCTATATAATTTTTGATAAGTACTTTATACATATTTCACCTCTTTCTAATATATGAGAAATTTTTGAACATTATTTCGTAAAATACATTAGGAGGTGAATATGTACCAAAGGAAATATTTTTTTCCATCTTTCGATGTATTGGAACCAATGATTTCTACTAGAACATTATATTATCAAGATCGTTTTTATGAGAAAGCGATTGAACAACTTAATCAAATTAAGAAAGATGAAAGACCATTAGAAGAAATGGTAATTCATATTGATGAATATCCTCTTGAAGATCGAGGAATGTTATTATATTTGGCTGGTAGGATTTTAAATCATGAACTATATTTTGATAGTATTGGAAAAAATAATCATATGCCAGTTGGAAAGTTGAAAGAAAAAATTATTGAAACTTATGGTAGTTATGAACAGTTTATAGAAGAATTTAAAAAGAAGAGTTTCCATTTAGTTGGAAGTGGATATACGTTCTTAGTAATGGATCGAGAAGGAAACTTAAAGATAGTGAATATGCTTAATGAAGAAACTCCTTATTTATATGGTATGATTCCTATTATGGCATTAGATTTATGGGAACATAGTTATTATTTAGATAGTCAAGATAGAATGATAGAATATATTGATGCTTTTTTCGAGGTGATAGATTATGAAAAAATAAACGATAGATATGAGAAGAATATTTTATAAACCAATTAATCGACGTAGTTATGATACGTTGTATTCTAAAAAAGATATTAGTGAAACCATCGAAAAAAGATATAATATATTGTTAATTCTAATTGTAGTAATTTTATTAGTGATTATCGCAACTTTATTTTATGTACAAATTGTTCAAAATGAAGTATATCAAGCAAAAGTAGATACTTTAAATCAAAATATTATAGAAGGAAGTAGTGCACCTAGAGGGCGTATTTATGATAGAAATCATAAACTGATTGTGGATAATACACCTACTAAAATTATTTATTATAAAAAGCCAAGTGGAGTAACAACGAAACAAGAGTTAGATATTTCTTATCAGTTGGGAGAATTGATTGAACTTAATTTTTCAAAGTTATCAACCAATATGTTAAAGACTTTTTATATCGCACAGTATCCAGATGAAGTGAATGATAAGATCACGGAAAAAGAATGGAAACAAAACGAAGAAAGAAAGTTAACGGATGATGAGATAGAAGATTTGAAATATGAGAGAATTACGGATGAGGATTTAAGTATTTATACAGATGTAGATAAAGAGGCTGCTTATATTTATTATTTAATGAATAAAGGATATTCTTATGCGGAAAAGACGATTAAAAAGGATGAGGTGACGGATGAGGAATATGCTTTGATTAATGAGAATTTAAAAGATTTAAAAGGGGTAGGAACAAGATTGGATTGGGATAGAACTTATCCATATGGAAGTGTTTTTCGTTCTATTTTAGGGAGTGTTTCTTCTTCAGAACAAGGACTTCCAGCAGAGTCTAAAGATGAATATCTAGAAAAAGGTTATAGTTTAAATGATCGTGTTGGTTTAAGCTATATTGAGTATCAATATGAAGATATTTTAAAAGGGGAAAAGAATTTATATCAAGTAAATGCGAATGGAGAAAATACGCTTTATAAAGAAGGAAAACGTGGAAATGATATTGTTCTTACCATTGATATTGAATTACAAAAAGCAGTAGAAGAAATATTAACAGAAGAAGTGTTGAAAGCGAAAAGTGAACCAAATACGAAGTTTTATAATCGATCTTTTGTAATTATTACGGATCCAAATACAGGGGAAATACTAGCAATGGCAGGAAAACAAGCTGTTGAAAATGATAGTGGGGGATATGATATTGTAGATTATACTCCAGGTATTTTAACTTCTCCTGTTGTCATGGGATCTGTTGTAAAAGGTGCTAGTCAGATTGTTGGATATAATACTGGTGCTTTAGAAATTGGTGAGAATAGATATGATACTTGTGTTAAGATTGCAGCTACACCAATTAAATGTTCATGGAAATATTTAGGAAGATTAAATGATATTACTGCTTTAAAATATTCTTCTAATACATATCAGTTTTATACAGCAATTAAAGTAGGTGGTGGTACTTATCAGTATGATAAGCCACTAAGTGTAAATCCAGAAGCATTTGATATTTATCGTAATACATTTGCTGAATTTGGATTAGGTGTGAAAACAGGAATTGATTTACCTGTGGAAAGTTTAGGATATAAAGGAACAAGTACTCAGTCAGGACATCTATTAGACTTTTCTATTGGTCAATATGATACTTATACACCAATTCAATTGGCTCAGTATATTGGCACTATCGCAAATAATGGAAGTCGTATGCAACCATATTTATTAAAAGAGGTTTATGAACCAACAAAAGATGGCTTGACTGAAAAAATTGATGAAACAACTCCAACGGAGTTAAACAAAGTAAATACAACACAAGAATTTTTAGATCGTGTGAAATTAGGATTCCAAGAAGTGATGAAAACAGGTGGTACAGGAACAGGATATATCAATTTAGACTATAAGCCAGCTGGTAAAACAGGAACGAGTGAAAGTTTTGTTGATAGTGATGGCGATGGTGTTGTTGATACAGAGACAGTTACAAATACGTTTGCTGGATATGCACCATATGATGATCCAAAAGTCGCATTTGTAGTAATCTCTCCAGATATTTATCACCAAGAGGGATATAGTACTTATCAGACAACAGTGAATAAAAGAATTACTACCGCTGTTACAAATAAATACTTTGAATTATATCCTAATTCGTTTTGACAAATAAAAACTTTCTGATAAAATAGAACGATGTCAGGAGGTTTTTATGCCAAAAATATTAATGTCAGAAGTCATTGCGATGTTAGATAATAGAGAATTTTCTATTCCGGTAGAATCTCTTACCAAAACACAAAGAATAGGAATGATTGAATATGCTTATTTAAATGACATGGAAATATTACCAACAGTGATGAATTTATTATTATCTCATTGTTATTCTCTAGAAGAAGCAGATTATTATATTAAATATTTATTTATGAGTATAAAACAGGAGAAAGAAATTTTTCCAATTGTCATGTTACCATATAAGAATTTAAAAACTTATTTTCAAAAGAAACAAATTGAACGTTTTTTTCAGCTTGCGAAAAATAGAATTGGTGAAAGTCGTTTTACGAAAGAACAATTGTGGTCTATTGTAAAAGCGACGATATTACCAAATTATCACCAAGGGGAAGACGAGAAACAAGACGCTTACCATATTCAAGCATTACAATTACAAAAGCAAATTTATAAAGTGATTCAACATGATTTTGATTCTGCTATTTTACAAGATGTAGAACTCTTACGATACTGGCATCTATTACCACATCAATATATGGACTATTTAAATCAGGTAAAAAGCAAGAACCGATAAAAAGAAAATACTTGTCGTAATTGCTTTTATTTGCTATAATATGGAAGATGTGAGAAAAAGGAGGGAAAAGTATGGCCAATAAAAAAGGTGAAAATAGAAGACTTGTAGACTTTAAATGTACTGTTTGTGAAAAACATAAAGTACGTAAAGAAAAAAATGTAAAAAATACTCCAGAACGTATGGAACTTAGTATGTACTGTCCTGTTTGTAGAAAACATACAATACATAAAGAAGCAAAATAAGGTTATACGATCCCTTATTTTTTTAAAGAGAGGAGGATATTATGTTTGAAATTAATGATATTAAAAACGGAATTACATTCTTATATGAAGGAAATATTTATCAAGTACTAGAATTTTTACATGTAAAACCAGGAAAGGGTCCAGCTTTTTTAAGAGCAAAGTTAAAGAATTTAAGAACAGGTGCTACCATTGAAAAAACATTTAACACCAATATTAAATTAGAAAAAGCAATGATTGAAAAACAAAATGTTCAATTCTTGTATAAAGATGGAGATAATTATGTATTTATGAATATGGAAACTTATGAACAAATTGAATTATCTAGTGATCAAATTGGTGACAACGCAAAATATTTAAAAGATGGTTTAGATGTAGAATTAAGTTTCTATAAGGGAGAACTTCTAGGAGTAATTCTTCCAGAAAAGATTGAAATGGAAGTTACTCATACAGAACCTGCTGTAAAAGGAAATACAACAAATAATGCAACGAAAGATGCTGAATTAGAAACAGGACTTGTTGTACGTGTTCCACTTTTTATTGAACAAGGAGAACACATTATTGTAAATACACGTGATGGAAAATATGATTCTAGAGCTTAAGAAACTGTGATTAGTTTCTTTTTTTGATATTCTGTGTTATAATACGCCTAATTTGAAAGGGAAAATAAGTATGTCTTTGGAAGAAAAACAATATTATTTACAATTATCCACCATGGATAAATTAATTTACCTGACTGAAATGATTTATAAAAAAGATGCAAGGTTAGTTCAAAATCTAGGTTTTTATTTTAGTGTACTTGGAGATAGTTATTATGCTCAGTTATTTCCACTTCTTAAAAGTATTCCAAAAATTGCAGATCAAATCGATCAGAACGCTTTTTTACTATTTCACTTGTCTTACTATCAAGTAATCTATGAAAATGAACGTTTATTAAAACAATTATTTCCAAGAAAAAAATGGCCTCAATTAGAACATATGTTAGAACTGGCAAAGAAGTATCGAGAGGATGAGTATGGGTTTTATATGATTCCTCGTCATACGATTCTTTCCAAGGAAATGTTGTTTGAACGTTTAGAAAGAAAATATAAGTTACCAAAAGAATCGATTTATATGAAATTTATTGATTGTCTTTTAGATGATTTATCTCAACAAACGGAAGAGATTATTTATTTGGATTCTGGGCATTTTAATGATGTGTTTCAGATTGGAAGCAAGGTGTTGAAAGTAGGAAAGACAAGAAATAGTATTTTGTATCAAAATTCTCCTTATGATGCACAGAAGTATTTATGTAAAGATTTTTTTGAAGTAGATTTATGTGTACAAGTGTATGACGTTTTGGATTATCACAAAGTAGATGAACAAGAAAAACAAAGGATTTATAATTATAATCGTGATCATGGAAGGTATCTTTTAGATGTTACTGATGATAATTTTGCTTATTTATTATTTGATAATTGTGATCACTGGCAGGGAATTAGTGATCTTGGAAGAAGTTATTTAGGAGTTCCAGAACCTGTTTCTGTTGTTATTCCGAAAGGACATCTGGTACAAGCTGATATTGATTATATTTACGATGCAGATAAAAGCCCTAATGTAAAAGAATATGTGGATCATACAACAGGTTTAGAACCACATGCGAAACTAGAGTATGTATATCGAAAAACGACTCAAAAGAGGTAAAAATCAAAAAAGAAGTCATAAAAACTTGACAAACTACGTAATTATTAGTATAATCACAATGTAATTTGAAAAGGAAAGCAGAAGGTCCACTTCTCACCCGATTGCAAAAAGCTTTGGGTCATAAGCCAACAATTTTTAAATTTGGTTTTTAAGTGGATACTTTTGTATCCACTTTTTTGGAGGTGTCTCATATCGCTAGTAAAGAAAGAGATTTGTATATTAATGAGCAAATTCGAGCAAAAGAAGTAATGGTCATTGGGCCAAATGGAGAACAATTGGGTGTAAAGTCGATTAAAGATGCATTAACACTTGCGAATTATGCTGGCTTTGACTTGGTTTTAATGAATACGAAGGCAGAACCACCTGTATGTAAAATTATGGACTATAATAAGTTTAAATATGAAAATAAGAAGAAGCAAAAAGAAAATATGAAACGACAAAGAGAAGCAAATTTAGATGTAAAAGAATATCGTCTTTCTGTTTCAATTGATGTACATGATTTTAATACACGTGTTCGTAATGCGAAAAAGTATTTAGAAAAAGGTCATAAAGTAAAAGCAAGTATTCGTTTCCGTGGAAGAGAAATGGCTCATACTCATCTTGGAAAAGATGTATTACTTCGATTTGCAAAAGAATTAGAGGATGTAGCAATCATAGAATCTAATCCGACATTAGATGGTAAATTCATGAATATGTTATTAGCTCCAAAGAAGGAAAAATAAGGAGGATTAAGTTATGGCAAAGTTAAAAGTTAGAACAAAAATTAAAAAGAAAACTCATAAAGGAATTGCTAAAGCATTAAAGATTAGACCTGGAGGAACAATTAAAACTGGTAAAGGTGGATCACGCCATAATACAGGTAAGAAAAGTTCTAAGTTCAACCGTGATAGACGTAAGGGTCAAAGTTTAAGTAAATCTGATTACAATAGATTGAAAAAAGTAATTAAATAATAAAATAACGAGAAGGAGGATATATTATGGCAAGAGTAAAAGGTGGTACGATTAGTCGTGCACGTCATAAAAAAGTAATGAAACAAGCCAAAGGATACTTTGGAAGCAAACACAGATTATATCGTTCAGCAAATGAACAAGTAATGCATTCATTAAAATATGCATATAGAGATAGAAGACAAAAGAAAAGAGATTTTAGAAAGTTATGGATTACACGTATTAATGCAGCATGTCGTATGAATGGAATTAGTTATTCTAAATTCATTAATGGATTAAATATTGCAGGAGTTGTTGTAAACCGTAAGATGTTAAGTGAGATTGCAATTGATAATCCACAAGCATTTACAAATTTAGTAGAAGTTGCAAAAGCTGCTTTAAATGGTGATACAAAGGCAATTGAAAAAGCTTCTAAACCAGTCGCAACAGAAAAGAAAGAATCAGTATCAGAAAAGAAAGAAACAAAAACAGCAAAGAAAGAAGAAAAACAAGATCTATCTAAAATGACTGTTGCTGAATTAAAGAAGTTAGCAAAAGAAAAAAATGTTGAAGGATATTCAACAATGAAAAAAGCTGAATTACTAGATGCATTGAAATAGTGCATCTTTTTTTCTCTTTTGATTTATGTTATGATGATATTGAGTGTGATTCAAATGAGAGAACAATTAGATTTTGCTGTGAAAGAAATAATAAAAGGAGCATCGGAAGGGATGATTCCTACTACATATGGTGGTCTTCGCATTCAATTTGATACGAATATAGAAAATAAAATTTCGTTTCAAAATCAAGGAAAATAAACTTTGTTTATCGATGATTATTCTTCGTTATAGGATGTATTAGAAAGATATGTGAAGACTTTAATTGAGAGTAATCATTCCTGGAGTATGGTTCCTAGTAGAGTAAAAATAGATGTGATAAACCAAGATATTCCAGAGGGAATTTCTAAGAGAAAATTACAAGCCATGGGTTATGTTTTCGATGTTGATCGTATTATTGAAAATGTGACTACAAAGTTTCTATTGACTTCCAAACGTTGTAGCTATCAAAATCCGAATTATAATTATATTGACTTGAATGAGGGGTATGCTGTTCTGGAAAATCAGTATTTAGGACAATTCATTCAGAATGATTCTATTCGAGATATTTATCAAACAATTACAAAAGAGCATGAAAAGCAGCATAGATAGGTGTGATGAAATGAAATTATATATTGATTTTGACGGAGTGATATTGGACTCTATTCCGGTTATTTTTAAGATATTAGAAAAAACAGATATTGATGAAACAGATGAAAAAGAATTGACAATGTTTTATGAAAATCTAGATTGGAATGATATTATTAAAAAGGCACCGCAGATTCATCATTCTGTTTCTTGTATTAAAAAGATTATCGCATCTAAAAAATTTGATGTAGCAATTTTAACTCATGTAAATTCCCAAAGTGAAATATTAGAGAAAGTTGCTTATTTAAAAAAAGAATTACCGGGAATTACAATTATTTCTGTTCCAAAACAATTACATAAGACAGATATGGTAAATCCTAAGGGAGCAATTTTAATTGACGATTTTACAGGTAATTTAGTTGATTGGGATCAAAAAGGGGGAATATCCATTAAGTTTTCATTAGTATATAAAGATCGTGGCTTTCCAGTGATTGATCGTTTAGATCGTATACTAGAGATGGATATATCTCAAATTTCAGAGTAAAAGGTGTTGGAAGAGATATGATAAATGGAAAAGAGTAATAAATATGAAAGAAAAAAAATACGTTGATTTTGATCTATTATTAGATAGTATTCAAGAGTTAGATTTATCTTCTATTGAGTGGTTGATAGAAAATGTGAGTTATCAGTATTATGAATATATAAAACATTTTCGTTCATTATCTTTGGAATCTCAGGTCCAATTATTAGATATGGCATGGCAAGAGGAATTAATTGCAAATCAAGCGATGGAAGGGGAAACCAAGAAAGGACATCTTTTGGAATATGTTCAAGATATTAAACAAGGACAAGAGTCGATCAGTAAATTGACGAATCTTTTTGGACGTTATGGAAAAATAGAAATTCGAGATTTACAAAGGCTTCATACATTGTTGTTGAGAGGAACGACACTCGAAAAAAATCAAAATTATCTTTTTCGTTCTAATGATCAAAAATGGGTTGGATATGTAGAAGAAGATGGAAAACCTTGTGTGCAATATATTCCACCTAGAGCATATAAAATTAAGCACTATTTAAGAAAAATATTAACTTATGTAAATGATTTAGAAAATGTTGGAACAATAGAAAATCCGAAATTGCTTTATGAGGAGTATGATAATCATCTTGAAACTTATGGCTATTCTATTTTTGTAAAGCCAACTTTAATTCATGTTTTACTTTCTGTTTTACAACCTTTTGATGATGGAAATACACGTTTAGCAAGACTTATTCAAGAGGTTAAAATTTATCAAGAAACAAATCGTTTATTTCAGTTAAAAACATCTCCAAAAAGGCTTCCATATTTATATTTATCACAGAGATATTACCAAAGGGGACCTTTTTATCGAAGCCAAATGGCTGATATTGCGCAAAGTCCAACCAATGAAAATTGGAAAAGTTTTATTTATATGAATTTAGGATGTGTAGAGGAAGAAATCAATGTTATGCAACATACATTAAAGTATTTTAAATAAAATATTTTAATGTTTTTTTTACAATTTATTAGCACTCATACTTGACGAGTGCTAATAAAAGTGCTATACTGTATCTGTAACTTGAGTAAAGGAGGGGGATTGTTATGAATGGACAAAATCCATATGAAGAAAATTTACAAAAACCACTAGAAAAATATGGACGTGATATCGTTCAAGCTGTGAAAGATAATAAGATTGATCCAGTGATTGGACGTGATGAAGAGATTCGTAGTATTACCCGTATTTTATCTAGAAAGACAAAAAATAATCCAGTGTTAATTGGAGAACCAGGTGTTGGTAAAACAGCAATTGTGGAAGGACTTGCGGAACGTATTGTCAAAGGGGATGTTCCTGATAGTTTAAAAAATAAAACGATTTGGGAATTGGACCTTGGGGCTTTAATTGCAGGGGCGAAATATCGTGGTGAGTTCGAGGAACGTTTAAAAGCTGTATTAAAAGAGATTAAGGATTCTGATGGATCGATTATTCTTTTTATTGATGAGATTCATATGATTGTAGGAGCTGGGGCATTAGAAGGTGCTATGGATGCTGGTAATATGTTAAAACCAATGCTAGCCCGTGGTGAAATTCATTGTATTGGTGCAACTACTTTAAATGAATATCGTAAGTATATCGAAAAAGATGGTGCTTTGGAAAGACGTTTTCAAAAGGTTATGGTAAGTGAACCAACCGTGATGGATACTTTAACCATTCTTCGTGGTTTAAAACAACGTTTTGAGGTATATCATGGTGTTACAATTAAGGATAGTGCTTTAGTTGCTGCTGCCACTTTATCTGATCGTTATATTACAGATCGTTTTCTACCTGATAAAGCGATTGATTTAGTGGATGAAGCTTGTGCAACGATCAAAGTACAAATTGATTCTGTACCAATTCCACTTGATCGATTAACAAGACAGATTATGCAGTTAGAAATTGAATTACAGAGTTTGAAGAAAGAAAAAGATGAGATGAGTAAAGAACGTGTTTCTAAAATTAAAGAAAAAATCACTAGCCTAAAAGAAAAAGAAGCAAAGTTACGTGCTGATTGGGAAAGTGAAAAGAAAATTAATGAAGAAATTCGTTCTACAAAAGATAAATTACAACGTGCTCGTTTTGATCTAGAACAAGCAGAAAATCGTTATGACTTAGAAACTGCAGCAAGACTTCGTCATGGAGAAATTCCTAAGTTAGAACAACAATTAGATGAGTTGCATAAGAAAGATGAATCTTCTATTTTAAGTGATGTTGTTCGTGATGAAGATATCGCAGCCATTATTTCAAAATGGACGAATATTCCAGTTCAAAAATTAGTTGGTGGAGAAAAGGAAAAGTTATTACATCTAGAAGAGAATATGAAGAAACGTGTCAAAGGACAAGACGAAGCCATTAAACTAGTGAGTGAAGCAATTATTCGTGCTCGTGCTGGAATTAAAGATCCAAAACGTCCAATTGGTTCTTTTATCTTTTTAGGACCTACTGGTGTTGGTAAAACAGAAGTTGCTCGTACTCTTGCTTATGAATTGTTTGACGATGAAAGACATATGATTCGTATTGATATGAGTGAGTATATGGAAGCACATTCTGTCTCTCGTTTAGTTGGTGCTCCTCCAGGATATGTTGGATATGATGAAGGTGGTCAATTAACAGAAGCAGTTAGAAGAAATCCATATAGTATTGTTTTATTTGATGAGATTGAAAAGGCCCATCGTGATGTCTTTAATATTTTGTTACAAATATTAGATGATGGCCGTATTACTGATTCACAAGGACGTACAGTGGATTTTAAAAATACCATTATTATCATGACTTCTAACATAGGTAGTGAATATATTTTGGAAAATCATGAGAATGCTAATGAAATGGTAATGAATGAATTAAGACATACATTTAAACCAGAGTTCTTAAATCGTATTGATGAAATTATTATGTTCAAATCACTTTCTAAAGAAGTTGTTTATGAAGTATTAGATAAGATTATCAAAGAGATTGAAATGAGACTTTCTGATAAGAAAATTACATTAAAACTGACAGAGAAAGCAAAGAACTATATCATTGATCATTCTTATGATGAAAACTATGGCGCTAGACCAATTAAACGTTATGTAACACGTAACTTAGAAACCATTTTAGCAAACGCCATCATCGAAGATAAAATCAAATTTGGTTCTACAGTGACTGTGGATGTGAAAAACGATCAGTTCGTTTTAGAGTAAGGGATTCTTACTCTTTTTTTTGTTGAAAAATGTAGGGATGTTTGATAAAATGGATATGATGAACGGGGGAAGAAGTTTCATGGAAAAATATATACCTGATATTTATCAAAAGAGTATTTATACAATTGATTATCATAAACTAAAAGAGAGTGGGATTCGTTTTTTATTATTTGATTTAGATAATACATTATCACCCACTTCAGAGAAGAAACCGACAGATAAATTAAAGAAGTTTATTGCGGAATTAAAGGAAGAGTTTGAAATTCTTATTTTTTCAAATAGCCCTCGTAAAAGAGTGATGTCCTTTGCTGAAGAGTTGAATTTAGAAGCAGTTTATCTCGCATGTAAACCAATGCGTATGAAGTTTGATCTTGTTTTAAAAAATTATAAATTACAAGTCAATGAAGTTGCGATTATTGGAGATCAGTTATTAACGGATGTTGCTGGTGGAAATAAAGTAGGGATTACAACTATTTTAGTGAATCCGATTAGTACAAAAGATGGCTTTTTTACCAAGTGGAATCGTCATAGAGAAGATAAATTGATTCAAAAGATGAGAGATCGTGGATTATTTATGAGAGGAAAATACTATGACTAAAACATGTCTGGGCTGTGGAATTCCACTACAAACAGAAGATCCTAATCAAGTTGGTTATGTTGATGATTTAGAAAAAGAGTATTGTGAGAGATGTTTTAAAATTCGTCATTATAATCATTATCAAACAGTAGAGAAGAGTAATCAGGATTACTTATCTATTTTAAAAGAAATATCCCTTACGAAGGATTTGGTTGTATTTGTTGTAGATTTATTGAATATTAGTCCTATGATTACAGAGATTCTATCCCTTTTAAAACAAAATCCTGTATTACTTGTTTTGACGAAAAGGGATTTACTTCCAAAGAGTCTTTATGAATCCAGATTGTTAGATTATATGGATCAATATGGTACTTTTATTGATAAGATATTAATTAGTAGTAAAAAGAATTATCAATTTGATCAGTTATTAGAGAAAATTGTTCAGTATCAAGTAAGTGATCGTGTTTATGTAGTGGGATTAACGAATGCAGGGAAATCGACGATGTTAAATCAAATGATCAAAAATTACACAACTCTTGATTATGAGATTACAACCTCTATGCAATCAAGTACGACGTTAGGAATGATCTCTGTTCCCATTCGTGATACTTTGACATTGGTTGATACTCCTGGTATTTTAGATGAAGGGAATCTACTGAATGTCGTACCATCGAAGATGATGAAAAAAATAATTCCAAAAAAAGAAATTCGTCCCATTTCTTATCAAGTAAAAGGAACACAGTATTTTTGGATTGAAGACTTTTGTGTGCTTCATGTAACAGATAATACGATTATTTTTTATCTTTCTAATGCTTTATCGATCAAACGTTTTTATCACCCAAAAGACACCACATCTCTTCACTGTTATACTTTTGAACTGACAGGAAAAGAAGATATTGTGATTCCTGGGTTAGGGTTTATAAAAATAGAAAAAAAAGGTAAGGTTGATATTTTCTTGCCAGAACAGACAACTTGTTTTGTTAGAAAGAATTTTATTTAAAACACAGAATTGTGTTTTTTTTGATATCTTTTGAAAACAAGAGAAGGGCTCTTTATTTTCTTCTCATTTTATGTTATTCTAAAAATACATAGATACTAAGGTGATGACATGAGAAGTACAAAAGAAAAGATGTTGATGTTACAAAAAGAATTGATCTTATATTCTTCTAATTTAGAAAAGGCTATTGATCAAAAAGATCAATATCATATCATTTATTATGATGTGTTATTACAAATTACTTGGAAGAAGTTAGAACAAATTTATAGTAAATATGTCGATGAAGAAGAAGTGATTGTAACACCATTTTGTAATCAGATTGCGAAAAGTTTATTAGAAAGAGAAGCACATTTACAAGATGAGGATTATCTTTCTTTTATTCATCTATTTGTCGATGAAGTGATGAAGAAAGAAGAAATCAACAATTATCAAGTTCTCATAGAGCCTATGACTTCTTTTGGAGAAGTAGAGCTACAAGGAAAGACTTATCTCATTCATTTATCTAGTACGCATCTTAAAGATATCAATATTCGGTTTAATATTGAAACGATTTTTATGCAAGTGTTAAAAATAAAACAAATGGAGTTAAAAAAGAATCCTTGTAAGGATTGTTATCAAATCCTTAAGAAAAAGAAAATCAATCTGATCCAGAAATATTATCCATACTATTTCTATGATTTTGATTTTTATGAAGATTCTCCTTTAGAGTTATATATTTCTTTAGCGTTCTATCTTTATGTCAGTAAAGTTTCTCCTAGGAAGAGAAAAGAATTAGAACGAGAAATTCGTAAGAAAATGGAACAATATAAAATCAAAATGCCATTGGAACGTCTTAAAAGTCATTTTCACAAATTTCAATACAACAGTTATGATCTTTTGTTTGAAGAACATATTTTAGAGTTTCAAAGTGTATTAGAAGAAGAACCTTTTTCTTTAGAATATCAATTACAAGGAAAAAGAAGAACACTACTAGATATTTTTTTATCTCAGTCGAAATTAAAAAAGTTAATGGAACGAGAAAGTACTTCTGAAGAGAATAAAGAACGTGCTCAATATAAAATTCAAGTATTGAATGAAATGATTGAAAAGGGAGATTTTCCAACCAATGAGATTACCGATGTGATTCAATTTTTATTTACTTCTTGTCTATTAGATAAAAATAAACAAGTCGATGAGAATTTATTTTATCAATTAATTATGAAGTATCAACATATGTTAACGATCTTTTGGTATTCTTATCCAGAAGAATATGTTCGTTATTTAAATTTATTAAAAGAAATTGAACATAAGTTAGTGTTACAAGTGAAAAAAAATAAGCAACTAGCACTAAAAGACTATCAGAGATATTTAGAAAATGAGAAACAGTTTCAAGAGCATATCCAATATTTTAAACTGTTTCGAGAAGAAATGAATCAATACTTTGTGGAACTAGAACAAGTGATTTCTCTTTAGTAGAAATCTCTTTTTTTTCTTTCCGAACAATGTTATAATAAGTATATAATAGGAAGGGGCGCATTATGTTAGGACAAATTATTTCAATTGAAGAAAATACTGTTATATTAAAGTTAAATATTGATTTAACAAAGTTTCAGAGTATTGTCAATTTATTTGCGATGTTAGAAGAACCTGATAAAAAGTTAATTGGGGAGATTGTCGATGTAAAAGATGGAAATGCCTATATTCATTTATTAGGGGAATTTAAAGAGGATCAATTTGTTCCTGGTGTGAGTCGTAAACCATCTTTTGGAGCAGTTGTAAAGCTTGTTAGTAAAGAACGTATGCCAATGATTATGAGTGTTGGGGAATATCAAGAGGATAAACACTTATTATTAGGGAAAAGTGTTGTTTATGAAGATATTGATATTGCAGTAGATATTAATGGATTCTTCAGTAATCATTTTGCGATCTTTGGTTCTACGGGTAGTGGTAAATCATGTAGTGTTGCACGTATTTTTCAAAATCTTTTTGAGAAGCAGAGTTCTATTCCATACCGTGCAAGTATCTTTATTTTTGATGCTTATGGAGAATATCATCAGGCTTTTTCAAAAATTCATGAGATTACACCAGAGTTGAATTTTAAGGCATATACCACGAATTTACAATTTGGAGAGAGTGAGATATTAAAAGTACCACTTTGGTTGTTAAATGTAGATGATATTGCGATATTATTAGGGGCAGAAAAAGCAAGTCAATTACCAATTATTGAAAAGGCATTGAAGTTTGTGACTGTCTTTGCTCAGTCTGAAGATATTGTTATCAAATATAAGAACGATGTTATTGCAAGAGCACTTTTAGATATACTAGCAAGTGGACGTGCTCCTGCTCAGATTAGAGACCAAGTAACAAGTGTTCTTACAAGTTATAATACAAAAGATTTAAATCTAGATACGACAATCTTTCAACCAGGTTATTCTAGACCATTAAAACAATGTTTATTTATTGATGCGACCGGTAAGATTCGTGATATGGAGTTATTAATTAACTTCTTAAATACGTTCTTAGATGATAATCTAGAATTAAAATTACCAGATGGAACATTTAAATATAACTTAACAGATTTAGCTCGTGCTTTTGATTTTGCAGTGATTAGTGAAGGGGCATTATTAAGTGAGAAGATCTTTGATGATGTTAATTTGTTAAAAGTACGTTTACATACAATGGCAAATGGAGAACAGAGTATTTATTTTGACTATCCAGAATTTATTACCAAAGATCAATATATTCGTTCTTTATTAACTGCTCCGAATGGACAGAAAGCACAGATTATTAACTTTAATATTAACTATATTGATGATCGTTTGGCAAAGACGATTACGAAGATTTATTCTCGTTTATTATTTGATTACTGTAAAGATAATCGTAATCGTGGAACACTTCCTTTCCATATTGTATTGGAAGAAGCACACCGTTATGTACAAAATGATACGGATGTGGAATTAATTGGTTATAACATCTTTGAACGTATTGCCAAAGAGGGAAGAAAATATGGAGTTGTTTTAGGATTAATTAGTCAAAGACCAAGTGAACTTTCTGAAACAACATTATCACAATGTAATAACTTCTTAGTATTTAAGATGCTACATCCACGTGATATTTCATATATCCATGATATGGTGCCAAATGTAACAGATGAGATTATGAAGAAGATTCGTGTGTTACAACCTGGTTCTTGTATTGCTTTTGGTTTAGCATTTAAAATACCAGTGATTATACAATTTAAGATGCCAAATCCAACACCATCTAGTGATTCTTGTGATGTAAGTAAGATTTGGTTTGTAACAAAAAGATAGGAGTAAGATTATGAGAGAAAATTTGATTAACGCTGTGTTACCATGGGGGGGGCAAATTAGATAAATACTATCTATCTTTCTTGTACTTTAATTGGAAAACAAGAAGCTGTTTTCAGTATGAAAATGGCTTTTTTCCGTAGTGAAAACTTTGAAGGATTATGACGAAAAAGTAGGATAGAAAACAAGAAAAAGGTATGGTACAATGAGATAAAATAGG
>OGRO01000897.1_pt1 | contig 27211 bp, 31 predicted proteins | sample 1553451 | NCBI WGS metagenome assembly OGRO01 (sample SAMEA2580021, study PRJEB22360) | human gut metagenome | reverse complement strand
AGCAGGTAAAGTTGCAGTAGGCATGGGTATGAAAAAAGTAGAAGTTTATTTAAATGGAATTGGTCCTGGACGTGATACTGCTACTCGTTCATTACAAACAGCGGGACTTGAGATTACAGCAATCAGTGACGAAACACCAATACCACATAATGGATGCCGTCCACCAAAACGTCCACGTGGATAATAAGAAAAGGAGTGTGGAAAAGTGTTGAATTTTGAAAAACCTATTTATAAAATAACTGATTATGTAGAAAATAATAATTATGGAAAATTTGAATTAGAACCTCTTGAAAGAGGATTCGGAACAACAATTGGAAATGCACTTAGAAGAGTGATGTTATCAAGTATGCCAGGAAGTGCAATTGTTGCAGTTAAAATTGATGGTGTTGCCCATGAATTTCAAACAATCGATGGAATTGTAGAAGATGTTACAACAATTATTTTGAATTTAAAAAATGTTGTAGTAAAAAATCACTCAGACGAAGATAAAACAATGCACTTACATGTTGACACAGAAAAAACAGTAACTGCTGCAGATATTGAAACGGATGCAGATGTAGAAATTATGAATAAAGATCAAGTAATTGCTACTGTTTCTAAAGGTGGAAAACTCGATATGGAATTTATTGTAAGTAATGGTCGTGGATATGTACCATCTAACGAAAATAAAAAGATTATCGAAAATAAGAAAATTGGATTTATTCCAATTGATGCATTATATTCTCCAATCGAAAGAATTAGTTATGATGTAACAAATGCTCGTGTTGGACAAGATACAAGTTATGATAAATTAACGATGAATGTACAAACAAACGGTGCTCTTCGTCCAGAGGAAGCAATGGCATTAGGTGCTAAAATCTTAATTGAACATTTAAATATTATTACAGATTTAAGTGAAATTGCCGATACAACTGGTATTATGAATGCCAAACAAGAAGACAGCAAAATGAAAAAATTAGAAACATCTATCGATGACTTAGATTTCTCAGTTCGTGCATACAATTGTTTGAAAAGAGCAGGAATTAATACCCTTGGAGATTTAACTGAAAAATCAGAATTAGAAATGATGAAAATTCGTAATTTAGGTAAAAAATCTTTAAAAGAAGTAATTGAAAAAATTAAAGATATGGGACTTAAATTCCGTGATGAAGACTAGTTAGGAGGAAATAACAATGGCTTATAGAAAATTAGGACGTACGAATAAACATAGAAGAAGTATGCTTGCTAACCTAACAAGAGATGTCATCATGAATGAAAGAATTCAAACAACAGAAACAAGAGCAAAAGAAGTTCGTAAGTTAGTTGATAAGATGATTTCATATGGAAAAGATGGCTCTTTAGTAGCAAGAAGAAAAGCTTTGGCTTTTTTACATAACGATAAAGAAGCTGTTAAAAAAGTATTCGATGTATTAGCACCTCGTTATGCGACTCGTAACGGAGGATATACAAGAATTTTAAAATTAGATGAGAGAAAAGGTGACGATGCACTTATTGTTATCTTAGAATTAGTAGAAGAAGCTTAAGGCTTCTTTTTTTGTGGTAAATTTCTAAAAATTTGATTTGTGAATCAAAGAAACCCATCCTCTTAGTACGATGAATTAAAAAAAATCAAAAAAAGCTTGTAAATTTATCTTGATTATAGTATTATGTTGACAATTGGAGGTAAATTCATGATTGAAATAACAAAAAAAATACCTGCATTTATTCAAAATAACCGTGATCTATTCCAGCCACTTTTAAAATTAGTCACACCTTTTTTTGAAGATGATGCAACTGAAGTAAAAGAAGAAAAAGGGATTATTGTTGCGATAAAAGATGATTTAACAAGAAAAGAACCATATCAAAACAACTCATATTCTTATTTAAAATTAGAGGAAATTTCACCACAAGAATTTCACATTTATATGAGTCAAACAGAAAAAAACACAGATAAAAACCAATTGCGTAGTTCTGACATCCAAACACTTTTCGCAAATTATTACATCGATCGTGATGGATTTGTTCACGAGGTAAAAGAAGAACAACATATCTGTGATCAAGAAACAAAAGATTATTTGGGATTTCTATTTCGCACAATTGATGCTAAAAAAACAGAAACATTATATCAACAAAATCAATTAATAAAAAAAGAAATATATTATGGTAAAAAACAAGAAAACTTCCCATATTTACATCAAGCAATACAAAATAGCTGTCCAACAAGAAATGACTATTTTATACAGATTGATTGTCCTTTTTATGATATGACACATTTCATTTCTGATGGCGTCTATATTAGAAAGTTATATGATCTCGTAGAAGGTGAAAAATTCTTTTTGACATCTACGGATAATGTTGATTCTAAATTAAATGTTGTAAATGAAAATCGATTAGTTCCAATCGATCTTCCAACATGGAATCGTTCTTTAGGAGTTATGACAAAATCATAACTTTTTTATTCTCTTCCATTTCCACTTTTTCTTTTTTGTTGTATACTATTAATAGTAGGTGAAGATTCTATGAAAAAGCGATGGTTTGTTTTTCTCATATTAATGATATGTCTTATTCCAATGAAAGGATATGCAAAATCCGATTTGGATTATCAAGAAATACATAAGGAAGTTTACGTTACAAGAGATAGTGAAGTGATTGTAACAGAAACAGGGCAAGTTTCCACAGATTCCAAAGTCACAGTTGTAAGAGCATTACCATTCTATTTTGATACTGTATTTCAAAATAAAAGACTTGCTGAAATAAGAGATGTACAAGGAAGTGCAACTTCTTTCCGTTACTCTAATCTAGGCTCTACTATGTATTTAAAAGCAGTCGTTAATCAAAACCATCCATCTTATCGAATTTCTTATATTTATGACTTTTCTAGTATTGAGGGAATTGGAAATCAATTATATCTACCCTTATTAAAAAAAGAAGAATATCACAGCGTAAAACAATTCACATTTAAAATAACATTTGAATCACTTTCTACTTTCGAACAATTTCAATGGTTGTTAGATCAAAAAATAGTAGATTATGATCAGATTGATTTTCATGTTTCCAACGGAACAATAGAGGGAACCTATCAAGGAGAGTTAAAACAACAAGATCTCACATTGATGCAACAATTACCAAGTGACTATTTTTATCAAAACCATAATCATTATCATAATAATGCCATTTTATTCTTTCTATTTACTGGATGTATGTTAATTATCGTCTTTATTCTTTATTTCATGGCTAAAAGAAAAGTAAAAACCCCTCCGATTGTAAAGACCCCTCCTGCAAAACTTTCCCCTGCAGAAATCGGATATATATATAAAGGAGAAGTAAGTGATAAAGATATCTTTTCTTATCTTGTATTATTTGCTACAAAAAATCTTATCAAGATCGAAGAAGACGATAAAACAAAGTCACTCAAACTGATCAAACAAAAAGAATTAGAAAGTGCTGACGAAATAGAAAATACCATTTTCCAACAATTATTTTCTACTTCTACATCTGTCTCAGTGAACTCTTTTAAAGGAAAGTATTATAAAAAGTTAAATAAATTAAGAGAGAAACTTTCAAAACGTACTTTAGAAGATCAAGTCTATGATAAGAAATCTTATTCGTTACTCTATTTGATTTATGGTCTTACTTTATTTGCTTTTTTATCTTTAGAGTTATGTTTTTGCTTTAGTGTCATTGGAATTTTATCAGACTCAATAATATGTGTCTTATTTACGTTTTTTGTAATTTTGTGTTTATTATTTACAATTAATCATCAAGTCCCATATTTGAAACAGCTATCTTATGGTATTATCTTTATTTTCTTATTTATGATGTCCGCTTATTCTTTTACGGATTTTAGATATAATTGGTTTTATATTGTATGTATTATTATGATGTTGATGATGTTAGCACTAGGAAAAGAAATTCAAAAACAGTTTAAAGGTCATTCGTATATAGTGAGAAGAATTGAAGGATTTCGAAGATTTTTAAAGGAAGAAAAAGCAAAATCACAGGAACAATTTTATCAATACCTTCCATATGCTTATGTCTTAGGTGTTTCTAAAAATTGGTTTCGGCATAATCAAAATAATCAGTTTTCTTCTCCAAGTTGGATGAACGAAGTATCTTTTGCAACTTTTTCTAAATTATTTGAATATTATATGGAGACAATTGGAATGGTATTTTCTGCTTCAGATGAAGAAATTCGACCACAAAAAGAAAGAAAAGTAGTATCCATTAAAAAAGGAAGAAAAAATAAAAATTTTGAAGAGGAAACAAAAATTGCAGACGCTGCGAATAAAAAGTAATGTTAGATCGTGGAGGTGAAACAATGTTAGCGTTAATTACAGGTGCTAGTTCTGGTATTGGAAGAGATTTTGCTCGTGTCCTAAGTGAAATGGGTTACGATTTAATTCTTGTTGCCAGAAGAAAAACAAAACTACAAGCATTAAAAAAAGAATTAAATACAAATGTAGAATGTATTACTATGGATCTATCTTCTACGTTTCATTGTATGGAATTATACCGTGAGGTAAAGGATAAGGATATTGATATTGTCATCAATAATGCCGGTTTTGGATTATTTGGTGAGTTTTCAACTACTAATTTGGATAAAGAGTTAGATATGATTGATTTAAATGTAAAAGCAGTTCATACTTTAACAAAACTATTTTTAAAAGATTTTCAAAAAAAAGATAAAGGATATATACTAAATGTCGCTTCTTCTGCCGCTTTCCTTCCTGGCCCACTTATGTCAACTTATTATGCGACAAAAGCTTATGTATATCGTTTGACAGAAGCAATTCACGAAGAATTACGTAAAGAACATAGTCATGTTTATATTGGCGCATTATGTCCTGGACCTGTTCATACCGAATTTAACAAGGTTGCAAAAGTAAATTTTCAATTACAAGGATTAGAGAGCAGAGATGTTTGTGAGTATGCAATTAAAAAGATGTTTCAAAGGAAAATGATTATCATACCAGGAATGACAATGAAACTCTCTAAATTTTTGATTCGTTTTGCTCCTGAGTCTCTTCTTTTAAAAATTGCCTATCATATCCAGAAGAAGAAAGAGTGATTCTTTCTTTTTTTTGGTTGAAAACAAGAAAAATCTATATTATAATATCTAACTGTGTGGTGATAGTATGATTGAACTCATTGATTTAACTTACGAAATAGAACATCGTAAAATAATAAAAAATTTAACCATCCAGATACCGAAAGGTTCTTTTGTCACAGTATTAGGTCCTAGTGGAAGTGGAAAAACAACGCTTTTAGAAATGATCTATGGTTTGAAAGATGATAGGGGAAAAGTATTAATCAATGGGATGCTTCTAAATCCAGAAAATTTAAATCAAATTCGTTCTCATATGAGTTATATTACTTCTCATATGTTAAAAGAATTTCAAAAAGAAACCATTCTTTCTATGTTTTATTATTTTCTTGAAAACGATTCTGTATCCCCAGAACACATGCAAGAAAAAATTTCTGAAGTGATCAAACAGTTTGAAATCATAGAACCATTAGATACAAAAGTAGGAGATCTTAATTATTCTAGACAACAATATCTTTCATTTGCCTTTCTTTTTCTTCAGCAACCTGATATTTTATTGATGGATGATGCATTGGATGGAATGGATGAAGATGACATGAAACACCTCTTTTCCATCTTAAAGAATGTGAGTAAAGAGTCTGATATGACTATCATTCATGCTACATCTATCACTGAACATAGTTTGTGTGGAAAAGAAATTATTTTATTCAATGATGGTATGATAGAGGCTTATGGAAAGAAGAAAGATGTTTATGAAGAAGAAAAAAAATGGAATCACTGTCAGTTATCTCTTCCTTTTATGGTAGAACTTTCTCACAAATTAAAATATTATGGATTGGTGAATAAAACCATTTATAATATGTCAAGGATGGTGAATCACTTATGGAAATAACACTAGAAAATGTTTCTTATCATCATACCCAAAAAGATCAATTCCTATATCAATTGTCTTTTTCTCTTCAAAGTCACTCCATATATGGTATTCTCGGAACAAGTGGAAGTGGGAAGACAATGCTATTAGATTTACTTTCTCAAACGAGAAAACCTACGGAAGGAAAAATCAAGGTTTCTAAAAAGAAGAGAATTGGATATTTAAAACAAGATTTGATGCATTTTTTCTTAGCTAGTACAGTGAAAGAGGAATTAAAATGTCGTTTGTATTTAGAAAACTTTAAAGTGAATGAAGTAGAGAAAAGAAGTATGGAAGTATTAAAAATGGTAGGGTTGGATTCTATGTATTTGAACAGAAAAATTGATACTTTGAGTCGTGGAGAACAGACGAAAGTAGCTCTTGCCAGTGCTTTGATTTGCAATCCACAATTGATTTTTTTAGATGAACCTACTATTGGATATTCCGATCATGACAAAAAAGAATTGATTCGATTATTAAAACAGTTAAAAAATAAACGTAGTAAAATCATTGTTGTAGTGAGTCACGATGTCGACTTTATCCATGCTTTATGTGATCAAGTCATTGTCATGAGTGAAGGACAAGTTGTCATGATGGGAGATAAGTATCATGTTTTTGAACAAGAAAAGAAAATAAAATCTTATCATGTTCCAGTTCCAAAAATCATTGCATTTGAAAATATGGTCAAAACAAAGAAGAAGATCGATCTCGGATATCGTGATCAAATGAATGACTTGATAAAGGATGTGTTCCGTCATGTTTCTTGAAAAATTAAAAATCAAAATTGAACAGTGGAATCCCTATTCAAAACTATTTACTTACTTTTTCTTACTGCTATCTTTATTGTTTATCCACAATTATTTTAAAATGATCTTATATTTTTTCATTTTAATTTCTATTGTATCACTTTCGAATAGATCAATAGAATCCTATTTGACGCGAATTTGGTCGCAGAAATGGTTTTACATTGCCCTGACAATAATTTGCTTGATATCTGGCTTAAATGTACTAAATAGTGTTATAATAGTTCTAAGAGTCATGTGTTTTGAAATCATTATTTTAACGATTTATGAAAGCATTTCATTTCATGATCTATGTCAAATTTTAGAGTCTTTATTAGAACCTGTACGAAAATTATATCTTCATCCTAGAACAGTGACCTTTTACTTCATATCTGTTCTATACTTCTTTCCTATTTTGATAGAAGAATTAGAACAAATAAATAAACAGAAAAGGAAGACAAAATCTTTCTATTTCCGATTTTATTTAAGGTGCAATCTTTTTCTTATGGCTTTTCAAAATACAATAAAAAGATTAAAAACATGGAAACAAACATTAGAGAAACAATCCTATTTTCTTTATAATAAAAGAACTTGTTATAAAAAGATGGAGTTTCATATATTTGATACTGGAATGCTGATTTTTAGTATACTCACTTTTATATTTATAGTCTGAGAGGAGACGATGATATGAGATATTTAATGACTTTTGCTTATGATGGTACTAATTACAAAGGATATCAAAAACAACCTAAGGCAAAAACAATCCAAGAAGAAATAGAAAAAGTACTTGGAAAAGTACAAGGAGAAAAGAAAATCGATATTCATGCAAGTGGGAGAACAGATGCCCATGTTCACGCTTTAGCACAAAAAGCACATTTTGATTTAGAAAATGAGGTAGACTGTGATAAATTAAAACATTCTTTGAATTCTTTACTTCCTGGAGATATTTATGTAAAAGAGATCGAACAAGTACCAGATACATTCCATGCTAGATATCATGTGAAGGCAAAAGAATATATTTACCGTATGAACTTAGGAGAATATGATCCAATTGAACGAAACTATGTTTATCAATATAATAGACGTTTAGATGTTGTAGAAATGGAAAGAGCACTGAAATATTTAGAGGGAGAACACGATTTCAAGTCTTTTACAAAAGCGGATGAAGAACAAGATGATTATGTACGCAGAATTGTGCAAACAAGTATTGTAAGAGATGCGAAAAACGTAAATAAAATTACCATAAGTTTTTTAGGAACTGGTTTCTTACGATATATGGTTCGTAATATTGTTGGTACTTTAATTGAAATTGGAGAGGGGAAAAGAAAAAGCGAAGATATTATTGAAATATTAAATGCAAAAGATAGACAAGCTGCTGGAATGACAGCCAATCCAGAAGGATTATATTTAAAAGATGTATTTTATTAAGAAAAAGCCTTGGAAAGATCCAGGGCTTTATGCGTGAGGAATGATATTTTTCATATATAAATAGAAAATTAATAGGATGATAAGAGAAAGAATAAAAATGATTAGGAAAGGATAAACAATAGAAGGAGAAAACTTTCTATCTGGTTTTTTCTCTAATCGTTTCTTCCAGACTGAGATACAGATCTGATTGGCATAAATAGAATAAAACGCATGTATTAAGATAATGAGTAATAATGCAGTTTGAAAAGAAATATACGTTGCGCAACAAAAGAAAATGGCAAGTTCTATTCCACTTAAAATTAATCCTAGTAGAAATAATTGGCAATATCCTAAGTAATAGGGACCAAAGATAAGAGGAATATAAAAATTAGAATTATATAATATTTTATGAAAATGTGTTTGAAAACATTGTTCTAATTTTGTCTTTTTCGCTTCTGTTAACCCTTTTTGTATATAGTAACCAGAGGGTGTATAACCACAATGAATACAGTAGTAAGTATCTTTCTTTTGCTCCATTTTAGAGTGACATTTTGGACATTTCATAATGATTCTCCATTCTATAATATTGTTATTTTTATTATAAAGTGATTATTGTAGAAAGTAAAGCACAATAATAGAGTATATGTTTAGTTTTTTGTTGATTTTCAACGGAAAACTCTTCTATTTTTCTTGACAATTACATATTTATTTAGTAAAATTTTAATTGGTACATTTTATATCCCATTCATGAGCCGTGGGACAGCTTATGAGACTAAAAAATTATTAGAAAGGGAATGTTTATGAAAAATACTTACATGCAAAAAAAAGAAGAGGTATCTCGTAATTGGTATGTAATTGACGCAACTGATATGACATTGGGTCGTTTAGCTGCAAAAGTCGCAACAATTTTACGTGGTAAACACAAACCTACGTATACACCACACATTGATTGTGGAGATTATGTAATCGTGGTAAATGCTTCAAAAGTAAATCTTACTGGAAATAAATTAGATAAAAAAATCTATTATAATCACAGTGGATATCCAGGAGGATTAAGAGAGAGAACTGCTCGTACAATGATTGAAAATTATCCAGAAGAGATGATTGAAAGAGCAGTAAAAGGAATGCTTCCAAAAGGAAGATTAGGACGTCAAATGTATAAGAAATTATTTGTATATGCTGGAAGTGAGCATCCGCATCAAGCACAACAACCAGTAGAGTTAAAGGAAATGAAATAGGAGGGTTTTAAATGGCACAAGAAAAGAAATATATTGGAACAGGAAGAAGAAAATCTTCAACAGCACAAGTTGTTTTAAGACCTGGTAAAGGTAATATTACAATCAATGGTGTAGATGTAAGAACTTATTTTCCTTATGAAACAAACGTTATGGATTTAAAACAACCTCTAACCGTTACAAATACAGAAGAAACATTTGACATTGAAGCGACAGTAAGAGGTGGAGGATTCACTGGTCAAGCTGGTGCTGTTCGTTTAGGAATTGCTCGTGCTTTATTAGATTATGATAAAGCAAACGAAGGTGGCGAAACAAGTTATCGTACCATTTTAAAAAGAGCTGGTTTTGTTACACGTGATTCTAGAGCAAAAGAAAGAAAGAAACCAGGATTGAAAGCAGCTCGTCGTGCTCCACAATTCTCAAAACGTTAATCTTATGCGACAATGGTGTCAACCTAAATTATGGGTTGGCATTTTTTTGGTAATGTTTTTACAAATAAAAAGCTCACAAACATAGCGATGAGCTTTTTATTATACTGAAATAATAATCTTAATGATTTTCTTGTTGTGAAGTATGGTAATAATCTTTTAAGAATTGTTCTTTATATTCTTCGAAATTTCCGTCTAGGATTGCTTTTCTTGCTTCCTCCATTAAGCGAATAATAAAGCGTAAATTATGAATAGAAGAGAGCGTAAAGTACTGTTGACGTTCTTCTAAGTTTTCTGACTTCCACATTCTTCTTAATTCTCCTCTTGTCCATCCGTTTTTACAAGTAGGACAATCACAAGAAGGATCTAACACTTCTGTACTATCTTTATATTTCGCTAATCTTAAATTTCCAGATTTCGTATAAATTCTTCCATGTCTTGCTTCTCTTGTCGGAGCTACACAATCAAATGTATCAGCCCCCATAGTAATTCCAATTAAAATATCATCTGGTCGAGAAAGACCTAATAAGTGTCTTGGCTTTTTTTCGGGAAGTTCTTCACAGCACCAACGGAGAATTTCACCTAAATCTTCTTTTAAAAATGCTCCTCCAAGACCATAACCATCAAAATCCATCTTTGCTAGTTTCTTTGCTGTAGAACGTCTTAGATCTTCCCATCTTCCTCCCTGTAATACTCCGTATAATGCTTGATGATATCCAAGATCATCACAGTGTTTTTGATGCTCCTCAAGACTTCTTTTTGCCCATCTTTCTGTTCTTTCCAACGCTTCTACATTGTAATCATAACTATCTGCAAGAGAAGTTAATTCATCAAATGCCATGTGAATATCCGCACCAATTTCACATTGAATTCGCATAGACTCTTCTGGTCCAATAAAGTCATCTTTCTTTAATATTGGGTCATAGAAGTATACACCATCTTCTGTTACTCGTGCTAATCGATCTTTTTCTTCTGCGTTAACTACTTCTTTTTCTCTTTCCATGCTGACAACTTTACCAATACCAGAACCGAGAGACATTACTTGAAATCCACCAGAATCTGTAAGAGTTGGTCTATTCCAATGAGACCATTTCGCAAGTCCTCCAGCTTTAGCAATCTCTTTTGAACGATTTCTGAGATGGTATCCATTACTAAGCATAGCCTGAGCATTGATGTTCTTCAACTCTTCCATAGAAACAAAGCGAACCTCTCCATTGGTACCTACTGTCATAAAGGCGGGTGTTAAAATATCTCCATGAGGCGTGTGAATGATACCAGCTCTTCCTAACTTTCCAGGTATTTTTTTTGTTATTTCAAATGAAAATTGATTATTATTTTGATATTGTTCCAAATCAATCACATCCCTTATCACAATCTGATTTATTATATCATGATTCTTTTTCATATACAAATATTGTCGAAAAGTAAACCTATACTTATTTTAAAAATATGTTATAATAGAAGTGAAAAGGAGGGGTGGTATGCTTTATAAATATGCGGATTTAAAAAGAAAGGGGTATGCCCATAAAGATATTGAAAGACTTGTAGATCAAAGAATCATGTTTAAAATCGAAAAAGGAGTTTATTCTAATCGTCGAAATGTGACTGAACTGTCAACGTTCATGATAAAACATCCTAAAGTCATCTTTACTCTGGAAAGTGCTTTTTACTATTATGGAATGACTGACAAAAGACCAGAAAAATATGTTGTTGTCACAAAAAAGCCGGCTTGGAGAATTGTCGATGATCAGATTAAACAATATTTTATGGATCCTGCGATTTATGATATTGGGGTTACGAAGTTACAAATCAATAATACCTGGATTCCTATTTATGATCGTGAGCGTATGTTGATTGAACTTGTTCGTTATCGAAAAAAGTTAGATCCAGAGTATTACAAAGAGATTAGAGACTATTATCACCATCATCCTGAGAAGATCAACATGAAAAAATTAAAGGGGTATTTAGATCAATTTGTGAGTAAAAAGAAATTAACAGAAGTAATTTTGACAGAAATTTTGTAAGAGGTGAAAATAATGGAAGAAAATGAACAAATTTTAACAGAATTAAAAGAATATTTAATCCATGATGAAGATAAGAATAGTGCAATATTAAAAGAAAAAGTACTTTCTGATATGATTGATAAATCGTATGAGTTAATGGAATTAAATAAAGGGGAACGATCAGAATTTATTTGTGCAAGTTATTTTTTATTTATGATGCATGATGTGAAACAGTTGAAAGAAAAAATGATGGCAATTCCTCTCAAACAGTTGGAAAAGGAATTGTTAGAGGAGTATTCTTTAAAGACTGAGATTCCCGATACATTAAAAGGAGAAATTGCCGTTTCTACAATAAAAGAAAATTTGAAAGCACTAAAAAAAGAATTTCAGAAAGCGTAGGTGTTGTATGAAAATTAGTTATGATTGGAAAGAATATACATGTTTAGATGCAGGAAATGGAGAAAAATTAGAACGATGGGGAGATATTGTTTTAAGAAGACCAGATCCTCAAGCAATATGGAAAACAGATAAACAAGAAGCATGGGAACATGTTGATGGAAGATATTTCCGTAGTCATCGTGGTGGAGGAGAATGGAAGTTTTATAAGAAGTTACCTGACCAATGGAACATTCACTATAAAGATTTAACTTTTAAAGTAACTCCTACGAATTTTAAGCATACTGGTTTATTTCCAGAGCAAGCTGTAAATTGGGACTATATGATTCAAAAAATAAGAGGTGCGAATCGCCCTATTAAAGTACTAAATTTATTCGCATATACAGGAGGAGCAACAGTTGCCTGTTCTTATGCTGGTGCAGAAGAAGTTGTACATGTTGATGCGGCAAAAGGCATGGTTCAGTGGGCAAAAGAAAATGCGAAATTATCTGGACTTGAGAATCATCATATTCGCTATATAGTAGATGATTGCTTGAAGTTTGTGGAAAGAGAAGCAAGAAGAGGAAGAAAATATGATGCGATTGTAATGGATCCCCCTAGTTATGGAAGAGGACCAAATGGAGAAGTATGGAAATTTGAAGATAATATTTATATATTAATTGAAGCTTGTATGAAAATATTGTCTGATCAACCTCTTTTTGTATTAATTAATTCTTATACAACGGGGATTAGTAGTACCGTTCTAGAAAACATTTTAAAAACAACAATTTTAAAACAGTATCCAGATGGAGTAATTGAAACTGGGGAAATTGGACTTCCTATTGTAAAAAACAATTTGATATTACCTTGTGGAATCTATGGAAGATATGAGTCAAAAGATTAAAATAATCTATGAAGATAATCATCTTCTTGTTGTGGAAAAACCGATTAACGTACCTGTTCAAGAAGATCAAAGTAAAGATGCAGATTTATTAAACCAGTTAAAAGACTATTTAAAAAGGAAGTATCATAAACCGGGAAATGTTTATTTAGGACTGGTTCATCGTTTAGATAGACCTGTTGGGGGAATTATGGTATTTGCGAAAACTTCTAAAGCGGCAAGTCGTTTAAGCGAACAGGTCAGAACTCATCAGTTTCAAAAAGAATATGTAGCAGTTGTTATGGGGAAAATAGAAGCTTCTGGTCACTTAGAAGATCATTTAATAAAAGATCAGAAGAAAAATATCGTTCGTGTAGATCCTAGTGGAAAACAAGCTGTTCTTGATTTCCGACGACTTTCTTATAAAGATCAAATGAGTCTTGTGTTGATTCATCTAAAAACAGGAAGATCTCATCAGATTCGTGTTCAATTTTCTTATCATGGTTATCCACTATATGGAGATCAAAAGTATGGAAGAGATTCGAAAGTAGGAGAACAAATTGCTTTATTTGCAAAGTCCATTACTTTTATTCATCCTACGACAAAAGAAAAGCTCACATTTTCTTTACCAATTCCGAAAACCAAACCATGGAATCTATTTTCTGATATAGATTGTGATATAATGTAAGTACAGAGGGTGTTAGGTATGAATAAGTTGTATGTTGTGATTCCTTGTTATAATGAAGAAGAAGTCTTGAAAGAGACAGCTAAACGGATTAAGAAAAAAATGAACGAATTAAGGAAAAAGAAACTCATTCATGGAGATTCTCATGTTGTTTTTGTAAATGATGGCTCTAAAGATAAAACTTGGGAAATCATCTCTTCTCTTGTTGAAAAAGATACTTTATTTGGTGGAATTAGTTTATCGCGAAATAGAGGACATCAAAATGCATTATTGGCTGGATTGATGACAGTTAAAGAAGATGCCGATATGGTGATATCCATGGATGCTGACTTGCAAGATGATATCGATGTGATGGAACAATTTATTTTAAAATATCAAGAAGGATATGATATTGTATATGGTGCGCGTTCTTCTAGAAAAAAAGATTCTTTTTTTAAAAGAACAACAGCAATCTTATTTTATAAACTGATGTCTTTTATGGGAGTAGAATCCGTATATAATCATGCAGATTATCGCTTGATGAGTAAACGAGCTCTGGATGGTCTAGAACAATTTCAAGAAGTAAATTTATTCCTAAGAGGAATGATTCCTTTGGTTGGATACTCTAGTACTGTTGTTCCATATGAAAGAAATAAACGATTTGCCGGAGAAAGTAAATATCCATTAAAAAAAATGATCAATTTTGCATTAGATGGAATTACTTCATTTAGTGTAAAGCCAATTCGTTTCATTACAATATTAGGTTTTTTGATATCACTGATTAGTGTTGTTATGTTTGTTTATACAATTGTTAGACATGTTTTAGGCTATACGATTGTTGGATGGAGTTCTATTATTATATCTTTATGGTTCTTAGGAGGAATTCAAATCTTATCTCTTGGGATCATTGGAGAATATATAGGAAAAATTTATATGGAAAGTAAAAAAAGACCTCGTTTTATTATTGAAGAATATCGTATCCGTCATAAGAAATAAAAAAGTAAAAGTTGGTGAAAAAATGAAGAGAGTATTATTTATATCGTCAACAGGTGGACATTTTAATGAATTGATGCAATTACAAAGTATGTTTTCAAAATATGACTATCACATTATTACAGAAAAAACAAAATCGAATCAGGATTTAAAGGAGAAGTTTCCAGGTAGAATCAATTATTTGATTTATGGTACAAAATCTCATTTACTTACTTATCCGTTTAAGTTACTAGCGAACTGTTTTAAAAGCTTATATTTTTATTTTAAAATTCATCCGGATTATATTATCACAACGGGAACGCATACTGCAGGTCCAATGTGTTGTATTGGAAAAATTATGGGAAGTAGAATCATTTATATTGAAACATTTGCGAACATTCAGACAAAAACAGCAACCGGAAAATTACTATATCCAATTTCTGATTTGTTTGTTGTACAGTGGAAAGATATGCAGAAATTATATAAAAAGGCAAAATACGGAGGTTGGATTTACTAATGGTTTTTGTTGTATTAGGAACGAATGATAAAGATTTTTCTCGCTTGTTAAGAGCAATTGATCATGAAATTGAAAAAGGTACTATCAAAGACGAAGTGGTTGTGCAAACAGGTGTTACAAAATATCATTCAAAGCATTTAAAATTACTCGATTTTATTTCCATGGATGATTTTAATCACTATATAGAACAAGCCGATTATATTATTACGCATGGTGGAGTTGGAACAATTATTGATTGTTTAAAACTTGGAAAAAAAATGATAGCTGTTCCCCGTTTAAAAAAGTATAAAGAACATGTCAATGATCATCAATTACAAATTATTTCGGAATTTGAAAAAGATGGTTATCTAATTGGTGTGGAAAACTTAGATGATTTAGGAAAGGCTATCAAGAAAATAAAAAATTTTCATCCCCAAAAATATCGTTCCAACAATAAGAATTTCGTGAAAATGATTGAAAATTACATTGAGAAAGATCAACATACAAGTTGGTATAATCGATATCGAGAGGTAATATTTTATTTAGTATTTGGAGTACTTACTACAGTAGTAAATATTTTATCGTTTTATATTATGGACTTATTTGGAGTAAATACTTATGTGAATAATACAATCGCTTGGGTTTTATCCGTGATTTTCGCATATGTTACGAATAAATTATTTGTTTTTGAAAGTAAAACAAATGGAAAGAAAGAATTGGTAAAAGAGGTAAGTTCTTTTTTCGGAGCGCGTATCTTATCTTATGTGATTGATATGGCTGGTATGTATTTACTAGTTAGTATTCTTTTGACAAATAAAATGTTTGCTAAAGTTGTAATGAATGTGGTTGTCATTATACTAAATTATATCTTTAGTAAATTATTTGTTTTTCAGAAAAAGAAGAAAGTTTCTTAGTACTAGAAGGAGTTTCATACTCCTTTTTTTGGATAATTTAAGAAAATTAACATAGTTTTTATTAGGTGATGCCTTTTGAAAAAATATAAATTATATAGTTTTTTTTCTTTTTTCTTTTTAATTTGTCTGTTTACTTTTGTCAGTGCGAAAACAGTAAAAGAACCATTATATCAGAAAACTATTTTTTTAGATGCCGGACATGGCGGTCCTGATAGTGGAGCTCTTTATAAGAATATTTATGAGAAAGATATTAACTTAAGTATTGTAAAAAAATTAGAAAAACAGTTAAAAGAAAATGGTGCCACTGTTTTTCTTACTCGTGACGGAGATTATGATTTATCTGTTCCATATACAATTAACCGAAAAAGAAGTGATTTATCGCGACGTGGAAATATGATTAATCGCTCAGATTGTGATTTATATTTATCGATTCATTTAAATGCAGATACGTCGACTACCTATCATGGGGCCCAAATTTTTTATGATTCCAGTGTAAAAGAGAATAAAAAGATTGCTGAGTTGATTCAAGCAGATTTAAAACAACAACTATATACGACAAGAGAGGCGAAAGAAAAGAATGACATGTATTTATTTCATCGCTTGAAAAAGCCAGGGGTATTGGTTGAAGTAGGGTATATTTCAAACCCAAATGATCGTTATTTATTAATGCAAGAAACTTATCAGGAAAAAGTTGCAAAGATTTTAACAAATAGTATTATTTCTTATTTTTACGAGAAATGAAATTCTTTCTTTTGATAATAAAACATAAAAAAAACATATTTCACCACATTTTTTGTGATATAATGATCCTAGGTGAGAGTATGAGGAGCAAGATATTTAAGACCCTGGACGAACAACTTGCTATCTTAGAAGAGCGTGGTTTGGTTATTCGTGATTATGATAAAGCAAAAACGATTCTGTTTAGGGAAAATTACTTTTTTTTAAATGGATATCGTCATTTATTTTCTAAAAATAATAAAACTGATCAATTTATTACGGGTACTACTTTTGAAGAGTTGTATGCGACTTTTACATTTGATCGTAGTCTTAGAAATTTAATGTTTAAATATCTGCTCATCATAGAAAATAACATTAAATCAATTATTAGTTATCAATTATCTAGAAAATATGGTTATAAGGATAAAGAATACTTGAATCCAAATAACTTTACACAAGATTCTATGAAAACAAGACAAGTACATGATATTTTATCAAAAATGAAACGTCAGATCCGAATTAACGGAAAGCAGCATGCTGCAACTTCTCACTATCTGTTAAATTATGGATATATTCCGATGTGGATCTTGGTGAAAGTATTGTCATTTGGAATTGTTTCAGAATTGTATTCTATCTTAAAATATGAAGATCAATTAGTGATTGCTGATTTTTATCATGTTGATACGGAAACACTGGGTATTTTTTTAGCACTTCTTTCTAATTTTAGAAATCTATGTGCACATGAAGATATCTTGTATGATCATCGTACACAACGTTCTATTCCAGATAATAAATATCATTATGCACTTCATGTTGATAAGACAGATGATGAATACATCTATGGAAAAAATGACCTATTTGCTCTGATTATCATTATGAAATATATGCTTTCAACAGAGGAATTTGCAGATATGATGAACGAGCTTGGTTATGAAATTGATCGTTTGGATGGAATTGTCAATGTTGTTCCATTAAATACCATATTAAATAAAATTGGATTTCCAGATAATTGGCGTGAAATTGAGTCGTTAGATTAGAGGAGGCTATGAAAAGCTATATGAAAAGTAATACAAAACAAAAAGTAATTTATCTCATATCGATTATTTTAGCAATCTCTGTTGGTATCGTTGGTACTATTTTGGTATTCAGATATGTGCCAGGCACTACAGAAGTAGTTAATCGTACTGTACAAGATGTCACGATTGAAGAAACAAATACAATTAAAGATTCTATTAATAAAATAAAAGATGCAGTAGTAGTTATAGAAAGTTATCAAAATGGACAACAAGTCTCTCAAGGATCTGGCTTTGTTTACAAGAAAGAAGATGGAAGAGGATTTGTTCTTACTAATCATCATGTTATAGATGGTGCAACGGAAATTCGAGTTGTAAATAACAATGATGAAAGTGTAGAAGCAACTTTATTGGGAAGTGACGAACTATCTGATTTAGCTGTTTTGTCCATTGACGAAAGTGCTGTCATGGATGTAGCAACTTTTGCGAATAGTGAAGATATTGAGGTTGGAGATACCGTATTTACAGTTGGTACTCCACTTGGAAATGAATATAAAGGTACTGTTACGAAAGGAATTCTTTCAGGTAAAAATCGTCTAGTAACAGTAGATACATCTACTGGTGGCTTTGTTATGGAAGTATTGCAAACAGATGCTGCAATGAATCCTGGAAATAGTGGTGGACCTCTTTGTAATGTAAACGGAGAAGTCATTGGAGTCAATTCTTTGAAGTTGGTAGAAGATGAGATCGAAGGAATGGGATTTGCAATTCCATCAGAAATGGTACAGTCAGAATTAGAAGCATTAGAACAAGGGCAAACAATTGTAAGACCACGACTTGGTGTTGAATTTACTGATTTATCAAATTCATATTTACTTTATCGTAATGGAATTATGGTTGATGATGATATTGATCAAGGTGTTGTTGTAGTTAGTGTTTCTAATGGTACTCCGGCGAGTGAAGCAGGATTACAAAAAGGGGATATTATTACAGAAATGGATGGAGAAACTGTAAAAAGTACAAGTCACTTTAGATACTTGTTATATAAACACCAAGTAGGAGATACTGTAACGATTAAATATATTCGTAATGGAAATACAGAAGAAGCAACATTACATTTAAATCAAGAGGCAAGCTAGCCTCTTTTGTTTTACTTTTTTTGTGATACATGATATACTTTCAATAGAGGGTAGGTGAATGAATGAGCATTTTAGTAACTGGTGGAATAGGATATATTGGGTCACATACAGTAGTAGAATTATTAAATGGAAATTATGATGTAGTTGTAGTTGATAATTTCTCTAATTCAAAACCTGAAGTGATTGATTGCATCAAGAAAATTACAGGGAAAGAGTTTACTTTTTATGAAGGAGATGTCTGTGATAAAGACCTGCTCCGTAAGATATTTCAAGAAAATCAGATCGATGCAGTGATTCATTTTGCAGGATATAAAGCAGTGGGAGAGTCTGTGAAAAAGCCATTAATGTATTATCACAATAATTTGTTTTCAACAATCAATTTATTAGAAGTCATGGAAGAAGTAGGTTGTAAGAGATTTGTTTTCTCTTCTAGCGCAACTGTGTATGGTGATCCGGCTTCTTTACCAATTCGTGAAGATTTTCCATTATCAACAACGAATCCATATGGAAGCACGAAGTTAATGATTGAAGATATTTTACGTGATTTAAGTATTGCTGATCCAGAGTTTAGTATTGCCATTTTGAGATATTTTAATCCAATTGGTGCTCACGAGAGTGGTTTGATCGGGGAAAATCCAAATGGTATCCCAAATAATCTTATGCCATATATTGTTAAAGTGGCTACGGGAGAATTACCAATTTTAAGCGTTTTTGGCGATGATTATGATACACCTGATGGAACAGGTGTTAGAGATTACATTCACGTTGTAGACCTTGCAAAAGGCCATATTAAGGCAATAGAAAAGGTAATGAGTGGAACTGGAATAGATGCATATAATTTAGGAACAGGTGTTGGATATAGTGTTTTAGATATTGTACATGCATTTGAAAAAGCAAACAATATGACAATTCACTATAAAATTGTAGATAGAAGACCTGGGGATATTGCAGCAAACTATGCAGATCCTAGTTATGCATTAGAAAAACTTCATTGGAAGGCAGAAAAAACACTAGAAGATATGTGTAGAGATTCTTATCGTTATGTTGTAGTGCATAAAAAAGAAGATGAATAAATTGCTTGAGCAATTTTTTTCTTAAGGATGTGAAAATATGGAGTTTGATTTTAATACTTATGTTAAAAAAATGGTATCAAAGGAAGATATCGATCAATATTCAAAAGAACTAGAAAATATTAAAAAGAAATTTTCTCAGGGGTATCCGGAATTGTGTTGGTATGATATGGGAAAATATGTCGATAATCAAGAGTTAAAGAGAATGATTCAACAAGCAGATGATCTCAAAAGAATTAGTGATGTCATTCTGATTATCGGAATTGGTGGTTCTTCTATGGGAGCCCAAGCTACGATTCAAGCACTATCTCCATATTTTCGAAGAAGACGCCCAGAAATCATATTTGTTGGGAATGATTTATCTAGTGAATATTTAATTGATTTACAAAATTATTTGAGGGAAAAAGATGTTAGTATTCACGTTGTATCGAAATCAGGAAATACGATGGAAGTAATTACTGTTTTTGAATTATTCCAGAGTTGGATGTATAAAAAATATAGTACGGAAGAAGTGAAGCGTAGAATTGTAGTAACAACCAGTTCTTATGATGGAAAGCTGATGTATTATGCTACAAAATATGGCTATGAAAAGTTTCATATTCCGAATGTCATTAGTGGTAGATACTCTCTTTTTACACCTGCAACTTTATTTTCTATGGCGTTGGCAGATATCGATATTATTTCCTTCTTAAGAGGAGCAAAAGAGGGAAGAATATATTTAAATCAAGCGGGTATTTATGCTATGTTACGAAGGATTTTCTTTGATCACGGCAAAGTGATTGAAGGTTTTGCAGTTTATGAGCCGAAATTGTCAAAAATGGTAGAGTGGACGAAACAACTCTTTGCAGAATCAGAGGGAAAAAATGAAAAAGGAATTTTACCAGTGAAATTGATTTATACGAGAGACTTGCACTCTTTAGGTCAATTCATACAAGAGGGGAATCCTATTTTGTTCGAATCGACTATTTCTATTATGAAAACAAGAACGTTTCAAGTGGAAAAATATCAGGAGACACTGAGTAATATTAACCATATTATTGAAAAAAGTGTATGTCAAGCACATTTAGATGCCAAGTGTCCCACTTTACTTATGAAGATAGAAGAGTTGGATGCATATCATTTAGGAGAATTAGCAATGTTTTTCATGATGAGTGCAGCAATGAGTTCTTATCTATTCCACGTCAATCCATTTGATCAGCCAGGGGTAACGAAATATAAAGAAATTGTTGGAAAAAACTTAAGAAGTATTTAAAAATAGAAGAAGTACAAAAAACACTTTTTCTTTTTTCACGAATTCTTTTTCTAAAAAGGATTGTAATTCTTGAGAAATTATGATATTCTATACAGAAAAATGAGTAAAAGTTTTTGCTTTGCATTTTAGAATATTCAAATTAGAAAATAAAACGAATGATATGTTATAATATAGAAGAAATTAGGAGGGTTTGCTATGTTGGATGAATTAATAAAAGTACAGGAAGATTTCTCTAGTTCCATTGTAACAGCAGAAGCTGTATTAAATATCGCATATGTTTTAGAAGAAGAATTTCAAAATATGATGAAATTATTCGAAGAAGAAGAAGTCCAAAATAAAAAATTAAAACCAGAATATCAAGAATATAAATATAAAAAAGGGTTTACTAGATTATCATTTGTGTTTTACTATAATGATAAACATTCTAGAGAAGAAGTAGATTCTTATGAGACAATGTATAAATTATATCAAAAAGGAAAACTGGAAAATGTATCTAACATTATTATGGTTTGTAATCTTGATTACTCTAGCATGAAGGGTAAGAGCATGCAAGGTAGAAAGCGCTTTGAAAATAAGATTGAAATTATTTTTAAACCATATGATATTAAATTGATCAAAACTTCAAATACAAGAGAGCCATTAATTGATAACATTTATAAACGTCTAATCGAAGAAATGAGGAAAATGAAGGTAGAAAATACAGTTTTCTGTAGTAGTAAATCATTTAACCGCCAAATAAAAAATGAAAATACAACAAGTACAATTCGTCGTGAGACACCACAAACAAATATGAAAAATAAAGAAGTAGAAGAAAAAAAGCAATTAAAAAGAATTGTAACAGCGATGGTAAATGCGACAAAAGAAGAATGGACAACAATTCAATTGAAGGCGACAAAAGAAGAGAAGACAGTCGATCTTAAAATGGCAATTTGGAAAAAAGATGGAAAATTAATGAGTCATCAAAATTTAGAAGAATCCGCTTTAAATCAGATTAAAAATGAAGTGATCAAATTAATTTCATTAACGGAAAAAGAACAGACAAAGAAGTGGAATACACTTAATATGATTGTAAAAGAAAATGGGCAAGTTGGATTTGAATATGGATACGATGAAAAAAAATAAGATATAAAAAACGATAGATTAGTTCGTTTCTAATTTATCGTTTTTCTTTTATTATTTCTTTTTTCTTTTCTTCTCTTTCTTATGTTCCGGTTGGAATAATTTATCCAAATAGATGGCGGTAACAAAGAAATCAATTGCAATCATAACAAGATATCCACCGGCAAACATTGTCCATAGAGCAAATCCATCAAATGGATTTAACAACAGAATAATTCCTAATACAAATTTAATAAAACAGTCTAATAAGTCCCATTTATAAGGTAATTTTAAACTAGATTTTTGAAAAACAACATTCAACTTAAGAGTGGCACTAGAAATGACCCATACTCCTACAATAATTCCAAAGACAGTTTGTGATAGATTTGGTCGGAATAATAGTAATATTGCGAGTGTGAGATGAACGATTCCTTGTGTTAGGTGAAAAGTTGGAATTAGAATACGTTCTTTTGCAAAAATAGAGTATAGGATTTGTTCTATACCTAATACAAGGAATAAAACTCCCATAATAAACTCTAAACTATGTAAAAAAGACTGTGGAAAAATCAATAATAATAGTCCTATTATTAACAATAATACTGCGCTAATCATTGGCATATATGAAACTTTAAATCTTCTCATAAACTTCCTTCTTTCTTATCTTATTTTATCACAGTTTTCTTCTAAAATAAATGAATGATTCATTACTAGTGTAACATGATGAACATAGAATTGCAATTAAATTTTTTGTCACATTTTTCAACATTGTAAAATGGACAAACCTGGGATAAAATGAACAATCCTGCATAGTATTTTTTAGGAGGACATGCTATGCAAAGAAAAATAGAATTCACAGGACTGACAGAGAAACAAGTACAAAAATCAAGAGAAACATATGGAACAAATGAGTTAACACCGCAGAAGAAAGATAGCTTTTTAGGATTGCTATTACAATCCTTAGGAGATCCGATTATAAAAATATTACTGATTGCGTTAGCAATTAAAACTGTCTTTTTAATGAAGAGTTTTGACTGGTATGAAACAATTGGAATTGTCATTGCCATCTTTTTAGCTTCTTTTATTTCAACAATCTCAGAATATGGGAGTGAAAAGGCATTTGAAAAATTACAAGAAGACTCTGCAAAACTGAAATGTAGGGTCAAGAGAAATGGAAAAATTGTTGAAGTGTCAATGGATGAGATTGTAGTAGGAGATCTTGTTTTATTAGAAGCAGGGGATAAGATTCCTGCAGATGGACGTATGATAGAAGGAGAAATTACCGTAGATGAATCAGCTTTGAACGGAGAAACAAAAGAAGCGAGAAAAAAAGCGATTTCTCACTTAGAAGAAGAAACAGAAGAGAACCTTGTTTACCGTGGGACAGTTGTCTATTCTAAAAAGGGAATGATGCAAGTAAATAAAGTAGGGGATCAAACCTTTTATGGAGCATTAGCAAAAGAAATACAAGAAAAACAACCTGATAGTCCTTTAAAATTACGATTAAGAGGACTTGCTACAATTATCAGTAAAATTGGATATGTTGGAGCAGTCTTAGTAAGTATTTCCTATCTGTTTTCTGTTGTTGTAATTGAAAACCATTTTCAACCTGATTTGATTTTAAAAACAGTGACAAACTTTCCTTTGATTAGTGGCCATATTTTATACGCTTTAACACTGAGTGTTACGATTATTGTGGTTGCTGTTCCGGAGGGACTACCTATGATGATCACTCTTGTTCTTTCCTCAAATATGAAGCGAATGTTAAAAAGCAATGTTCTAGTTCGAAAATTGATTGGAATTGAAACAGCGGGAAATTTGAATATCTTATTTACGGATAAGACAGGTACTCTTACAAAAGGAAAATTAGAAGTCATTTGTTTGATGGATGGAAAATTGCGAGAATATCAAAGTATTTCACAGTTAAACTCGTGTAAAAACTATCAAGAAATTGTAAAAGATTCTTTGTATTATAATAATGCAAGTAGTTATGATGAAAGTAAAAAAGAAGTAATAGGAGGAAATATTACAGATCGTTCTTTGATGCAATTTATTGTTGGAAATTTTCCGGAAAAGAAAAGAGTTGTCTCTTCTTTACCATTTGATAGCAAAAATAAATATTCTATGGTTTCTGTAGAACATCATGGACAAGTAAGACATTTTGTAAAAGGGGCTCCAGAAAAACTTCTATCACAGTGTACAGAATACTACGATGAAGATGGGAAAAAGAGACGAATTATTTCTATTCAATCCTATTTTCAACGTTTAAAACAAATTACAAGTCATGGAATTCGCGTGTTGGTATTGGCAGAATCTAAGAATGGGGAAAATATTACAACGCATTCTAATTTGACATTGATTGGAATTATTTTAATTAAAGATGAAGTAAGAGAAGAAGCAAAAGAGGGAATAGAACTTGTCCAAAGAGCCCATATTCAAACTGTTATGATTACTGGTGATAATAAAGAGACAGCAATTTCTATTGCAAAGGAAGTAGGTTTAATTCAAGAATCTAGTGATATTGTGTTAACGAGTCAAGAATTAAATCAGAAAAGTGATGAAGAATTGAAAAAGATTTTACCTCATTTAAGAGTGGTTGCAAGATCGTTACCTCAAGATAAAAGTAGATTGGTAAGAATTAGTCAAGAAATGAACTTAGTAGTAGGTATGACAGGGGATGGTGTGAATGATGCTCCAGCATTAAAAAAAGCCGATGTTGGTTTTGCAATGGGAAGCGGGACAGAAGTCTCTAAAGAAGCCAGTGATATTGTAATATTAGATGATAACTTCAAATCGATTTCACAGGCAATTTTGTTTGGAAGAACTATTTTTAAAAGTATTCGAAAATTTATTATTTTCCAATTAACCGTAAATATTTGTGCTGTTAGTTTATCTATTATAGGCCCATTTATTGGTGTTGATACACCTGTTACAGTGATTCAAATGCTTTGGATTAATATGGTGATGGATACTCTTGCTGGAATTGCTTTTGCCTATGAACCACCTTTATTAGAGTATATGGATGAAGAACCAAAAAAGAAAAATGAACCTATTATTAATACTTATATGAAAGATGAAATTATTTTTACAGGTGCTTATTCTGCATTATTATGTGTTTTGTTTTTAAAATCGCCGTGGATTCATCATTTCTTCCGTAGTGGTATTGATAATCGATATTTAATGACAGCTTTCTTTGGGCTATTTATTTTCATGGGTATTTTTAACAGCTTTAACGCACGAACACATCGTCTCAATTTACTAGCCCATTTATATCAAAATCGTATTTTTATAGTTGTCATTTTATTTATTTTATTTGTGCAAGTAAGTTTGATTTATTTTGGAGGGTCTTTATTCCGTACATTTGGATTGACTCTATATGAGTTTGTGATTATGCTATTATTTGCGGTTACTGTTGTTCCTGTGGATTGGTTTCGGAAATTGTATCTCAGGAAAAAAGGTATTATTGGTGGAGTTTAAAAAAAGAAACTAACTTTTAATAGTTTCTTTTTGTTCCTGGTTTAAGATAGTGACGTTTTGAGCTTGCAACCCTTTGTCAGTTACAATTTCATCATATTCAATAATATCATCTTCTTTTAATGTTTTAAAACCGTCTTTTTTAATTTGACTGTAATGTACAAATACATCCTCTCCATTGTTGTTTATGAGAAATCCAAACCCTTTGCGATCATTAAACCATTTTAACTTACCTTTCTGCATAAATTCCTCTTTTCACCTCCTAGTATAGAGGAGAAAAGAAAAAAAGGGAGTTAATTGCTCTAAATGGTATATTTTCTGCTTGAATGTTAGATTTCAATAACTATTGGTTAATGATTCTGATCTAATACTTGAAAGCAAATATTTAAAGTATTACATTTACTTTTCGACAATATTATTTGATATGATTGATTTGGTGATAGAAGTATGAAGAAAATAGTTATGAAGGCGTGTATGGATTTTGTCAGAAAATATAATCCAGAAAAGAGTGAAACAGATTTTGAAATTATTCAATATGGGTTAGAAGGATTTTATCTTATGATCACCAAAATAGTTATTATCCTATTACTTTCTATCATATTGGGAATATGGAAAGAAGTTATTATATTTTTATTCGTGTACAACCTTATTCGAACCCCATCTTTTGGATTACATGCGACGAAAAGTTGGATTTGCTTAGTCAGTTCAACGAGTATTTTTATAGGAATCCCCATCTTGTGTATGCATATTACAATGCCATTTTTTGTAAAAGGAATCATAGGAATTATCTCTGTTCTGTTCATTTTAAAAAATGCACCAGCAGATACTTATAAAAGACCTATCGTAAGTAAAAAAAGAAGAAAAATATATAAAATAATTTCAACGGTAGTGGCAATTATTATGGTAATTATTGCATTTATTGTCAAAGACCAATTCATTTCCAATTCCTTTATTATGGCATTAGTAGTTCAAAACTTTATGATATCACCGCTCGTATATCATATATTTAAACTACCATATGCGAATTATAAAAGATATGCAGTAGGAACAGTATGATCTACTGTAATTAGTAAGGAGGAGTGTAACGTATGATGAGTAAAATTGCAAAAATGTTAGCAGTATTTGGTGGCGTACTTGCGACAATTGGATCACAAGCATGTGTGATGTTTATTTTTGATGAACCAGAATGTCCACAAGCATTAATCAAATAGTTGGGAAATATAGAGGATAAGCGTATTTATCTTCTTTTTTTATCGTACAAATAGAAAAAGTATGAATTAGAGTAATTACCAAAATAAACTGTATCGAATCAAAAAAAGATCAGAATCTATAGTTCTAATCCTCTTATATTTAATTTTTGAA
>OGRO01000879.1_pt1 | contig 27474 bp, 25 predicted proteins | sample 1553451 | NCBI WGS metagenome assembly OGRO01 (sample SAMEA2580021, study PRJEB22360) | human gut metagenome | reverse complement strand
GTTCGCTAACGAGGAGACCACGCATTGCCTGCCACGCAATTACCTGAAGAACCTGGAGAGTCTGGACTCCCTTGTAGGAATCCTCGTTGACGGCATGGCCCGTCTCGTGGGCAAGCGGGCAACCGACGTGCTGGACATCGCCGACGTCGAGTGGATCAGATCGAAGAACAGCGAGAACCGCTTGACGCAGCGCATGCGCAAGTTGATCGCCGAGCGAAACGAGAAGCCTCCCGTTCTGCAATCTGGTCTTCATAATGAACCCGCAGAGGAACAATCCGAATCGCATGAAGCTGGGAGCGATGCGCTGAGCAAAGAGTGCGACGAATGGCAGCAACTCGTATTGGACTACGATGCGGAGAACAGAGAGCTGAACGTCCAGCTGGCAGAGCTGGAAGCGAGCCTCGCTGAGGCAACCGCAAAGGCGGACGCCCTGGAACACGGCCTGAGTAACCGCAACGTCCCGGCAGCACAAGCAGCTTTTGTCCTGGATGCCATCCCTGAGACCTTGATGGATGTGCTGAAGGTGGCCGAGCGGCAGTGGCCCGACAGGATCGTGCTCACCGACGCGTCGTGGAAAGGGGCAGAGGACTGGAATGACAACGAGGGAAATATCCCCGATGAGTATGACATCGTGAAGTCGGTCGCAACCGTGCTGTACGACATGGCCATCAATGGGATGCCCTATGAGGGCGAGTTCTCCCAGGCGTTCCAGAACGAGACGGGCTTTGAGCTCGCCTTAAAGGAGGGCTCCCAGACCAAGAAGAACGGCAAGATGATGGACAAGCGCTCCGTTGAGTACGATGGCAAAGAGTATGGCATGCAGATGCACGTGAAGGGTCGCAACCCGAAAATCGGTTTCCGCTTGTACTGCGAGCCGGATAAGGAGCGCGGCAGAATAGTGATCGGACATTGCGGCCATCATCTGGAAACCGCAGGAACAGCCCGCAGGGCGGTGAACAAGTAGTTTTGCGTAAAGGAGCACTTTGCAAATTCCGAAAGACGAGTTTCTGTACCTGTTCTGCTCAAATGCGGACAAGGAGCTGATTCTGAGATCTGCCCGGTTATGCGGTCAGGACATGCAAGCATGGCTGCTCGATGCGGCAATCGAGAAGTCCCGCAAAGCTTTGGAGGGAGAAAAGGAGGTGAAGCCGGCAAATGACTATCATCAAGCAGAAGGCGGTGGTGAGCGAGCGTCATGCCGAGAACGTGCGGAAGTACCTGAACAGCAAGGACGCAGTGCTCCGCGACGGGTGGAACATGGAGTACCACGACAAGTGGTTCGCTGAGATGGCCCGCACCCGTGCAAGGTTCGGCCACGACATAGCAGCGCGCAGAGGCTTCAAGAATACCCTGATGTACCACCAGGTCTTGGCTTTCCTGCCCGAGGAATGCTCCGTGAACGGCGGTAAGATGACCCCAGAGCTGTGCATGGCGTTCGCCATGGAGTACGTCGGCGAGCGCTACCCTGACCAGCAGGTGGTCTTTGCCCTCCACGAGGAGTCCGACGAGGCCGGGAAGCGCTATGCGGTTCACATGGCCATAAACCGCTCCAACATCGTGACTGGCAAGCGCCTTGACGAGGGAACCGGCAAGAAAGGGCACCATGACCGAGTGGAATCGGTCCGCAGGATGGACGATGTGTGGGGCTTGCAGCAAGTCGAGGAGGGCAAGCCCAACTCGCTGATCCGCAACCGCAACCCCCGTGATGCCGAGCGTGCCATCATCGAAGACGACCGCTACAGCTACAAGAACAACCTGCGTCGCATCGTGAAGGCAGTGCTGCGCATGCCCTCTGTGCGCTCCCTTGACGACTTCATCGACCGCATGCAGGGCTACGGCGTTGAGATCGAGCTCGGCAAGCGCACGATCTACGCAACCGATACGGACGTGCGCGATATGGGCAACCCGAAGTGCACCTTCAACTTGGGGCGCATGGACGGAAACTTCACGCTGGCGCAGGTGAAAACGGCACTTGCCGGAAAGTCCATCCAGGCACCGAAGCCGTCTGCCGACCCCAAGTCGGACTACTTCGAGCGACTGGACAAGACCCTGGCAGCCTACCGCGACATGGCGGCCGAGATGGGTGCCGCCACCCCAAGGCTCAAAGTGCCAAAACGTCCTGATGAGCTGATCGGAGACGATTCGGTTAACGACAAGATCCTATCCGTGATGCGAGCCGCCGACAAAGTACGCAGCCGTGTTGGGGCGGTTAAGACCACAGGCGAGCAAACCCACCCAGGACACAACACCGGCAAAGGCGGATCAGCCGGATCGAGGAGCAGAGTGCAAAGCAAATCGCATAGCCGTTCGCAAAGCAGATCGCATACCCGCAGCGGCAATGCAGACAGGTAAACAGGAAGGAGAGTGGTGCTTATGGCACAGAACGCAGCAAATATCGAGCAGGAAGCAGCCGAAGAGGAGGCGATGCTTGCTGCCATGGAAGGGGAATTGCCGACAGACGAGGAGCTTGATGCCCAACTGTACGGAGACGGATTTGCCGGCTTCGAAGACGACGATGACGGTTATGAAGACGACGGTTTGGACGAGTCCGAAGAGGATATGACCGCCGAGGCCATGGCAGAGTCCGATGCCGCTTCGGCTATGGCTGATGCCAGCAACCCGCCGGAACTCGACGAGCCAGCCGTATTGACCGAGCAGCCTGCCCCGCAGCTTGAAAAACCCGCTCTTGACAGCGAAGAGCCGAAGCAGATCGATGAGCAGCCTGATATCTCCGAACAGTATGGCGATCCGCAAGAAGCACCTCGCATTTCCGATGAGGATGCCGGGCAGATCGTGACAAGCGCAAAGGAGCTTGCTGAGAAGATCGATCTGCTGATGACCCGTCAAGAGAAGCTGTTCAACGACCAGCTGCTCTTGAAAGATCAGATCGATAACATACTGGCATCCCAGAAGAAATGCTCGGAGCGAATGCTCGATTCTGCAGAACGCATCCGCAAAGGGGACATAGCACTGCGTACTTCTCTCCGTAAAGGCACGCTCGCCGTGTTGCAGGACAGCCAGGAGCACGCAGAGAAGGCAATCAGTGAACTATCTGCCGCTGTCCGAGACAATATCAACGCCATCGGAGAGGAAAGCACCGCGCACATCAATGCGCTGCAAATCGAAAGCACGAAGCGTGTGCAGAACATGATCAAGGCAACCCGCCCCCAACGTTTCGCAAGCTGTCTCAAGTACGGTGCCGCAATGACCGCATTTGCCCTTGTCGCGATGGTTGTTGCGAAGATGATTTTGCTCTAACCCTTTTTGAGAGAGGAAAAGGAAATGTCCGTGTTCAAAGATGCGAAACTGACCCTGATAACCGATGATGGTACCGAGCTCAATGTCGATGTGACACCGGAGAAGCTTGCGGCAATCGTTCGTTCCTGTGGCTTCAGAGCAAAAGATGCCAGTGAGAAACACTTGATGCTGTTCAGCTTCGATGACAGCACCATCCGAAACAACATCTTGCCGTTGCTTCCGATGGTAAAGTGATTCGCATATAGCACAGTATCGTGCTATAATGGTATTGTGACATCACGAGTTACATCGTCTAATGCATAGAGGCCGTGCCGTTTGGTGCGGCCTCTATGCATATTCGCATTCGAATGCGAATATGCAATCCTCCTGTAATGCATCTGCAATGCAAGATATCCTTGCAATATCAATGGTAGATTGGAGGACCGTCAATGGCCAACTACACTGTGCGCATCGATGAAAAGCTTAGAAACGAGGCAACAGAGCTGTTCGAATCGATGGGTTTCACACTGCCGAGCGCAATCAATGCCTTTTTGCGCCGGAGCGTCGCCGAGCAGGGCTTTCCGTTTCAGCTCAAGGCAATAGATCGCTATGCAATGCAATGGCAATGCACTGTTGAAGAGGATGCAGTCCGCAAGGTCATGACTATTACAGCTGAGAAGAATCATAGGAAGAGCGAGCGTAGGAAAAAGCTCGGGCTTGTACCAGGTAAGGCTTACTGTGTTGCCGACATTCCTGAAAGCTATTTCATTGAATGTTGGAAAGACGATGAGCTTGAGAGGTTCATCGGCTCGTTGCCGTTCGATCAGGTAAAGGATTTGCAGGCGATCATGTACCTGGGAAGAGGGGACTACGACACCTTCAACGAAGCACGAGCCGACCTTGAGCGGTTTGGCTGGGGGGATAAACAAGTCGAGGTTAACCAAATCGCTGAAAAATCACCGATCCTCGAAACGTACTTAAACAACGGTCTCTCCAGAATGCGCAAAAGAGATTGGGCAAGCTACTCGATAGCACAGGAGGACGTTGAACAATGATCCTCTACCTGGGGTGGGAAATGTTTCGCATCTTCAGACGGCCCTTCAGGACCCCACCCGCACCGCCTACGGCTACCACTGGAAGTGCGCATCGGAATCCGTCCAGTAACGCGTAAAGCCCAAACAATTGCATAACCCCAGGTCAGCGTGGTATAATTAAGATTAACAACCAGGAAAGGAGGATACGCACATGAGCGAGAAAGATATCTACGTCTACGCCGATTGGCTCGAAGAGCCCGAGCTGATCGGCACCCTGCACGTTTCCAGCGGAAACGGGCGTGAGAGAACGTCTTTCGAGTACGATGGCAGTTGGCTCGAAAACCACCCGGACATGATGATAGACCCAGAGATCTACCCATGCCCGGGACGGCAGTACCCGTCCGATGGCAAGCACATGTTCGGCGTGTTCTCCGATTCCTGCCCAGACCGTTGGGGCAGGCTGCTCATGCGCCGTCGTGAGGCGATGGACGCCAGGGCAGAGGACAGGAAGCCGCAGAAGCTTCTAGAAAGCGACTACCTGCTCGGTGTCTACGATGAGACCCGTATGGGTGCCATCCGTTTCGCCTTGGAGCCAGGTGGGGAGTTCCAATCGCCTGACAGGCGCTTGGCTGCCCCTCCATGGGCTACCTTGCGTGAGCTTGAGTCTGCCTCCCTTGCATTCGAGAATGCGCAGGATCCAGACGAGGAGAAGTGGCTTCGCCAGCTCTTGGCTCCCGGCTCATCCCTTGGGGGTGCCCGCCCGAAAGCCAACGTGAAGGCACCGGATGGCTCGCTTTGGATTGCGAAATTCCCTTCAAAGCACGATGAGTGGAACGCCGGTGCATGGGAGATGGTCGCCCACGACCTCGCAAAGAAGTGCGGGCTGGATGTGCCTGAAGCCAAGCTGCTCAAGTTCTCCAATGCAGGCAGCACCTTCCTTGTGAGAAGGTTCGACAGGGAAGGAGAGAGGAGGATACCGTTCGCAAGTGCCATGACCATGCTCGGCTACACCGACGGTGCAGACGATGTGAGCTACCTTGAGATCGCCGATTTCATCAAGGCGAACTGCTCCAAGGGTGATATGAGGCCGGATCTGCATGAGCTTTGGTCAAGGATCGTCTTCAGCATAGCGATATCGAACACAGACGATCACTTGCGCAACAACGGATTCATCTACACAGACAATGGTTGGAAACTCTCCCCGCTCTATGATGTGAATCCCAATGTTTATGGCGGATATCTCTCCCTGAATATCGATCTCGTGGATGCATCGCTTGATTTCGATGTTGCGCTGTCAGCAGCCGACGAGTTCGACCTTGAGGAACCTGAGGCAAGGAGTAGGATCGCCTTCATCGCCCGAACCGTTGCCTCCGAGTGGGAACGAACCGCTACGAAACATGGTCTGCATCGTGAGCAGATCGAGCGAATGCGTCCTGCATTCGATGTGGCTGAGCGTTATGTGAAGATGCATACAAAGCAACCATCGTTGGCTGAGATTTGTGCCTCTTTGGAAAAGAGCGCAGATCCATGCAGAGAAAGTAAGAAGCCACAAGAACATGAGACTCACGATCGCTGATCGTTATATACGAAAAGGCTGTCCACCGATTACTCGGTGAGCAGCCTTTTCGTATATTCGCATTCGAATGCGAGTTTGCTACAATGGATCCATACCGCCGTCGGGGCGGGAATAGACGCTTGCGGAGATCCGAGAGCCCGATCGAAAAAACGACCGGGCGGGTCGCAGAAACAAGAAGACCTGGCAGATTTTGCAGTTCTTTGAAATAGGAATGCCCAGTTCAAACGGCATATCCACACCCACAGGTTTGAGAACCGCCTGATCTGCCATGGTTGCTGAACGATTTTGGTCAGGTACTCCTCCATGGCCTTGTTTGAGAACCGCCCGATCTGCCATGGTTGCTGAACAGGTTGAGTTCGTAGATTGCTGCTGGACGCGTTTGAGAACCATCCAATCTGCACCCTTGCTGAACTATCGTCTGTACCGCCAAAACACAGAAGAGCAAGGCGAGCGTATCTATCACTCTACTCACTAGCGAAAACAAGCGTCCGCTCGTTTTTCCACCTGTTGTAGCTGCACGTCACGAATGTGACGTTCCGGCTCGGAACAGCCGCATCCAGCACCAGGTCCGCCGCATCCACTCGCTCGCCGTACCACTTGGCGAAGTCCGCGTCATCGGTAAACTCCGTGCGCTTGGACTTGTCGTTCGCCGCGTTAATAACATCGGCGAGCTTCACCGACAGGATGTGCTTCTCACCCGGCATCTGCAACAGCACCTTGCCGTTGTCCTGCGCAAAAGACTTGTCGGTGAACTTGGAGAACGCCGAGAACACGGTCTGGTCGTTCATGTGATGTCCGAATATCACAGAGTTGTACGATTTGAACCCCTCAGCCTCACAGCCTGCATCAAGGTAAGGGCACCCGTAGACGTTGTACTTCCCGTAAACGTCGTGATGTAGATAGTATTCCGGATCATCCGAATGCGCCTGCACGATAGGAGAGTCGATGTTGGTGCCCGGAACCGTTACCCAGGCGATCACGTCCGGATTGACCGACTTCCAGTACTCCCAGTCCACCTCCGGGAACCCATAAGGATCCAAGGAGACCGCTTTCCCTGGCACCGGACCGGGATTGCCGGATTGCTCCATGGAGTACAAAGTGAACCCCAATATGCCCGCCAAAGCGAGCAACGATGCGCAAACCAGCCCGCCTATCCTGCTCTTAACCCTATGACTCGTCATACCTGTACGTTCCTTTCTTTTTGCACTACTACGATGTTACCTATCCAAATGCTTAACCTCTCCCTGTAAAACCAAATTCGCATTTGAATGCGGAAACAAGAACCTGTTAGATCCATCGAAGTTTGAAAACAGCAAATAGAAAAGCCCACGGCGAATTGATATGCTACCCTCATATAGGACAATGAAATATAAAAGTCCTATATGGGGGTAGCATATCGTTCACCTTGGAAGTGTCCCAACCGGAGAGGTCGAGCGAGGTTCCATGAGCTTCCTCAACGAGGTCCCAATGCTTCCCGCTGTCCGAGGAGACGTACCAACGGTACGTGACGTCCCCGAACCCGCCGGTGATGTCCCCGCTGAGCGTGAGATCCTCACCCTCGTTGATGGTGAACCTTTGGTCTGTCACGGTTGCTGAACGTTCTTTTTGCCGACATGCAAGCCCCAGAGTGTTTGAGAACCGCCTGGTCTGTCACGGTTGCTGAACTGAGCAATTCTCGCAATTTCTCCACACCTCGTTTTGGAACCACCTGATCTGCCACGGTTGCTGAACGCTTCATCTTCGATCCCCAATCTTGCTTTCGGTTTTGGAACCGGGCGAAACGCGGCGGCTCTGAACCGTCTGGGAACCCGTGAGGCAACCCGGCCATGATGACCTTGCCCTAACATCGCAACACAAAAGCCCCCAAGCGCCATCGGTGCCTGGGGGCTTTTCTATGCGCAACGCATAAAGGCGGAGGCGGAAAGCTACTTGAGCTTCTTGATCCTCCGGAGCGCATCGGCACGCTCCAGCTCGTCTCCAAGCACCGCTTCCTGGATCTTGTCGCGCCTCTCATCGAGCCACTTCTCAAGCAGTGCGGGATCGATTCGCTTCCAATCAGCTTCAACGGCACGCAGGACGATCTTGCCGAGAATCGACTCGGCGGCTTCCAGCGCCTCCTTGTCGGCCTTCCTCTCCGCAGCCTCCAGCTGCTTTTTCTCGGCGTGAAGCGCCGCGATCTGCCTTTCGATGTCGGCAACGGTCTTTGCCATATGTAAACACCTCCAAAAACAAGACTTCCAGGACGATTACGCCCGGGAAGCGCAAGTTGCAAAACCTGGCATGCATCCAAAGCATCCCAACGGCAGGAACTAGCCACCAGCCGCAGGGACGCAGGGAAGGACGCTCACCAGACGATGATACCCTAAACTGGGAGAGTCCCGCGTCAGCCGCCCACGCCGACGGCGGCAAGAATCCCTCCCTCAAAGCCCAATGCAAGAAATTCGGGAGAGCAGAAGAGCGACGGGGCATGAAGGCAGATTTGCTGCCGGCACAACGCCAAACCCACTTCTCAGAGAACAGAATAGCAACCTTTTTCCGATTTAATGTCTCCCCGAGACATTAAATACGCTACAATGAACCTATCAGGAAATTCCTCTTACGAAAAGGATAACGATATGCCAAACGAGAAGAATAGCAACGAGGAGCACGGCGTCCGCCTGTCCATTGTCCTGCCGATCAGGCAAAGCCAACTAGAGCGCTACCCGTTCCAAGACGGTACCTACAGCCTTCGTTCTGTCTCCAATGAGAACGGCCAGTACGATATAACGCTGGTGCTCGCCGAAGGTACGGGCATCACTGAAGCGAAAAACGCTTCGGTATCGGAGGACTCCGATTACGAGCCCGAAGCGCACACAGAGGACGGAATAACGTACATATCGCTGCAACCAGGGGAGCGTTATGAGCTGCATTCCGAGGAACGCTATCACATGACATTGAGCGAGTCCGAAGTGCAAGTGCAACCTGCAGATGACGGCACCAAACGGGTCGAGAAGAAGTCCTCAATCCTGGGCACGCGATACACCCTCTACATGTAAAAAGGAACCGATATGCCCCTAACCAACACTGACATACAAGGCACCCCAGAATACAAGCTGAAAGCCCTCTACGAGGAACTTGATGCTTCTAAAGCAGCATATGCAAAAGCGAAAGCAGAGCGTGAGCGTAAAGTGAAAGCTACTTGGAGAACGCCTAAATATATAGCAGCTATTGCTTTGGGGAGCCTGTCGGGGATGGTGGTTCTACTAGGTAGCTTATGGTTTTTCGGCTCTTTAGCTATTGGGTTGCTGATTGACAGCTGGAAAATCGCAGCTTTTCCGTGGTCGGGACCGTTTTTCCCATACGCTTTCGGGGTTTACTTGGTTTCGGTGCTCATTTTGATTCCGTGCGTATACGTAGAAAGAAAGATGAATCCGGAGTATCACCCAGTCATGATTCCTGCAGGCATACGCACAGAAGGTGCAATCAAAGAAGACATCCAAGCCCTGTTAAAGCGCAACCCCTCCCTGAAAACCCTCAACGAAGAACTGAAAGCAGGTCTGAAATGACCGCCGAAAAACCACCGCTTAGCAATCAAGGCGAAACCAGCCGCGAAGCAGTAACCGACCGCCTTGCAAGGCTCGATGACTACGGCAAGCTGGAACTGTTCTCAACCTGTCACAACTGTGCGAAGTGGCAGGAAGTCCTCTTCGCTGACAATGAGCACTGCATAAAGCCAAAAGTGGCGAAAAGCCCTCCTTCCAGGCACCCTTTTCGTCCTGGCAGCAGGAGTGTACAACTTCGTGATTCTGATAGGAGCGATGTTCTGATGCAGGAAATGATTAGCGTAGACAACAGCAAGGCAGCGGTAGGCCTGCTCGGCAAGCTGCTCCAACTGTCCTACATCGAGCAGTGCATACTGCTTGATCATATAGAGGAAGGCATGACCTTCGAGGACCTTGTTGCCTCCTTGAAATCCTCCGCCAGCCATGAGGCAAAGTCCATAGCCAAGCGTATCGAGGCGCTTAGCGAAGAACTCAACGGTTCCGGTGAGCAAGATATGGCTAACGTCGCGGAGGAAATGGGAATAAAGATGCCTGATATCGATCGAAAGAGCATGGTCGATGCGGACATCGAGGCGGTAAAGCAGAACGTGATCATGGGCATAAACTGCACGAAGCATCCAGGCGAGGATGCGTGGGAACCGACCATCACGGCTGCAAGGCTTTTGGAGAAGGCCGAGAAGGCGCTCTTGAGAGACGCCGACGCCTATTTCGCCCAAAGGGCGGCGCAGGAGGCTCTGAGCCTGTTGAAGGCCAACGAGCAGCAGATCGAGCAGCTGCATACGTTGCTGGAGCAGGAAGGTTCGGAAGATGGTCGATGACGATAAGCGCCGGGAGACAGCGAGAAGGCTGCGAGCTGCCGCAGAGCAGGCGGACCCGGCGGTAGGAGTGTCGGAGTTGGAGATATTCTGCATCCTCGACGTGGACATGGGCGGGGAACGCGGCTTTGCCGACATGCAAGACGTTCTGCGCCTGGCAGACCTGATCGATCGACCGGCAAGGCAAGGAAGCGAAAAAGGCGATGAGCGGTAGAGGGCCGAAGACCCGCCTTTCTGCCAGCGAGCGGGCGGTGCTGTCGCTGATCGCCGAATACGGTGATGGGGGAGCAGTCATCGCAAAGGACAGCCTCGCGAAGACGATAGGCAGGACCGTCCGCACAGCGCAGCGTGTGGTGAGGTACCTGCGGGAAAACGGCATGATCGAGTCGATTCCCCAAAGCAATCGATCCGGAGGCACATCGGCGAATCTTTACGTGATCACATCGAAGGGCTTGATGGAGCTCCGCAAGGAGCAAGAAGAAGAGCAATGAGCCCAGCTTGCCGCAAATCAGAAAAAATTTTGGCAGGCAAGCCGCCGATAGCCCTTTACAAATGTTCTATAACTCTAGTAGTCTATATATAGGACTATAGAGTTATAGAACGCTAGACAGAAAAAGGAGGTCGAGGAAATGGGATCAGTCGAATGCATAGTCTCGATATTGATGACGCTTCTTGTCTTCCGCGTTGTCTGGCAGCTCACGAAGAAGGTGCTGGCGATGCTGACGGGCCTGTTCCTGATCTCCTTAGCCGGGCTTGCCGTTTTCGCAGTTTACAGCGGAGTGACGAGCCTCGTTGGAATGCTCTTATGAGAAAGGAGTGTGATCGCGATGCCGAAAGACGACGAGGACCGGCTCGTTCAGATGAATGTGCAGGTTCCGAACTGGGTAAGGCAGCGGTTGCGCGAGCGCTATGTGCGCACAGGCGAGGGCCAGTCCGCTTTCGCCCGCCGTGCGATAATCCGCCTGCTTGAGGAAGATGACGAGCCGAAACCAAAGGAAGGCTAACCGATGGATACGACCTCTTGCATCCTAGGCATCATATGCCTCGTTGCCCCGCAGTTCTTCGCGATGCTCGCAACGCAGGGGCTTTACAGCCTTGTGCGGGGCAACGGCTTCGGGCACCCATGCCGGCTCGGTTTCGGCATGGGCATGGTCGGCTTCTTGCCGCTGCTTCTCATCGTGCTCGGGATCAAGGCAGATGCGTTCTTCCCAGAGCTCGGCAACACGTTCGTTGTCACCGTTGCTGCAGCGGTCGGGCTTGTCCTGGCAGTCATCGCCCCCATCGTTTGGCTTAGGTTCCTGAAAAGCGAGGACGCACAGCAAGACGCATGGGAAGAGGAGGACCGCCGCAACCGCGAGTACATCATCGGTCGGCAACGCGAGCAGAGCGGCAACTACGGCAGGCATGCCGATATACGATAAGTTAGGAAAACAAAAAAGCGATTAGAAAAGAGACGAAAGGAATGAGATACATGGAAGAGAACAACAAGCAAGCCGGCCTCGATCCAGAGGCGAAGACTGAGAAGCTGGAGGCAACGCCCGCCGATCAGGGGCAGGCAGACGCAACCGAGAAGCTTCCGGCAACGGAGATTCCCGCAGACAAGCCCAAGGTCGCGAAGATGGAGACCGCAGAGCACCGTATCGAGAAGTCCCTGGCAAAGCAGGGCGTTGAGCACGGCGAAGGCGATGTCCATGATGCGTTGATCCCGCTCTACGAGCGTTACGAGCTCACTGGTGCCACGCCGACCCAGGAGGCGTTCGCCGAAGCCTGTCAAGACCAGCAGGTTGGAGCTAGCGTACTGGAAATGCCAAAAGACCCGTTCCGCCCAACTGGAAAGCGAAACGCCCTGATCGCCGCCGGCTGCGTCGTGGCCGCAGCGGTCATCATCGCAGGAGGCGCATTCGCCTACAGTCAGCTCACCAAGCCAGCCGAGCCGTCCCATACCACTCCTTCCACGGCAACCGTCCAGCAGAAGGAAGATGGCAAGGTGTCCGTGAAGGTTAACTGCGACGGCTGGAACGCCGACACCTCGACCCCGATCGTGGTATCGGTCTACTCCGGCGACGTGAAGGACACCCTCACCTCAACCGACGAGAACACCGTGGCACCAGATCCCCTGTTTACCAAGGAAGTTGAAGCCGGAGTGGAAACCGACCTGGACGACATAAAGGACAATGGCACCTACACCATCGCAGTGACCGGCTCCCCGATCCTCGACGACGGCACCATCTTCGACCTCCCTGAACCTCAGGTGGTTGACTTCGACACGGCAAAGGGCGCATCCGTTGAGATCACCCTCATCGCCAAGGCAGCCGACCAGGTAACCGAGGCCGACATCGCAGCAGCCCAGGCAGCCGCAGTGGCATCCGGTGCAGACGCAGAGAAGGTGTCCGCCAAGGCAAGCAACGCCACCAACAAGGCAGCCAGTGCCCAAGGCGGCACCGTAGCATCCGGTACAGCCAACGCCGCCACCAAGTCCAACGCCAACAAAACCGGCATCACGATCCCGTCAAGTAACAACAACCAAGGCAGCAACACCGGTTCCAGCACCGGAAACACAACCCAAACCCACCAGCACAACTGGGTACCCCAAACCACAACCGCGCATCATGATGCAGTGTACAAAACAGAAACCAGCTATATACATCATGATGCTGTGTATGAAACACGTACTGTATCGGTTTGTGTAACATGTGGCGCAGAGAACCCTTCTTTGCAACATTCAAAAAATCATGCTCTGAATGGTCAAAGTGACCAAGTGCGTGAAGTAGAAAAAAAAGTGTTGGTTAAGAATGCCTATGACGAACCAGTTACCAAACAGGTTCTCGTATCAGCTGCATATGATGAAACGGTAACCACCGGTTACAAGTGCTCTGACTGCGGTGCAACGAAATCGAATTAACCTCTTCTAGTCTCTTCCTTCAAAAAGGTCACCTTCGGGTGGCCTTTTATTTTACACTAGCTTAATAGCACAACATAGTGCTATACTGGTATCATTGTTGCAAAGAAGGAGGACAGCGGATGGAATCGATTAACAAACCAGAGACAGACCTGCTCGGCCGCCGCTGGTACCGTATAGACGTGTACAAGGGCGACAAGCTCTACGACCGGCTCTGCATAACGGCAGAGTCCGACAAGGCGGCGGAGCTGACATGCCACCGAGAGGCAACCAAGCTCGCCTTGCTGGGGAAGACCCGAACCTTGCGCCTGTACCCAGACGACAGATCGCATCTGTTAGCCGAGATCAACTCGAAGTAGGATCACTTACTGGATTGGGATGCAATGCGAGCCGAGATGAGAGATAGCTTTAGCAGAGAAACCTGCTAAAATAAAAGAAGACGCGGGGCACGCCCTCGGTCGTTTGGCTATCGAATTGATAAAAGCAATTACGACAAAGGCCGCCTGCCGGGGCGGCTTTTGTCGTATTAAGAAGCTAAACTCTGGAGCCTAGCAGAAAGTGAAAATGTAGGCTGCTACTAAGAGCAACAAAATCAACTCTTTCATGCGCAACCTCCTTTCTTCCAGGAGGGCGCTTTCTCTCAACGACGCACCGCGTCTTGAATTAATTCTAACTCATATTCGCATTCGAATGCGAATATCCGCCTATCATCTGCGCCGTCCATTACCTTGACTGCTGGCGGTGCACCGATCGTGCGCCCGGGGCTTGCCTCAGATGAGCATAGTCAGAAGAATGACTTCCATTTATCGAAGAGCTTCGCATAATGCTCTCTGCGCTCATCGGCAACCTCTGCGCATCTATCAACAAGGACATCCATTTTAGCCTCATCGGGGATCTCGTCGATCCGTACAAGCAGCACAGGGTCGCATCGGAACAGTTGGTCTTTGAACCAATCCTTTCTCTTGGCCTTTTCTGTGTTATGCGATGCATCGTCCAACTCGATCGCAAAGTACATCTTGTCGTACTTGTCGAGGACAAGGAAATCGACATGGAGCTGTGCGATGGTACGAAACCATAATGCTTTTTCCTCCTTGTCATCACTTGTGACATTGAAGATATCGGCGATTCTAACCTTTGGGCATACCGAGAAACCCTTTTTGCTGCACGACTTCTTGAGAAGTCGGTAAAATTCCACCTCTCTTCTGGTGAACAGGTATTTCTTTTGCTCAACGGGGTACCAGAAGGCATTGCCTTCAAGCTCATCTAGGTCAAGCCAGGTCTTCTTGTTCTTGGCCTTTTCTTCTTCCTCGCGTTTCCTCGCAGCTACGATCCGTTTGTGCTCTTCCATATGCTCGTCGATTATGGAAGATGCAAAACGGAAAGACCTGTTCGAGATCAGCAAGCCCTTCTCAAATTCCGAGAGCAAGCCTTCAGCTTTCATCTGATCGATCAAGGCGTCCTGTGCTGGAGTGCTGTAACTCGATACACCGTGCGAGAGTCCGTTGTTCGAGCTGGAATACCCATTTCGTTTGTTGTAGGGGTCAGAACCCAAAGGCCCGTATTTCTCCCTGTATGCAGGTTGCTTCGAATAAGTCTTCTTGGCTTTCTGCTTCTTGCTTCTTCTTCCAATCGCAAACCCAAGCAAGAATATGAGGGCAAGAATCGTGATAAAAGATGATAGGAGATAGCCCGAGCTCATAAGCATCCTTTCCTGAGTGAGGCCTGGTTCCTATGGTACCATCAACGTCGTTAGCCCTTTGACCGCCGGCGGTGCACCGATCGCACCGCTCGGATCGCCTAAGGTTTTCTACCTCCATTTGCAACATCATGCGCCGCAAGCTCCCTGCCTTAAAGCTTGTTGGGAATGACATCGGCATCAGCCCTTTTACCGAGAAGAGCCACCCGGTTAAGCAATGGCCGTGCATCTGCGTGCTATCTTTGCTCCCGGCATTCGTGTCGTAGGATGCATCCCGAGCCTGTGGAAGGGACATGGCAGGCAAGGCATGCAACGTCTCATCGTCCTTTCATACGTTCTTGCGGGAACGAATGTGTCCAGTGCCGATCGCCCCGTCAACATCCTTGAGCCCAATGCGTTGATACGAGCCCATGCGATGCGCAGTGCCAAGCTTGATCGCCGAAGCGCGAACTGGGAAGTCCCCTGGACCCTCGAAGCGCTGGTTCCTGCCACATGACAAGCTGCATTCTCCCTTACCCCATTCGCAGTTTCGAAGCACCGATTGCCCCTCGTTGCAAGATCCTCAACCAACATCATCGATCAGCGAGCACAGCGAGCGTATCTATCAATCAATCCATCAATCGACCAATTCCCACGGGCAATCCCGCTCTGGCAAAGCAACTCCCAGCTGTGACCCGATCGCAGCACTTGCAACGCCCTAAACCTCAAGGCATAGCCGTCACCGCCAGCCGTTCCCACTCGCCGATCAAACGAATCGAACCGCACCGCCCAACACATCGTCCACACATCGTCCCGCCTGCAAACCGCATCGCCAGCCGAATCGAACCGTACCGCATTCCCGTCCCGTGAAACCAGAAGCTCCCTTTTCCCATCTTTCCCCTCTTTGCGACCATCATCATCTCCAAGCGCACGGCATTCCGCTCAATCAGCCCATTGCCCTAGAATCTCCGCCGACTATCAGCGAACCATCGACCCTTTGCGCACCAACATCCGCAAATTCCGCCTGTTTTCCCGACCACCAACCGCCACCAGCGCAACATCGCCCCGTACAGCCCGTCTCAGCCACCTCTCAAAGCATTTCCCCAGGTCGCAACACCCGCTTCCTTTCCCCATATACAGGCAATTCCCCCTTTTTGCTTGACCATGCCGCAAGCACCTCGGTTGCTTGTGTGGTTTCTAACGCTCCCGTCCCAGATCGCAAGGGCTGCCCTACGGCGCATCGGCGGCAAGCGGCCTTGTCCCTTGACGATCTGCTCCTTAGTGCGTTTTACCGAAACCAAGCAACGAAGGTTGCTTGCAACAAAATCAAATCAAAAAAGGAGGAACTGAAAAATGAGAACAGAAGAGAACCTGGTAACACTGGAGAAACTGAGGTTAAGAGAGGTGGCACTCAACAGCCTGCTCGCAAAGATGGGCAAGGACCTGCGTGTGAAGGCGACGGTGGTCAGGAAGAACAACGTGCAGAAGCCGGCGTTCGGCATCGGAATTGCAGGCGCCTCATTCCAGATAAGGTGCTATCCAACGCCTGAAGATATGGCGATGTCGGATCTGGAACTTCTCAATGAGCTTGCTAAGAAGTTCCAGGAGGCGACTTCAGGTGTGGCGGTTGTGGATATGCTGCCGAGCAGGGAAGACCTGATTGCGCATCTAATGCCACGCGTCATGGGATCTGCCAACGCCGAATGGCTGAGGGAGGCTGGCAGGCCGTGCAAAGAGCTGCTTGACATGGTGATGACTCTTCAGTGCGGGGTCGACCTCGACGGCATCAGTGAATACGGCGAGGTTGCAAACATCCAGGTGACCGATAGTCTTCTGAGGCAATGCGGGCTCGCTGTCGACGAGGCGTTTGCGATCGCGATGAAGAACATAGAGAGTGTTGCGCAGATAAGCCCGATCCGCACAGTTCTGGAAGAGCTTCTTGGCGAAGAGCTGCCTGACGGCGGCAATGAGCCGAAGATGATCATCGTGAGCAACGAGCAGCGCTGCAACGGGGCACCGTTGATGTTCTCGAAGGAGATCCAAGGCGAGCTGCTTGAGATCTTCGAAAAGCGAGCAGTGTACGTGCTCCCATCGAGTATCCATGAGTTCATCGCCGTTAGCGCAAGCTACATGTCGATAGATGACTTGAGGGAGATGGTGCGCACCATCAACGAGAACGAGGTTGATCCTGAGGAACGCCTGACTGACGAGGTGTACACGCTCATCGGCACACCAGAGAACCCGGTATTTGGCATAAGTAGCTGCCTGGGCGCTCAAGGACAGGAAACCTTCCTAACGGCACGTTTCTAAAAAGCAGGGCGGGCTCGGTAATTGCACCGCCGGGCCTGCCAGTAGAACGCTTTGTATCACATAATGTATCACGAACAGAAGAGCACGCCGACATTGCATCCCGGCAGGCTCTTCTTTTTTGTCGCATGCCTCAGCCACCCCCGGCGCACACCAATCGTGCGCCTGGAGAGGTGCTTGGCGCCTGAACAGCACAATATTCTAGTATTGTCATATCGTGCAACCATGATATACTTCTACCTGTAAAACTCCTTTCTCGAAAGGTTTTTACTTGGTGTAAAGCCCCTGCCCTAGCCGCAGGGGCTTTTTGTTGCCATGAAAACCCGAAACAACTATTATTAACAAGCTTTCGTAGTGCTCGGCAGATTTATGGGTGAAGCCTCCCTGAAAGGAGGTGGTGCCCATGGACGTAATTATGGTAGTTGCAGCAATATGCGGTATCGTTGATTTTGCCATCGATATGGCAAAGCCCATAAAACAATTTGTTCGAGAAAAGAAGATGAACAACAACAAAAAGACCAGGCACTAAGCCTGGTCCCAATGTAGGTTGCTTCACCCGTATGCTAATGAATTGAACCCTCGTTAGTTTTGTCGGGCGCTACGTTGGTTTTATCTTACCAGCAATGACAGGATATGTCATCTGGTTTTGCCGACAATGACACATTCTGTCATTGTCGGCGCCTCTTCGACCCACCAGCCATGCGATCAGATGCATCCAAGACTCGATGTCTTTTGTCATTGAAGAGATATCGAACATTTTTTGCTGTATGTCTTCCAAACCCGTCGTTTGCCCATTTCCCAGCTCATCATCCATATTCGCATTCGAATGCGAATATGAGAAGAGGGTTTCCCCCGAACGGGAAAACCCTCTTCAGTGCCGTAAATCAGCCCTAATTACGATTGCACGGGTTGGTTGGCGGTATCTTTCTGCACATCCTCAGGCGATGCGGTCACACCGCAGGTGGAACATTTGTAGTCCTTCAGGACGGACTCGTCGTATGCCGCCTTGTCGGTAACCGTCTCATCCCATGCATCCTTCACCTTCACAGTCTCCTTATGTGGAACCTGCTTGGTCAGTCCTTTGTGACCGGTTTCCCTCAGATGATCGGTTCCGTCGTTGGTATCCGGATCAAAGTATTCGCCGCATGTGTTGCAGATGCTCGAGTAAACGGTCTGATTCTCGTAAACCGCGTCGTGATGCACCACATGCGTCTCGGCGTCATGGTGAACCGTCTCATATTCGGCAACCCAGTCGTGCTTATGCACATCTTGGGATGCTTGCGAGTTTCCAGAGGCGTTTTGATTGTCGGTAGGTTGCTCTTGTGCGGCAATCAGCTCAGGCTGTTGCGATCCATGAATCGCAAACCCGATGCCGATGCCGGCTGCGAGCACAATAACGGCTACGGCGATCGCAATCGCCGCGATGCGAACGTTGCCATTCGGCTTGCTAGGATCGTTTGGTGCCTCTTGCTCGTTCTGAGTGCTTTCGCTGTCTGCCATGTAGTCACTCCTTTCTTGAAAAGGGGAGGGTGCCAACATCGGCACCCTCCCAAGTGTCCCGACAGGGTCCTAGAGGCTATTCCTCGTCGGACTCACCATCGGTCTTGCCCTCAACTGCGGCAAGCTTGCGATGACGGTAAGCATAGGCACCGGCACCGCCAGCCAAAGCCACGAGGGCGGCGATCAGCGCATAGATCAGCGTCATGTCGACGCCGGTCTTGGAGTACCCGTCGCCATCAGGGGTATCGAACGTGTTGACATCGGGCTCGGAAACCGAAACGGTCTGACCCTCATCGTCGATGTCCTGGTGGTCTGCGATCTGGATACCGTCCTTGTAGGCAACCTCGAATGCCACCAGATCCTTGCCGCCGAGCTCGGAGGCATCGAAGGTGAACTCAAGGTCAACAGAGCCGTTCGCCTTGTTCGGCACGAATGTTGCGACAGCGGTTACCTTGCCATCGCCGACGATCAGCTCAGTGCCGGTGGACTTGTCCATCAGCACGCCCTCAATCGTGTACTCCTTGCCGGGAATCAGGTCGGTGTACTCCACATGATCGACCACGGTTGCCTCACGGGAAGGCAGGAGGGTGTGGTCGCCGTCGGTCTTGTCGGTAGCAGTGGTGGAGAGCTTGGGCGTTACGATCTCAACCGTCTGACCCTTGTTCTTAATATCGGACTCATGAGCGATCAGCTCGGAGCCCTTGAACAGGAACTCGAACACCACGGTTTCGGTGTCCTCGTTGTAGATGGAGTTGATCGGGAAGTCCATCGAGACAGTGCCCGACTGCTCCTCAGGCGTGAAGGTCTTCTTCTGGATGCTGAGGCAGCTTACGATGTCAGGGTTCTCCTGCATCGCCTTGGCAATGGCCTCGTAATCCGGGTTCAAAGGAAGCACAGGTGTGTCCTTTGTGAGCTTCACCTGATCGTCGGTGTAGGTGCCGATCTCCTTGGAATTGGACATATCAGCGGAATCGCTGAACTCAACAAGCTTCCAACCATCGTCGGTCTTTTCAAGGTACTGACCGGAGCCGTTGTCGTCAGACCATTCGTACTTGCCGGCGACAAGCTTAACCTCATGGCCATCGCCGAACGCCTTGCCATCGATCTCGATGGCGGAAACGTCACCGGAGTCAAGTCCGCAAGCAGCCTTCAGGTCGTCTGCGAACTTCTGCAGGTCTTCAGCAGAGATCGCCGAAGCACCCTCACCGGAGAGCAGTGGCAGGCCGGTGGCCTTGTCCATCAGGATACCTGCAACTTGGTACTCATCGCCGGGAACAAGGTTCTTGAACTGGATTTCGTCGGTAATGGAGGACTCGGGATCGGCAGCCATGTGCTTGTCACCGTCAGCGGTGTCGGTAGCGGTAGTGCCGATTTGAGGAGGCACCACGGTAGTGGTCTGATCCTCGTCGTCGATGTCCTCATGCACGGTGATCTCGATCTGGTTGCGGTACAGCTTCTCAAATGCTACGAGCTTCTTTCCAGCCAGAAGGTCAGCATCGAACTCGAACACAACGTCCACGGAGCCCTCAGGCTTCTCAGGGGTGAACGTAGTGGAGGCGGTAATTGGGTTGCCGTCCGCATCTAGCAAGGCCTCGCCGGTTTCCTTCACCATCAAGGTGCCGGAAACCTTGTACTCCTTACCGGGAACAAGGTTCTCGTAGGAAACGGTGTCAACCACTGTTGCCTTATGGTCGGCGATTACCTCCTTGTCACCATCGAGCCCGTCGGCTGCATTGGTGTGGATCTCGGGAACGACGATGGAGACAGCCTGTGCCTCGTCGTCGATATCCTCATGGCCACCAATCTCTTCGCCGTTGCGGGAGATCTTCTCGAACACAACAAGCTGCGAGTTCTCATCAAGCTGAGAGGCATCGAATGCGAACTTCACATCCACGGTGCCGTAAGTATCATCCGGCGTGAACGTGGTCTCGCCGGTGATCTCCTTCCCGGTGGAAGGATCGATGTAAGGGTTGCCGGTAGCCTTGTCCATAATGGTACCGGTTATCTTGTATTCCTTGCCGGTCACGAGACCCTTGTACTCAACGGTGTCGGTAACTTCGGCCTCAGGATCCTTGACCACATTCTTGTCGCCATCGATGCCGTCGATAGCGGTGGTCGCAAGCTCAGGGGAGATAACAGTAACGGTCTGATCCCCATCGTTCAGATCCTCATGGGATCCGATCTCTTTGCCATCTTGGTAAATCTTCTCAAAGACTACGAGCTCATGGCCATCAAGGGAAGCGCAGTTCAAAGTGAACTCAAGCTCAACGGTACCGTAGGTATCGGCTGCCTTGATGGTCTTCGAAGCAGTTACTTCGGAGCCATCTGCGTTGAGCAGTGCCTTTCCGGTGACCTTATCAATCACCGTACCGGTGAAGGTGTACTCCTTGCCGGTTACCAAGCCTTTGTACTCAACAGTATCAGTCAGCGTAGCCTCGGTGTCGCGGACAATATTCTTGTCGCCATCGTGCCCAGCCTGGCTGCTGGTGGCAGTGGTCTCAACGAGCGGGGTATCGACCTTTACGGTCTGATCCACATCGTCGATGTCCTCATGGCTTGCAATCGTGGTCTCGCCACGGTAGAGCTTTTCGAACGCCACAAGGCTGTGATCGTCGAGGTCTGCGCAATCGAAGGTGATCTCCACGGTTGCGGTGCCGTTGGCAGTCTCAGGCGTGAAGGTAGCCTTGCCGGTGGCCTCAGTGCCGTCTGCCTTGAGCAGTGTAGTACCGGTAGCCTTGTCCATCATCTTGCCGATGAGGGTGTACTCCTTGCCGGGAACAAGGTTCTTGTACTCCACGGTGTCCTTGACGGTTGCCGTGGTGTCGCGAACCACATTGTCGCTGTTCTCATGCCCAGCCTGGCTGCTCTTTGCAGTGGTTTTGATGGAGGGTTTGATAACGGTGACGGTCTGCGGGATGTCGTTGATCTCCGCATGCGTTGCGATCTCCTTGTCCTTGGTAAGGACATGCTCGAAGGCAACGAGGTTCTGATCCTTCTTGAGGTTGGAGCCGTCGAAGGTGAACTGGATCTCCACAGTACCTGCAGTTGCGTTGGGAGTGAACTGCTTCTCGGCAGTCACAGGATTGCCCGCAGCATCCTTGACCACAGCACCGGTAGCCTTGTCCATCAGCTCGCCCTTGAGCATGTACTGCTTGCCAGGGGTGAGACCGTAGTATGCCACGGTATCGGTAACAATCATTTCGGTGTCCTTGACAACCTGCTTGTCGTTGTCGATGCCGTCGGTGGCGATGGTGCCAATTACAGGAGGCTTAACAGTCACGGTTTGGCCCTGGTCGCTAAGCTCCTTATGGTCAGCGAGGATTCGGTCAGGATTGTCGGTGGTTGCGAGGTCTTCGAATACGACGAGCTCGGTGGAATCCGTGAGGTTGGATCCGTCGAAGCTGAACTCGACGTATGCGTCCTGTTCCTGGCTCTTAGCCGTGAAGGTGACGGAGCCATGGACCTCGTTGCCGGCTGCATCCACATAGGGCTTGCCGGTGGCCTTGTCCATCAGGGTGCCGTTGATGATGTACTCGGTGCCCTTCTGAAGGTTGTCGCAAGAAATCTTGTCGATAACGGTCACATCGGGCTCGGCAACGACTTCCTGATCGCCATCGGCCTTGTCGTAGGCCTGAGTGGTGATGGAGACATCCTGGTCGGTCAAGGTGCCGAGATTTACCGTGTTGTCAGCGTTGAAGGTGTTGTCGCGGGAAACCGTGAAGTCCTTCTTGATGAGCTGGTAACCTGCATTTGCATCGCATGGGAGCTCTTCCAAGGTGTACTCATCGTAAGGAAGGGCACCGCGCTCATCGTCCGGATCGGTGATCTTGGTTTCATCGCCGTCCGTGTACTGACCGAACCACACGCCGCAGGTAGGATCGAGAACCTTGGCAGCATCGAGCAATTTGGCTACAAAGCCCTGAATGCCCTCTGCATCCTCGGACATGATCCAGTCGTTGCCGTTGGTGTCCTGGGTGTGCTTGTTCCAGGAAGCCTTGGTGGAAGCCTTGCCGTTCTCGTCGGTGACGATCACATGGCTCTCAGTGGTGGTCTTGGAAGTGATCTTGAAAGGCACCCCAGCCAAGGAATGCGAATCATCCGAAGCCGCCTTGGTGAACTCCACGTCCGAACGCATAATCGGCTCAGCAACCTCAGGTGCATTGTAAGAGTGAACGACATCCAAATTGCCATCAGAAGTTATTTGTCGAACAAATACCTGATCCATACCAAAAGGCTGAGGCAGATTGTATCCCTGGGGAGCTTTAATTTCCTTGATGATTGCCGTACCAAGCGGAAGCGAAATGGCTCCATTTGCAGCACGATAGAAATCATCACCGCTTACTTTATAAGGAAGCGTTGCGATGACATTTCCATCTGCATCATGGACATCAAAAGATTGGTCTGCATAACGAAGGTTTACATAGCCATCTTCGTCCGTTTGTAAAATCCATTTGCGTGTTGGATTGCCAGATGCTTGAGCTTCAGCTTCAGTATTGTAGTAGCCATCGTAGTATTCGATGGAATACTGTGCGCCATAAAGCTTTGCACTACCAAGTGGAAGATTACCTTCGCCAGTGTAGGTTTTCTCACCATCGTACTTACCAAGAAGTGCACCCACAGGGTCGCTTTGCGGCTTATCAACCAAATTGCTGGTCGTGGTCTGGCCGCTGGTGATTCGAACCTGATGACCCTCCTCATCGAGCGCATACCCCTTAGGCGCCTTGAGCTCCTTCACGGTGTACTCACCGGAAGGCAGCAGCCCCGACTTGGCATAGCCGTTCTCATCGGTGGTCAGCTTGGCAACTGCCTGGTTCGACGAGTTGTACACGGCGTACTCAGCGCCGGCAAGGTCGTAGCAATCGTTGCCATCAGAGATCGCCGGGTTGGAAGAGGACTTGTTGATCTCAACCCAACCGCCGAAGTTCTTGATGAGCGTAACCTGTGCGGAGATGTGCTGGTAGCCGATGAGCCCGTACTGGTTGCGATCCTTGCCGTTGGTGGCATCAGGCGGGGTGATGTACAGGTCGTAAACGACCTCGCCCGTCTCCACGTTCACGCTCTTCAGGGTAGCGGAGTAGGTTGCCTGCATGTTGCTGGCAGGTGCCGCAGAGCGGTCTGCGCAGTAGCCGGTTGCGCTAACGCCCGCGAGCTTACCCGAGAAGTTCGACAGTGCGAACTGAGCCGGGTGCCAGCTCCAGGTCGCGCCGATCCAGCAAGTGCCGGAAAGGGTTTGGTCGACATCCGCATAGGGGTTGGTGGTCGGAACCACCGTAACGTCGGCAACGGCCCACTTCGCCTCAACGACCACGGATTCGGTTACCGTGGAGTTGAAGTCGTACTGCTTGCCGTCCTTGGTGTACCAACCCAAGAATTGCCAACCGGTATAGGTCGGGGTTGCCGGTGCACCGCCCTTGACGCTTGCGTAGGACTTGCCCCAGGGAACCGTGACCTCCTGCTTGGCGGTCTTGCCGCCGTCGTTGGCGTTTACGGTGACGGTACACTGGGTCTGTACCCAGGTGCCCTCCACCTCGTAACTCTTGTTGATAGGTGTCTCAGTCCATGAGAAGTCCTTGCCGGTCTCGGCATCAATCCACTTGAGGCTCAATCCCCGCTTGGCTTTCTGTGCAGCCAAGTCGGCAAGAGGCGTGTTGCCGTTCGCACCGGTGTAGTACACCGGATCGGCGTTGACAGGCTGTCCCGGCGTGAAGTCGGTTCCGCCGACGAGCACGGGCAACGTGTCAACGCCGAGCCCGTCCACAGTGGCCGTCACAGTGTAATCTGCCGGTGCAGCATATGCTTGCTGAGGGTTCGAGAGAGCCCAAGTCGGCAGAAGACCCACGACCAGAACGACTGCGAACAAAGAGTTCACGAACTGGGTGAGACGCTTTTTTGCTTCTGCTTTCATAATCTTTCTCCTTTCTTTTTTAGGGGACACATCCATACGATGATACCGCAACCGTACTGTTACCTAGGCGGCAACTACACGTTTTATCTGCTGAAACATTCTATTACCGATGCCAATAGGACTGATTACACCGTATTCCGATGCCCCTCCGAACAACTACGGTCTCTCTGCGTTTTCTGCAAGCCTGTTGCGACACTGCGGTATCGTGTGCCATCACTGCATCGCAGACGGCAAAAAAGAAGAGCCAAGGTTTCCCTTGACCCTTCTGCAAAGAGATAAGCCTATCAGCAAGCGTCTCTTAATGAAAAAAGCAAGGCGTTTTCGCCTTGCTCGTTGTTGTGCTCTTAGCACTGTATTGTGATGCTTTGCTATTTCACTACCAAAACATTATTACCGTGCCGGATTATCCTTGCCAAGCTCCAGAGCATTCGTGCGCACATCGCTCGGCTCAGCCAGCTGTTCCATCAATGCATCGATGCCAATCCCATCGGCTTGATCCAGGTAATCGCTCAAGCTGTGCTTGCGGTTCTTTGCGGAAACCACCAAATCCGGCTCGCCTTTCGAATGTTCATAGCGCTCCAAAGTCGGTAGCCAAGTCTTCTCAGCCTGCGCTTCCAAGAATCCGATCAGCGGGCTCAGATCACCCGTCTCGTCGTATTCGTCAAGTGCCTTGTAATACTGAGACTTGTCCTCTTCGTACACGACAACCGGCGGATGGTCATGTGTGATGAGATAGTAGTTCATCAAAGCACGGCCGCACCTTCCGTTGCCATCGGCGAATGCGTGGATTCCCTCGAACCGTGCGTGAAAGAACGCTGCGGCAACCAACGGCTTGCTTCCCGCGTAGGAGTTGATCTCATCCAGATCTTCATGAAGGTTCGCCTCCACCTCTTCGACCGGAGCGGCTATGTCATGCCTGCCGACACCCCATCGGTCGTCCTTCTTGAATTGCCCCGGACGCTCGCCCAACTCCCATCTGCGCTGGTCATAGGTAAGCTTGGCGATTTGATAGTGCATCTCCTTGATGGATTCGAGTGAGAGAGGGGTCTTCTCATCGAACCATTTGAGCATCAGTCTGTAAGCATCCTTCATGTTGCTGATCTCGAACAGCGTCTTCAGGTTTCCTGAGTATCCGCTGACTTTTCCGCTTTCGAAGATCTCACGGGTATCGTGATAAGTGATCTCCCTGTTCTCGATTGCGCCCGAGTTGTATGCGAAGAGAACAGAGAAATTCTCCAAATGCGATTCCAAATCTGCAGAGGACTCGATTCCAAAGCCCTTCCACAGCTCGACAATATCCTTGTATCTGCTCATTTCTTTATTCACCTCCTTAGTCTTATTCCCGTCCAAAGCCATCGTCACGGACGATATGCTCAGGCTCCCTATCATCATCTGCAAGACTCATCAAATCACTTATTCCGATTTCTTTTTGACATGCAAGCATGGCTATTGGCTTTTCGACCTGCTTGAAGCTGTCATCGAGGATCGTTGCCAACTCCTGCTCGTCGACAACCGGTACCTTCAGCAGCTCCACTGTTCTCTTCTCAAGATAGCGGTTGAGCGCATCGAGTCTGTCCTGCGAAACAGGGTAGAGCGGATGGTTTTCAAGCTTGAAGCCTATCAACTTGCGAAGTGCGCTGTGGTTCTTTTCCGACATCGTGAGCCCAACCTGCTCGATGAACGGCAAGTTGCTGAGCCGTGGATAGTACACGGTGTTGGCTCGATCCTCAAATTTGTCGAACTCATCTGCCATGTCATAAGGAAACAGCGACAGGTTGTGGTCGAACAGCGGTGCCATGCCCAAAACATTGCCGGTCTTGTTGTCCCTCAGGACTCCGAAGTTCTTGGCATGTCGGTCTGGATTGCAGATCAGCGCATCGAACAGGAGCATATCCCTGTAATCGTCCATCATGTCACGACTGAACGCATGCGCCACAGCCATGGAAGCCGGGAACATATGGCCTTTCGTTGTGTAGGCGAACGGAACATACGAGACGTCCTTGGTATTGATGAGAGGGCAGGTCGATGCCAGTTTTCCCTTCCACATCTCAAGATTGTAAGACACGTGGTTGATCCCCATACGCTCTGCAATCTGGGATGCGAAGTACTCGGAATACGGTTCCATTCCAGAGTTCATGAACCCGGTAGAGCCTGCTTTGTACAGCACCAGCTCGTTATCGATCCTCCTCCAAGCCTTGGGGTACTGGCCGTTGGTGGTCCACTCCGTTGATAACCCAAGCTTGTGCTTGATGCCGGAAGAGTATCCCGTGTAGGCAACGATCGACAACGCCTCGTCAAGATCGTTGTCGAAGAGGTTCACATCATCGAAAGAAAGATCCTCATGGCCATCGTCCAGCCAATACGAGTCATTGACCGACAGACCCTTGCAGGTATCCAAGATTCCGATGGAGTCATTGGCTGATAGACCAGCCGTAGCCAATATCTCGGCCACAAACTTCCGGTTCTTCGGGATGGTCCTGGATTTTGCCCATGATGCGATGTCGTTTTCCAAACTCTCGGGACTCATTCCCATAGGCCAGAGCTTCTTTGTGCTGAGATCGCAATCTGTAACCTCTACCTTGAGGTTCGCAAAGCGGTCATAGCTCAAGTTGAAGCTCATAAGTTCCCGATTGTACAGTTTCAGTGCATATCCCTTTGTTTCCTGTGTCACACAGACTCCTCCTTTCAATAGATTCATGTTGTGACAGCGAAGTAGTGTGCTATCACAACATATGCATTATTTCCTTATATGCTCATGCTTATCTATCATTATAGCACGATGTTGTGCTATATATCCACCAGAACATAATCGGCTACTCGTCGAAATCGTCATCGTCGTCTTCCTCGCTGTTTGCAGCCTCAGCGTCTTTGATCTGCTGCATCGCACCGAGCGGGTATCCCATCATTGCGCTCAAGGTCTCTTCCGAGATCCCAGGGTTGGCATTCTTCAGGTACTCGAACACGCTTGAAGCCCTGCGGTTCAT
>OGRO01000875.1_pt1 | contig 27576 bp, 25 predicted proteins | sample 1553451 | NCBI WGS metagenome assembly OGRO01 (sample SAMEA2580021, study PRJEB22360) | human gut metagenome | reverse complement strand
TGATTGAAAATATTATAAGTAATGAAAATATAATAGAAAGAGAAAAAAATATATTTGAAAAAATAATACTAGTAGTTTGTATGCTATCATTTATTTATATATTTAACATATTTTCTAAAATAGGATCAGAAAAATCATATCTAGAAACTACATTATTTTTTATTAGAAGTTTTAATTTTATATTATCCTTGTTAGCATATGGTAGTTGCTTGATATCTTATTATAGATTGAAAAAAGATAGTATTTTTATTATATCACTAATGTATTTGGGGTTAGGTGTAGGAATAGCAACTGGTCAAATTGACTTTTTTAGTTTTTATTATGAAGAACTGACACTATTTAATTACATAAGAGTATCACCTTCCATTCTTAGAATAGTATTACTTATAATAGCTATAATTCCACATTGTAAAATAAAAAAATTAATAATGAATAATAAGAAATATTCAATTACATTTGTTATCTTATATACTATTGTATTTGATATTTTAGAAAATAATATTTCAATATTTAATGCATTCGATAATAGGGAATTTCTTATAATTTATAATGTTTTATTAATAATAGTATATACTACTGTATCCATAAGATTATTTGTAATAGGTAGGAAGGAAAAAGAATACTTATTTTTAGTAATATCAGCAAGTATTTTTATGTTAGGTGTAAAAGCTATGTATACTATTGGTGTTGTTGATGCATCATCTTTTTATTCAAAACTAACATCTGTATCTATTACATATATTATATGTTTAATAGTAATTTCTGGATCATTTTTTGAGTTATACTTATATATAAATAGAACAAAAATATTAAATGACAACCTTAGTCTTTTTTATAATTTAGCTGATAATAATAAAGATAATTTTATGTATATATGTGATGAGGATGGAAATATTATCTATGCTAATAAAAAATTTAAAGAATACTATAAATATTATACAGAAGAAGATAAAAAAAGATTAAGTCTATATTTTTCTGTTGTTCAAAATAATTTAAAAAATAAAGATGAAATTATGCAATCTTTAAATCAAAAAGGCGACTGGAGAGGTATAATAAAAAGTTTAGGTAATTATATGTCTGTAGATTGTTCTATAAAAACAATAGAAAAATCTTCAAATAAGCTAAAATATGCAGTTACATATACAGATATATCAGAAATATTAAAGACAGAGTTAGAGTTAGAAAAACTAAAAGTATATAACAAAGAAAAGACTGAATTTATGTCAAATATATCTCATGAACTTAGAACACCAATTAATATTTTTTATTCTACGATTCAATTACTTGATATTTCTTTAGTAAAAACAGATAAAGATTTTAGAAAGATATATGAAAAATATAAAAGAACACTACATGTTAATTGTAAAAGAATGTTGAGACTAATTAATAATGTGGTAGATATATCAAAAATAGAAACAGGAATACTTAAAGGTAAGTTTGATTATTATAATTTGATAGCAATAGTTGAAGATGTAACTTTATCTGTTGTAAATTATGCTAAATTAAAATCTATCAATATTCAATTTGATACAAATGAAGAAGAATTTATCATGAGATGTGATCCCTCTATGATAGAAAGAGTTTTATTAAATCTACTTTCCAATGCCATAAAATTTACTCCAGAAAATAAAAATATATATGTGGATATATGTGTAAATGATGATTTTGCTGAAATTGATATAAGGGATGAAGGAATTGGTATTTCACAAAAAGATAAAAATGCAATTTTCGAGAGATTTGTACAAGCAGATAAATCATTGACTCGAGAAAATGAAGGAAGTGGAATAGGACTTAGTATAGTTAAGTCCATAGTAGACCTTCATGATGGATATATTAGTGTAGAAAGTGAAATAGGAAAAGGAAGTACATTTAAAATAATATTACCACATAGGTGCAATAAAAATATTGATTATAAAATATATGATACAAGTAATTATAATACAGAATTAGAATTATCAGATATATATGAAGTTTTAATATAGTTAAAATCCCCATTTTATTTTGGGGATTTTTCTATTTATTAATTTGAAATTGAAATAAAAAATATATAAATCGAAGAAATTATAACGATATTGAACAAAAAAGTAAAAATATAATAATAAAAATGTTGACCATTAAAAAGATGGATGATATAATGAGAACATCAAATAGCTGAAAATGATTATTAATTACAAGCATAAAAGATACAATAAGGAGAAAAGGACATGAAAAAATTAAAATCATTAGTAGTGCTAGCATTAGCATTAACGACGTTTGGACTTATAGGTTGTTCATCAAATGATGCAACTAAAGAGTCATCAGAAACTAGAAAAGTTGAGACAGTAAAAGGAGAAGTTGAAATACCAGCAAATCCTAAGAAAATAGTAGATATATCAGGTAGTAGTGAAGAATTAGTATTACTTGGACATAATGTGGTAGGAACATCAAATGTGGATTCTTATGATACATCAAATGTACCATCATACATGAAAGATAAATTAGGAGATGCAAAAGTAGTTGGTCATTCAATGATGGAAACTGCAGATATTGAAGCAATACTTGCTTGTGAGCCAGACTTAATAATAATGTCAACTAGACAAGAAAAAATATATGATGAGTTAAAAGAAATAGCTCCAACAGTTATGTTAGAAGATCAATCAAATGATTGGGAAGCAAAATTAAAAGATGTAGCTAAGTTATTTGGACAAGAAGATGAAGCTCAAGCTTGGTTAGATGATTATTATGCAAAAGCTGAAAAACTAGGAAAAGAAATAAAAGAAGCTAATGGTGAAGATACAACTTACTTAACAGTACTTGCAAGCTCAGGGTCATTTATGGTATTTAGTGAAGGTGGAATAGGAACAGTTTTAAAAGATGATATGAAACTACCTCAACCAGCTAATATGCCTGAGCAAGACAGTATAACACTACCAACAGTTACTATGGAAGGTTTATCTGAAATAGATGCTGACCATATAATAGTAATAGCAACAGAATCAGATAAAGCTGATTTAGAAGCTAGTTCAGTTTGGTCACAAATTAGAGCTGTAAAAGACGGAAATGTAACTATATTAGATGCAAGTCCATACTTCTCTCAAGCTTACAATCCAATAGGAAGAGAATTAATATTAGAGTCAGTTAAAGACGCAGTAATAAAATAGTTAAAACAGTAGGTGGGGAAATAATTTCTTCACCTATTTTTAGATTAATTGAAAATGATATTTAAATACAACTGAGAAGGAGGAGAATGTATGGGCAAATTAACAAAGAAAAATAAAGCTTTTATGATTATGATTTTGGGTATTATATTGCTTGTGGGTGGTATAGCTGTATCCATATCATTGGGAGCTAAAAATATAGATATAAATACAATATTAAGAAGTATATTATCGGATGGAAATGATATAAATTCAAAAATAATAAGAGATGTGAGAATACCTAGAGCACTTGCTGCTGTTTTAGTAGGAGGCTTTTTAGCTGTATCAGGAGCAATTATGCAAGGGATAACTAGAAATCCTATAGCCGAGCCATCAGTAATGGGTATAACTCAAGGTGCAACTTTTATGATAGCAGTTGCTTTAGTTTTACAAAGAATAAATCCTAATTTAGTTTTAGGAAGTTTTGCAAAAATGATATTTGCATTTTTAGGGGCAAGTATAAGTGGATTATTTGTTTATTTTATAAGTTCTAGAGCAGGAAGAAAAGTTGACCCAGTTAAACTTGCTTTAGCAGGAACTGCCATGGGAACTTTATTAATTTCATTGGCTATGGGAACTTCAATGTACTTTAATCTTTCACAAGAATTAAGTTTTTGGATTGCTGGAGGATTAACATCAGCTAAATGGCAAGGAGTTAATTTACTTTTAATAGTTGGGTCAGTGGGACTAATAGGTGCTATTATAATGGCTCCTAAAATTACAATTTTAAGTCTTGGAGAAGAAGTTGCCATTGGGCTTGGTCAAAGAACTAATTTAGTTAGATTTATATCTTTAATAATAGTAATAATTCTTACAGGAGCATCTGTTTCTGTTGCCGGAAATGTAGTATTTGTAGGACTTATAGTACCACAGATAATTAGAGGGATAGTAGGAGCTGATTACAAATATATAATTCCATTATCTATGCTATTTGGATCAGTTTTATTAGTTTATAGTGATATTTTAGCAAGAACAATTAACCCTCCTTATGAAACGCCAATTGGATCTTTAACAGCATTGCTTGGAGTTCCAATATTTATTTACCTTGTGAGAAAGGAGAGTTAATATGAAAAAAAATAATAAATTTTTAATAGTTACCTCAATATTAATAAGTTTAATTTTTATAACTTTTTTAGTTAGTTTAAATATGGGATCTTTATCAATAAAACCTCTTGATGTTTTAAAAACTTTAATTGGACAAGGAAGTAAAGCTCAAGAAATAGCTATTTTTAAATTGAGATTACCAAGAATAGTAATTGGTATATTAGTTGGAACAGCACTAGCTACATCAGGAGCTATTTTGCAAGGTGTTACGAAAAATGATTTAGCAGACTCAGGAATACTTGGTATAAACTCAGGTTCTGCCCTTTTTGTAGTAATGTATATTTATTTTATGAATGGAAATGTATACGATGGAATAAGTAATTTAACCATATTTACTATGCCAATAGTTGCATTGACTGGGGCTGTATTTGCAGCAGCATTGATTTATATGTTGTCATGGAATAAAGGAATAAATTCATCTAGATTATTATTAATAGGTATAGGTGTAAATATAGCATTTTCTTCATTACTAACAATTTTCCAACTTAAATTTACTACACAAGAATTTAATAGAGTTATGGCCTGGACTTCAGGAAGTATTTGGGGTTCAAATTGGAAATATGTAATGGCTATTTTACCATTTATATTAATATTAATGTTTTTAACAATTTATAAATCTAGATATTTAGATGCTCTAAACTTAGGTGATGAAGTATCAACAGGCCTTGGAATAGAAGTTGAAAAAGAAAGAAGAAAATTATTAATATATGCAGTGATTTTATCAGGGGTAGCAACATCTGTAGCAGGAAGTATAGGATTTTTAGGATTAGTTGCACCTCATATAGCAAGAAAATTAGTAGGACCAAAACATATAAAGTTAATTCCTACAGCAGCACTTATAGGTACTTTAATTTTATTAGTTGGAGATACCGTATCTAGAAATATTATTGCACCTATGGAAATTCCAGTGGGAATTGTAGTAGCAATTATAGGTGTACCATATTTTATTTATTTAATGTTATCAGAATAGAAAGAAGGAGAAATTATGACAGCTATAAGAACTGAGAATTTAAATATTTCCTATGGAAATTTAGATATAGTAAAAGATTTAAATATAAACATACCAAAAGGAAAAATAACTACTATAATAGGTGCTAATGGTTGTGGTAAATCTACAATTTTAAAGACTATTGCAAGAATCATAGCACCTAAAAGTGGTGATATATATATAAATGAAACAAATATAAAAGAACAATCATCAAAAGATTTAGCTAAAACCATGGCAGTATTACCTCAAAGTCCACAAGCACCAAAAGGGCTTACTGTGGAAGAGTTAATAGCATATGGAAGATTTCCTCATCAAAAAGGTTTTGGAAAATTAAAAAAAGATGATGAAGATATAATAACTTGGGCCCTAGAAGTTACAGGAATAAAAGAATTTAGAGATAGACCAATAGAAGCGTTATCTGGAGGACAACGTCAAAGAGCTTGGATAGCCATGGCACTAGCTCAACAAACTGATATATTAGTTTTAGATGAGCCTACAACTTATTTAGATTTAGCTCATCAATTAGAAGTATTAAATTTACTACAAGAATTAAATGAAAAACACAATACAACAATAGTTATGGTTATACATGAATTAAATAATGCAGCAAGATTTGCTCATCATATGATAGGAATCAAAAAAGGTAAAATAGCTTGTGAGGGAAGTGCTCATGAAGTTATGACTAAAGAAAACCTTAAAGAATTATTTAATATAGATGCTGAAATCGTAGAAGATCCTAGATCTAAAAAGCCTGTATGTATAACTTATGATATGGTAGGATAGGTGATTAGATGGAAAATCAAGAATCATTAAGACATGAAAATATAAGTAAATTACTAGTAAAGTACTCTGTACCTGCCATACTTGCCATGATGGTTACTTCATTATATAACACAGTTGATAGGGCTTTTATAGGTTCTATGGAGAATGTAGGTGCTTTAGCTATATCAGGACTTGGTGTTACTATGCCGCTTATGACAATCCTTGGAGCATTTTGTGTTGGTATAGCAGTTGGTGGAAGTACTAATGTATCTATTAAACTAGGTGAAAATAATAGAGAAGAAGCCGAACGAGTTATAGGAAGTACAGTGGCATTAGAACTGACTGTAGGGATAGTTATGACGATATTAAGTATATTCTTTTTAGATAAACTACTTTATGCATTTGGAGCTAGTGTTGACACAATAAAATATGCGAAAGAATATATGAGTGTAATATTTATGGGAGCATGGTTTAATCTACCAGGATTTGCTCTAAATAGTTGTATAAGAGGAGAAGGTAATCCAAAACTAGCAGCAAGAATGATGATAACTGCTTGTATTCTTAATATAATATTAGATCCAATATTTATATTTGGATTTAATCTTGGAATAAAAGGTGCAGCTATAGGAACAATAATAAGTCAGTTATTTATTTGTACTTGGTCCACTTATTACTTTACTTTAGGAAAATCAAATTTAAAATTAAGATTAAAATATATTAAATTAGATAAGAAATTATTGAAATTAATAATAGCAATTGCCATGACTCCTTTCTTTATGGAGTTGGCAGCAGGATCTATACATTTAGTTACAAATAAAGTATTAAAAATATACGGTGGAGATTTATCAATTGGTGCAATGACAACAGTTACTTCCATATCATTGATGTTTTTAATGCCTATATTTGGACTAAGTCAAGGAATGCAAACAATAATAGCTTATAATCATGGTGCAAAACAACCTAAAAGAGCAAGAAAAACATTATTCCTTGGAATTTTATATGGAACAATCATATTAACTATAGGATTTATAGTAGTAAGATTATTCCCAGAAGCTTTTGTAGGTATATTTACAAAAGATGAAACTTTAATGAAGATAGCTGTAGAAGGAATAAGAATAAACTTAATTACTCTACCTATAGTTGGTGTATCGGTTCTAGGATCAGTTTACTTCCAATCTATAGGAGAAGCAAAGAAATCTATGTTTTTAAGTTTACTTAGACAAGTAGTTATATTAATTCCAGTAATACTTATAGTTCCAAAAATTTATGGGCTAAAGGGAGTATGGGCATCTCAACCAATAGCAGACTTCCTTGCCATGTTTATAGTTGGACTATTCTTATTTAAAGAATTTAAAAAAGATAAATTAGAGATACAAGAGATAACAGCATAAGAAAAAGTTAAAGCTTAAGTCTATATAATTAGATTTAAGCTTTAACTTTTTTTATTTAGAATCTATTAATTTAAAGAATAGAGGAGATTTTGTAGTATGAAGAAAGTGAATTTTTATTAAAATATATTGGAAAATATACAAATATTGTGAAAAATTTTATAACTATATTTACAAAAGTAGTGTATCATATTATAATGATAATCAAATGCAAATGATAATAATTATCGATGTAAAACAAGTGATTGAATTATATCATAAATTTGTATGAAAGTATAGACGGTTTATAGAACATTATATAGGAGGGATATTATGAAATTAAAAAAATTAAGTTCTATAATTATAGCATGTGGATTATTTATGACAGGATGCACAGGTGCAACAACTGAAAATGGAGGAAGTAATGCAAGTGAAAGCTCTTCTGCATCTTATCCAATGACGATAAGCCATGCATATGGAGAGACAGTAATAGAAAGTCAACCAGAAAGAGTTGCAACAATATCTTGGGGGAATCAAGATGTTCCTTTAGCACTTGGTATTGTACCAGTAGGAGTGTCAAAAGCAAACTATGGTGAAACAGATAAAAATGGTTTATTACCTTGGACAGGAGAAAAATACGCTGAATTAGGTGAAGAAAGTCCTGTTGTTTATGATGATGTGGATGGATTAGATTATGAAGCGATAAGTGATTCTAATCCAGATATTATATTAGCTGCTTATTCAGGAATAACACAAGAAGAGTATGATTTATTAAGTGAAATAGCTCCAGTTATAGCTTATCCAGAAAATGCATGGCAAACTTTATGGCGTGACCAAATAACTATGAATGCAACTGCATTAGGAAAAAAAGATGAAGGTGATGCTTTAGTTAAAGAATTAGAAACATTAATATCAGATAAAACATCTAAGTATTCAGATATAGAAGGTAAAACTGCAGTGTTCTGTTACTTCAATCCAGCTGACTTAGGTAAATTCTACATATACTTACCATCAGATCCTCGTGCTGCTTACTTAACTGATTTAGGATTTGAATTCCCAGAGAGTATTTCTGAATTAGCAAAAGAATCAGATAGCTTCTCTATAGAAGTAAGTTCAGAAAATATAGATGTATTAAAAGATGCAGATATAATAGTAAGTTACGGAAATGATGAATTATTAAAAGCACTACAAAATGATGCTTTATTAAGCACAGTTCCTGCTGTGAAAAATGGTGCAGTAGCTCTTATAGAAGATGGTTCAGAATTATCAGCATCTTGTACACCTAGTGCATTATCTATACCTGCAACAATAGATGAGTATTTAGAAATAATGGCAAATGCTGCATCTAAAGTAAAATAATTAGAAAAGTGTATATAAAATAAAATGAAATTATCAAAAAATATAGGAATATATATAATTAGTTTTATTTTTCTAGGAATATGTATCTTGGCTTCCTTAGCATGGGGGTCAAGATATATTGACTTTAGAGAAGTAATTCATGCTTTGACAGACAGTAGTGATATGTCTTTTAATGCATTAGTAGTTCGTGAACGTATACCAAGAACCGTATTTAGTCTTATTGCAGGGGCTTGTCTTGGAGTTTCAGGAGCACTTATGCAGTCAATTACTCGTAATCCTATTGCGGATCCTAGTATTTTAGGTGTAAATACAGGAGCATCTTTATTTGTAGTAGCAGGGATTACATTTTTCAATTTAAATACAGCTAGTGAATATATTTGGTTTGCCATTGTGGGAGCAATGATAACAGCCATTTGTGTTTATAGTATAGCATCAATTGGAGCTGGAGGAATTACTCCTATTAAGCTAGCTTTAGCTGGAGCTGCCATTAGTGCTATCTTATCATCTTTAGTTAGTTTAATAATTTTACCTCGTGCAGATGTAATGGATGCTTATAGATTTTGGCAAGTAGGAAGTTTAAGTGGTGCTACATGGGAAGGAATAAAATCTGTATTACCATTTCTTATAGTAGGATTAATTATTAGTATAATATCTACACCAGCCTTAAATGCTTTGGCACTTGGAGATGAAGTTGCAACTGGTCTTGGTGTAAATACAGGACTAGTTAGAATAGCCTGTGCTATAGCTGGAGTTATATTATGTGGGGCAACTACTGCCATAGCAGGACCTATTGGATTTGTAGGATTAATGATTCCTCATACTGTACGTCTTATTTTTGGTTCAGATATGAAAAACTTAGTACCTATGTCAGCTATTGGAGGAGCGATTCTTTTAACTGCTTCTGATGTTATAGGAAGGGTAATTGGTAGTCCGAGTGAGCTGGAAGTTGGGATTATTACGGCATTCTTAGGAGCGCCTATACTTATTATGATTGCAAGGAAAGCGAAGGTGAAAAGTATATAATGGAAAGTACTCAAAGTTTTATAAAAATAAGTAGTCCAAGTCTTATGAAACAAGGATATAATCAAAGAAGATTTCGTATGATTAGTGTTACTACTTTGCTAGCAATACTTACTATATGTCTTTGCACCATGATGCTTGTATATGGTAATACTAATTATTCACTAGATGTGGTATTTAAAGTGCTAAGTGGTGAGAAAATTCAAGGAGCTACCTTTGCCATAGCAACTCTTCGTTTACCAAGAATGCTTTCTGCGCTTTTAGTGGGGATAGCCTTTGGCATAGCAGGCAATACCTTCCAAACTATGCTGAGAAATCCTCTAGCAAGTCCAGATATTATTGGTGTAACATCAGGATCTAGTGTGGCAGCAGTTTTCTGCATATTAGTTTTAGGAATGAGTGGCACTACAGTATCTATCATTTCAGTTGTATCAGGATTGTTAGTATCTTTAGTAATATATTTGCTATCAAATGATGTAACTTTTTCAGGAAGTAGATTAATACTTATTGGAATAGGAATTCAAGCTATGTTGCAAGCTGTAATATCATTTTTAATATTAAAAGCAACACAATATGATGTTGCCGGGGCTCTTAGATGGTTAAGTGGTAGTTTAAACGGTATGACTATGAAAAATATACCAAGTTTATTTATAGTAGTAGCTATATTTGGAACTATTATTTTATTTTTAACAAAATATCTACAAGTTTTAGAACTGGGAGATGAGTTTGCCACAACTCTTGGTGTGAGAATAAATTTAGCAAGACTAGTATTAATTTTAAGTGCTGTATTTTTAATTGCATTTGCTACATCAGCTACAGGACCAATAGCATTTGTGGCATTTTTAGCAGGACCAATAGCATCTAAGATGGTGGGACAAGGCTCACCAAATGTTTTAGCATCAGGTCTTGTAGGTGCTTTATTAGTACTTGGCTCAGATATGATTGGTCAATTTGTATTTAGTACAAGATTCCCTGTCGGTGTGATTACGGGAATTTTAGGAGCACCATATATGCTATTTTTATTAATAGGCATAAATAGGAGAGGAGAATCGTAATGAATAAAAAACAACAATCATTTGAGGCTAAAAATATAGTAACAGGATATGAAAAAAAGGTCATTATAGATGGAATAGATTTATCAATTCCTAGCAATAAAATCAGTGTAATCATTGGGTCAAATGGCTGTGGTAAGTCTACTTTATTAAAAACTCTAGCTAGACTTATTAAACCAGTTTCAGGAGATATTATCATAGATGGCAAAAAAATAACAACTATACCTTCTAAAAAACTGGCACAAGTTTTAGGATTACTTCCTCAGTCCCCAGTAGTACCAGAAGGTATAACTGTATGGGATTTAGTATCTAGAGGAAGATTTCCTTATCAGGCCTTCTTCAAAGGAATGAATAAAGAGGACTTTGAGGCAGTGGAAGAAGCCCTTGAAATTATGGGTATCACAGGGTTAGCGAATAGAAGTGTGGATGAGTTATCAGGAGGTCAACGTCAAAGGGTTTGGATTGCTATGGCTCTGGCTCAGCAAACAGATATACTTCTTTTAGATGAACCAACTACTTATTTAGATATTGCCTATCAAGTGGAAATACTTGATTTATTAACAGATTTAAATCGTAGAAGAGGTACTACTATTGTCATGGTACTTCATGATATAAATTTATCTGCTAGATATGCAGATTATATATTTGCTCTTCGTAAAGGTAAATTAGTTGCTCAAGGGACTCCAGAAGATGTTATAACATCAGAGTTGATTGATACAGTATTTGGACTTGATTGTAAGGTTATAAAAGACCCCGTATCACATTCACCATTTATAGTACCAAGAGGAAGACATTATGTAAATGCATAGTGTCTATATAGCATATTATAAAAATACAAATGATGTAAAAAGCTAATTTCTAAAAATAAGTAGAAATTAGCTTTTTACATTATACAATATTAAACGTATATCTTACTTTTCGTGGTAAATCCAATATATATTCTATGGATCCATCTGAGAAAGTATTTTTTTCAAAATTGGGAAGTTCCCTACCAATCCACTCAGAAATAGTTTTTTCTATATTATCTGTTTCAATTTCACGGAAAAAATTATTATCAAAAATATATACTTCTGCACAAGGATTATATATTTCTCTAGATACTTCGTATTTTTTCATATTTACCTCCTGTATATATTAAAATTTTAACAACTTAATTATTCGATACTGTAGTTGCTTTTTCCTTGTAAAAATAAAAGATTATTAGTAAAAAATAGTATACTGTGTCAAAAAAATATGATATACTATGAATGAAAATACGAACAATATAAGATGAATAACCATATTATTTCGTAAAATGAATTATTTAAGTGTGAGGGAGACAATACAGTGATAAAAAGAAATGGACAACGTATAGCAGCAATTGCTATGGCAGTAGCAATAATGGGCCAAAGTATACAACCTATATTTGCAATGGAAAAAGAAGAAATACCTTCTAAATCGGAAATTGTAGAAACTATGGAGAAGTCGGAAGATGTAGCAGAAAGTGAAACAGTTGAAGATAAATCTAGTACAACTATAGATTTTAAGGTAATTGCAATAAGTGATTTACATGCAAATTTAATGAATTATGATTATTACACAGGTTCAACATCAAAAAATTCAGGTTTAGTAAAAGCAGCAACTGTTATAAAAGAGCAAAAAGCTTTAGCTAATAAATCTGAAAAATCAAAAGTTGACAATGTCCTTTTAGTCGATAATGGAGATACAATACAAGGAACACCACTTGCAAACTTATATGCAGTTAAAAATCCTGTTAAAGAAGGAGAACAATATCCTGTTTATAAAGCTTTAGAATCTTTAGGATTTGATATGACTACTATAGGTAACCATGAGGTAAACTATGGTATGGATTACATAAAACAAATAGTAAGAGCAAACTCAACTATGGGAATGGTATGTGCTAATATAAGAGATTCAAAAAGTGGAGATTTAGTATTTGATCCATATAAAATAATAGAAGAAACAGTTGTGGATTCTAATGGTGAAGAAAGAAAATTAAAAATAGGTATTACAGGAGTAGTTCCAACTCAAATATTAAATTGGGATAAATTAATATTAAATGATGAAATATTAGTAGATGAAATGGATGAAAGTGTAAAAAAATACACTGATATAATGAAAAACCAAGAAGGTGCTGACATTGTAGTTGTTTTAGCTCATACTGGATATGGTGAAGAAACTACCGATGTAAAAGGCGCTGAAAATGCAGGATATGCTATATCAATGATAAATGGTGTAGACGTTGTAGTTGGTGGACATGTTCATAGAAGTGCTAAACATCTTGTTAAAAAAGCAAATGGAGATGTCGTTCAATATGTTCAACCATTAAATAATGGTAAAGAAGTTGGTGTAGTAGATCTTAAAATAGATGTAATTGAAGAAGATAACAATGTAAAATATGTAATAAATGATGATGAAACTAAAGTGAATAATTTATCAGTAGCTAACAAAGAAAATGATGTTGAAACTGAAAATGTAGTTAAAAAATATCATGAAGCAACAGATGCTTATGTTAATGAAAAATCAGGAGAAATAACTAAAGATATAAATAGTTTCTTCTCTTTAGTAGCTGATAATTCATCTATGCAAATAATATCAGATGCACAAAAAAATTATGTTAAAAAATTAATTGATAATAATGATCCAGCATTAGAAAAATATAAAAACTTACCAGTATTATCTGCATCAGCTCCTTTTAAAGCAGGAAGCAGTGCAGAAAACTATGTAGATGTAAAAGCTGGTGGACTTGCAATAAGAGATTTATCAAATTTATATAAATTTGATAATACAGTAGCTGTTATAAAATTAAATGGTTCAGATATAAAAGAGTGGTTAGAGTTTAGCTCAAATATGTACAATACTATAGATCCTAATTCTACAGAAGATCAAGATTTAATAAATCGTGATTTCCCTACATTTAACTATGATGTTATAGATGGAATTGAATATGAAGTAGATGTTACAAAAGAACCAAAGTATGACAAAACAGGAAAAGTTATAAATGAAAATACTTCAAGGATATATAATTTAACTTATAATGGAAAACCTCTAGATTTAGAACAAGAATTTTTAGTTGCAACTAATAACTACAGAGCTGGTGGAAACTCATTCCCATGGCAAGGTAGACAAGAAATAGTATACAATTCTACAGATGAAACTAGAGATGTATTAAAAAATTATATAGAAGAAGCAGGAAAATATGAACCAACAGTTGATAATAACTGGAAGTTTAAATCAGTGGATTTAAAAGGTAAAGTATTCTTTACATCTAATGAAAAAGGAATAAATTATTTAGAAGATTACCCTGCAATATCAACAGAAAAAGAAGTTGCGGGAACTGGATTATACAAATATTACTATGATTTATCTTATGAAGAAACACCAGAGATGCCAGAAGAGCCAGGAGACTCTAATGATAAAGAAGATATAGAAAAGCCGGAAACACCAGAAGAGCCAGGAGACTCTAATGATAAAGAAGACATAGAAAAGCCGGAGATGCCAGAAAAACCAGGTGATTCTAATGATAAAGAAGACATAGAAAAACCAGAAATACCAGGAAATTCGGATAATAATAATTCTACTCCTCAAACAGGAGATGCAAGTATATTAGGATATGCTGGTATGGCTATAGTTGCAGCAGGTGGTCTATTTGTTGCAAGAAAAAGAAAATAATTAGTTAAAATAAACTCCCTAAGATAAAATTAGGGAGTTTTTGTTTTTAATGATATAATAATTAACATAAAAAATTTTGGAGGTTATTATGGATTTTGTTGCTATAGATCTTGAAACATCCAATTAAAAAAGATCATCAGCCGCTGCTAATATTCTTATAAATATAGCTAAAGAATTGAATTTAGATAAAATAGAAGATATATCAAAAATTATAGGATTTAAATGAGCAATAAACTTAAAACAGCATTAAATTATATAAATTAAGGTCAAGATTTAATAATAATTGATGAAGAAAAATTAGAAGAAATTTTAAAAGGAAAAAATACTATTTTAAATAAATATTGACTCTATACTTACAATAGACTTTATAATATATCGTAGTATTATAATAGGAGGTATAAAATGGTTACAGAATTTTTAAGTTATGCTATACCTTCATCTCTTGCAAACTTTATTTCATCATTATATACAGTTATAGATGGAATATTTGTTGGTCAAGGTGTTGGAGATTCAGCATTGGCTGCAGTAAATATAGTACTTCCTTTTACTGTTGTATTATTTGGTATTGCAAATATGTTAGCAGTAGGTGGAGGAGCATTAGTATCAAAAAATGTTGGTGCTAATAATATAGATAAAGCAGTAAATATATTTAGACAAGTAATGAAATTATTATTAATTATATGCATATCTACAACGATAGTTTGTGTAATATTCCCAGAGCAAATAGTAAGAATGCTTGGAGCAACAGATAATTTAGCTCCAATGGCAAAAGAATATTTAAGATATTATGCAATATTTTGTACGCCTAACTTAGTAGGGATAGTATTAAATTCATTTGTAAGAAATGATAATAGACCAAAACTTGCAATGATATCAACTATATCAGGTGCAATAACTAATATAGTTCTTGATTATGTATTTATATTCCCTCTAGGAATGGGAATAAAAGGAGCTGCCATAGCAACTGGTCTTGGACAAATAGTTACAGTTTCAATACTTCTTCCTCATTTCATAAGAAAAAGAGGCGTATTAAGTTTTGGAAAAGTATCAATGGATAAAAATATTGTAAAAGAAGTAACGAATATAGGATTCCCATCTTTCTTAGGACAATTAAGTTTCTCTATAATAGTATTTTTACACAACAAAGCCTTATCAGCTTATATGGGAGAAATAGGAATATCTACTTATAGTATAATAAACTATGTAACAACAAATATTTATATGGTATTACTTGGTTTAACTTTTGGAGCACAACCACTTATAAGTTACAACTTTGGAAGAAGAGATAAAGAAAAAATGTTAGGATTCTATAAAGTTAATGTAATATCATCTTTAGTAGTTAGTATAAGTGCAGCAGCCATATGTCATGTATTTGGTACTTATATAGTTGGAATATTTACAACAGATCCAAAAGTGGCAGAGCTTGGATATAATGGTTTAAAAATAGCTTGTTTAGCTTATATAATCGGAAGTGTAAACTTAGATACTTTAGTTTATTATCAAGCAGTAGAAATACCTAAGTTTTCAAATTTAATAAGTATATTTAGGTCAATGATATTTTTACCTATATGCTTATTTGTACTGCCAAAAATATTTGGATTAAATGGAATATGGGCAAGTGTATTAACATCAGAAAGTATTACATTTGTAGTGATGTTTATAATTGCAAATATTAAGAAATATACAGATATAGTTTTGAACAAAGAAGAATTACTAGAAGAAAAAGTATCTGCTTTATAAATAAATGGGGGCATTAATTTAATATTAATGTCCTTTTTTAATTTTTAACTTATTATCTTAAGTCACGGACAAAGTCGTTAGCGATATGAATGAAGTGAATTTTTATGTTATTAAAATTTGTATTATATTAAAATTATATGGAGGAGGTGATGTATTATGGGAAAATACTTATCTATAGGTCAAATGGGTAAATTAAATAATTTAAGTGTACAGACACTGAGACATTATGAAAAAGTGGGAATTTTAAAACCTTCTTATATTAATGAAGAAACAGGATATAGATATTATTCTATGAAAGATTTTAATACAATAGATTTAATTAAACAATGCAAGGCAATGGGTTTATCATTGGAAGAAATAAAAGAAGTAACCAATAACTATACTTCTTTGGAATCAATTGTTTATATATTGGGAAATCAAAAAAAGATAATATCCAATAAAATAAAAGAGTTAGAAAATATAAAAAAGAAAATTGAAAACTTAGAAAGTAAAATAGATTTTTCATTAAATAAAGGTATAGAAGAAATATTTATAAAACATAATGAAGAGAGAAAATTTATTCAGTATAATTTTACAGATCGTTTCTCTGATGAATTTGAAATAAACCTTAGAAAAATTTTATTAGAAGTTGAGAGAAATTATGAAAATGTAAATGCAGAGATAGCTTTTACTATTTCACATGAAGATTTATATAAGTCTAGAAAAGTTGAATGTAAAAATGTAATGATTAATTTAGGAGAAAATGCAGATTTTGAAGGTGAAAAAATAATTACTATGGTTGAAGGAGATTATTTAACCATGTATTTTGATGATACTTATAGGAATTCAGGCAAATATTACAATGTTATTATGGGTTATATAGAAAAGAATAATATAAAAACTATTGGTGATTTTAATGAGATATATATAATGACAAGGGTTGGAAATAATGGAAGAGAACAATCTCTTGGTCAAATTGAAATATTAATAAGTAAGTAGTAAAAGAAATTAAAGAGCTATATCATTTTATTGGTATAGCTCTTTAATTTTCAAAATGTATATTAAATTAATTATGTTATTTAACTTTAATGTATATAATCTATATATAATATAAAAATTAAATATTATATTGGGGAGGTGTTGTTTTGAAAAACAAAAGAAACTACTTACTTATAGCTATAGCTATATTTATTGTAATAGGAATATTTTTCGTGGGGGAATATGGATGAAAGAAAATAAATGATAAAGATAATAAAATTGATATGGACATAGATACAAATATAAACTTACCACAAGATCAAATAGAATTCATACAATCTTTAATTGGTTTAGAATCAAAAAATATGAAAATATTAGACAATCCTTTAAGAATTGAAGGAGAATTTTACATACCAGAAGAAACCATATTAAGTTATACAAATCATTATCTAAAAGATTCAAATAATAAGGATATAGAAAATATACAAGTTATAATTAATGAAAATAAGCTAACTGTAGGAGGTGAATATAAACTTTTTGCAGGTTTTAAAACGCCAATAGATATAGATATAGAACCTATATTGACTACTAATAAAAATTTAAAACTTAAATTAAAAGACATAAGAGTATTAAATTTAAGTTTACATGACGATATTATTGATGCTATAGCTAAAAGCTGGTTTTCACAACTAGATAATATTTCAGTAGATAAAGGTGATATTATAATAGATAAAAAATTTTTTAAAAATATAAATATAAAAAATATAGAAGTAAAAAAAGATCACTTAGAAATTGAATTAATTATTATGCTAAAATAAAAAATCTGACTAAAAATCTACAATAGTTGTTTAAATAAGATTTATATAGGTATATAATAATAAGAAAATATTTGTTAATAAATTATCACATCTAATCAAATCAGTCATCATTTCAAAAATATTAAATATAAATAAAGATTATTTTTAGGGGGAATAGAAAAATGGAGTGTAATAGTTGTAGAATGTGCAAAAGCGCAGATAAAAGATTAGAAAAATTTGTAGCTAGCAAGGAATTTGACACAGCATTTCATAGAACTGAGACTCAAAAGCAAAAATGTGGATTTGGATTACAAGGGGTATGTTGTAGACTATGTTCAAATGGTCCATGTAGAGTAACGCCTAAATCACCAAAAGGAATTTGTGGAGCTGATGCAGATACTATAGTAGGTAGAAATTTTTTAAGAGCAGTAGCAGCTGGTTCAGCATGTTATATTCATGTTGTAGAAAATACAGCATTAAATTTAAAACATGTGGGAGAAACAAAGGGCATAATCAAAAGTGAAAGAGCTTTAAATCATTTAGCTCAAAAATTAGGAATAGAAGATGATGATAAATATGAAAAATGTATCAAAGTGGCAGATGCTGTCTTAAATGATTTATACAAACCTAGATTTACAAAAATGGAGCTTGTTGAAAAGATAGGCTATGAACCAAGGGTGAAAAAGTGGAAAGAATTAGGTATTATGCCTGGTGGTGCTAAGTCAGAAGTATTTGATGGAATAGTAAAATCATCAACAAATTTAAATTCTGACTCAGTGGATATGTTAATGAATTGTTTAACTCTTGGAATTTCAACAGGACTTTATGGATTAACACTTACAAACCTTATAAATGACATAATGCTAGGAGATCCAGTAATAAGAATGGCTCCCGTAGGATTTAGGGTAATTGACGAAGATTATATAAATATAATGATAACTGGACATCAACATTCCACATTCACATCATTCCAAGAAAAATTAAAAGAACCAGAAGTAGTAGAACTTGCCAAGAGTGTAGGTGCAAAAGGATTTAGACTTGTAGGATGTACATGTGTAGGTCAAGACTTACAACTTAGAGGACAACATTATCAAGACATATTTGCAGGTCATGCAGGGAATAACTTTACAAGTGAGGCAGTATTATCAACAGGAGCAATAGATATGGTAGTTTCAGAATTTAACTGTACTATACCAGGACTTGAACCAATAGCAGATAAATTAAAAGTTAAAATGATTTGCCTTGATGATGTGGCTAAAAAGAAAAATGCTGAATATATTTACTTAGACAGAGATAAGTATGATGAAATAGATAGAAAATTAATAAATGAAGCTATAAAGTCTTATAAAAATAGAAGAGGTGAAGTTGAAATAGATATACCAAAAGACCATGGATATGATGAGTCTTTAACTGGTGTAAGTGAAAAGAATCTTAAAGAATTTTTAGGAGATTCATGGAAACCTTTAGTAGATTTAATAGCGGATGGAACAATAAAAGGTGTAGCAGCCATAGTAGGATGTTCAAATATGACTGCTGGAGGACATGATGTTAATACTGTAGAATTAACTAAAGAATTAATTAAAAGAGATATATTAGTTTTATCAGCAGGATGCTCAACAGGAGGACTTGAAAATGTAGGATTAATGTCACCAGGAGCAGAAGAATTAGCAGGCGAAAATTTAAAGGCCGTATGTAAAAAGCTTCAAATACCACCAGTATTAAATTTTGGACCATGTTTAGCTATAGGTAGACTTGAAATAGTAGCAACAGAGCTTGCTGCATATTTAGGAATAGATTTACCTCAATTACCACTTGTTTTATCAGCACCACAATGGCTAGAAGAACAAGCATTAGCTGATGGAGCATTTGGATTAGCCCTAGGACTTCCTCTACATTTAGCTCTACCACCATTTATAACAGGAAGCAAATTAGTTACAGAAGTTTTAACTGAAGGATTAAAAGATATAACTGGAGGTCATGTCATAGTAAATATAGATCCTAAATCAAGTGCAGATGAATTAGAATCAATAATAATTGATAGAAGAGCAAAACTTGGATTAAAGGAAGTGGAATCTTATGCATAGAATTTTAATTGACAAAAATTTATGTGAAGGATGTAAAACTTGTGTACTTGCATGCATGATGAGAAATACTAAAGCTGAAAATCTATACACAATAGATTTAAACAGTATAGATACAGAAAGTAAAAATCATATAGAGATGGATATAAATAATCATCCGGTACCAATTTTTTGTAGACATTGTGATGAACCTGAATGTGTAATAACTTGCATGAGTGGAGCTATGAGTAAAGATGAAAAAACAGGGATAGTATCTTATGATGAAGATAAATGTGGTTCTTGTTTTATGTGTGTAATGTCATGTCCTTATGGATTATTAAAAGCAGATGATAGAACAAAATCTAAAATATTAAAATGTGATTTATGTAAAGATGAAGAAACTCCTAGATGTGTAAAAATGTGTCCTACAGGTGCAATTAAGATACAAAAGGAGGATGTTTATGCTAGATAAATTATTTAATAAATTATCTTCTAGAAGAGATGATAAATATATAGAAATAAAAAATACTCCAAAGAAATATGTGATTATAGGTGCAAGTGCAGCAGGTATAAATGCAGGTAAAGTTTTAAGGAAACTAGATCCAAATAGTAATATTACAATAATATCTAAAGATAATAAAATATATTCTCGTTGTATGTTACATCATATTATTTCAAATCATAGAAGTGTGGATAGTATTAATTTTGTAGATGTAGATTTCATGGATAAAAACAATATAATTTGGATAAAAAATACTATAGCAAAAAGTATAGATACAAAAAATAAAGTTGTTAACTTAGAAGATGAAAGTATAAAATATGATAAATTACTGATTGCAACAGGTGCCAAATCATTTATACCTCCAATAAAAAATATAAAAGAAGGCAATAATATTTATTCACTTAGAGACATTGAAGATGTGTTTTATATAAAAGAAAAAATTAAAAAATCTAAAAAGGTAGCTATAATAGGAGCTGGTCTTATAGGTATAGATGTATTGACATCCTTATTAGAAATAAATAATTTAGAAGTATCTTTAATTTATCCAAATGACTATATATTAGATTTACAACTAGATGAGTATTCAGCTAAAATTTATGAAAGAAAGTTTATAGAACGTGGTGCAAAACTATATTCTTCTTTGCCGGTAAATCAAATAATATTAGATGATAATAAAAATGTAAAAGGTGTTGAATTAGGAGATAACAGCATAGTAAAATGTGATTTATTAATAGTGGCAACAGGAGTTAGACCTAATACAGAAATTCTTAGAAATACTGATATAGAAGAAAATAGAGGAATTGTCATAAATAATAAATGTGAAACAAGTGCAAAAGAAATATATGCAGCTGGAGATGTAGTTGGTAAAAATGCAATTTGGCCACTTGCTGTAAAACAAGGAATTGTTGCAGCTTATAATATGGCAGGGATAGAGAAAATGCTTGATGATGATTTTAATTTTAAAAATAGTATGAATTTTGCTGGAATACCTACAGTATCATTAGGACAATCAATAGCCCCGGATGATACTTATGATGTATTTACTAGATGCGATAAAGATGGATATAAAAAATTTATTATAAAAGACAATGTAATAAGAGGATTTATAGCTCAAGGAGATATATCTTATGTTGGACCTATAACTTACTTAATAAAACATAAAGTAGAAATACCAAATTTGATAGAAAGGGTATTTGATTTAGGGTATGCAGACTTCTTTTTAATGAAAGAAAATGGAGAATTTGAATATAATATTAAATAAGCTTAAAGACTTTAATTATAAATATATTGAAAGAAAAGTTAAAAATAGGTAAAATAGACTTATAAAAAATAATATTATTTTAATATGGACATATGAGGTGAAATCATGAAAGATTTATACAATAAAATAGAAGAATCTGCAAATTATATAAAATCAAAAATAAATATAAGTCCATCAATAGGATTAATACTAGGATCAGGACTTGGTGTATTAGCAGATGAAATAGAAAATCCTATAAAAATAAAATACGATGAAATACCAAATTTCCCTGTATCAACAGTACAAGGTCATGCAGGACAACTTGTAATAGGTAAATTACAAGGGAAAAATGTTATAGCAATGCAAGGAAGATTCCATTACTATGAAGGGTATTCAATGGAAATGATAACTTTCCCAGTAAGAGTTATGAAATCATTAGGAGTAGAAACTATTTTTGTAACTAATGCAGCAGGTGGAGCAAATAGAGATTTTAAACCAGGAGATTTAATGATAATAACAGATCATATAAATCTTTCAGGAAATAATCCTTTAATAGGACCAAATGACAATAGAATAGGAACTAGATTCCCTGATATGTCAGCTGCTTATACAAAGGAATATATTGAGCTTGCGAGAAAATGTGCTAATAAATTAAATATAAAAGTTCAAGAAGGTGTTTATGCATTCTTCTCAGGGCCAACTTATGAGACTCCAGCAGAAGTAAGAATGGCGAAAATTTTAGGTGCAGATGCAGTGGGAATGTCAACGGCTCCAGAAGTTATAGTTGCATCACACAGCAAACTTAAAGTTGTGGGAATATCTTGTATAACAAATATGGCAGCAGGAATACTTGATCAACCGCTAGATCATGAAGAAGTAATAGAAACTACTCAAAAAGTTCAAAATGAATTTTTAAGTTTAGTAAAAATGATAGTAAGTGAATTATAAAAAAATTATTGGTTAATATAATAGTAATAGTTGATTAAAGACCAACTATATTTCAAACTAACTATGCAAAAGCTAGAATTTCTAACCTTTTGGTAGTACTATATGGTTTGAAAAATATAAGTCAAAAGCTTAGGCTATCACCTATGTCTTTTGCGAAAAGCTCTAGATTTGATAGTGTATCTTCAGTCTAGAGCTTTTTAAATTGTAAAAATTTTAACCAAGGAGTTTAATTATGACTGACAAAAAAGATAATGTTTTAGATGTTTTTCAAGTTAAATTACTTGAAAATTACGACATAGATGATTATTTGGCAACTGTACCTAGAGATTATGATAAAAAAATGGAAACAAGATTGTATCTTTAATATTTATAAGGGGAATAAAAATGAGAATAGGAATATCTGCACTAACTTTTAATTTAAAAGAAGCTTTAAAGATATGTGAAAATAATAAAGAAATAAATCACATAGAAATAGGTATAGATAATATAAATGATTGTGAAGAAGTAAAAAAATATGAGAAAGAAATAAAAAAACTTAATTTAACTATAGGAATACATCTTCCTATGGAATTAAATTCTTGTGAAAATATTGAATTTATAAGGAATAAATGGACCCAGTATATTATTGCTTTAGATGAAAAATTAAGTTTTCTACAAACTTCATATTATAATATGCATTTAGGATATGTTATGGCTAATAGACTTACAAAAAATAAATTAAAATATTTAGATAATACAATAAAATTTTTTGATAAATTATATGATGAGAAAAAACTGCCTATTACAATAGAAAATACATATACAAAAGGGGGAGATTTCTTCAATATGGGAACAGAAGTTGAAGATTTTATTTATATTTTTAAAAAGCATAGAAATTTAAATTTTTGCTATGATACGGGCCATAATTTAATTTGTAAAAGTAATTATGATTTAATAAAAAATAAAATAAAAATAGTTCATCTCAGTGATAATAATAAAAGAGAAGATGAACACCTAGGTATTTTAAAGGGGAAATTAACTACTGAAGATTTAAAATATATTTTGAATATAAATCCAGATTTTTTAGTATTAGAAATGAAATTTAACGACATAAATGAATCTTTGCAAATCTTAAAACAAAACTATCTTAAATAAAATATTTCATATTATTGACAAAAATAAAACACAAAGATACTCTTACTCCTAGGAGGGTAAAATGGAGAACAATACTTATAACGTATTTACAAATGTGATTAAAAATCTAAAAAAAAATAAAAATATAAAATCAATTATCCATGTAGGCTCAAGTAAAAATAAAATAACTAAAAATAATTGCAAGGTAAATGATATTGATTTATTTATAATAGTTGAAAATCAAAATATAGATCAAATTAGAAAAATTGAAACAATAAACAATGTGGAATTTGATTTTAATTATATTTCCATTGAAGGAAGTTATAGATTTATTGAAAATAAGACATATTTTTTTCTGGAGATAAAAGATGGAAATATATTATACGATAAAAATAATATAGGAAGAGGAATTTTGTCTTTATGTGAAGAAAAATATAAAGAAGGTCCAAATAAGATTCCCTTAAAAGATAAAAAATTTAAAATTAACCAATTGATTTCAGATATTTCTAGATTAAAAAATAAATATGAATATGATGAATTTGAATATGATTTTTTGATTTATATGTATTTAAGTAAAATAATAAAAACTTATTATCTTGTTAATGATTTATGGATACCAAAAGATAAAAAGTTGATTAAATCATTAAAAAATCAAGATATTAAATTATACAAATTAGTTAGTAATGTAAAAAATGATAATAAATATGAAAAAATATTAAAAGTAACAGAGTATGCTTTTGGTAGTTTATAATGGGGAGGAAGAAATGAGTAATTTTGGGAAAAAAACAATTGATAAAGTAGCTATAGAAAAGGCAGTTAGAGAAATTTTAATAGCTATTGGTGAAGATCCAGATAGAGAAGGATTAAAAGGAACACCAGATAGGGTAGCTAGAATGTATGAAGAAATTTTTAGTGGACTTCATCAAGATCCAAGAGAACATTTAAAAGTATTATTTAAAAATGAAAATCATGAAGAGATGGTTGTTGTAAAAGATATACCATTCTATTCTAGTTGTGAACATCACTTAGTTCCTTTCTTTGGGAAAGCTCATGTTGTTTATGTACCAAAGGATGGAAGACTTACAGGCTTATCTAAATTAGCAAGGGTAATAGAAACCTTTGCAAAAAGACCACAATTGCAAGAAAGAATTACAAAAGAAACAGCAAATATTATTATGGAAGAATTACAACCTTATGGAGTAATGGTTGTAGTAGAAGCTGAACATATGTGCATGACTATGCGTGGTGTAAAAAAACCAGGTAGTAAAACAGTAACATCAGCAGTAAGGGGAATTTTTGAAACAGATTCACTGGCTAGAAGTGAAGCTATGAGCTTAATAAAATTAGGATAAATTATTAATATTTATAAATTAGGGAGAAAATCTATGTTTAAATATGGACAAAAAACATATATAATGGGAATTTTAAATGTAACTCCAGATAGTTTTTCTGATGGAGGAAGTTACACTGATGTAGATGTTGCAGTTGAACATGCTAAGGAAATGATAAAAGAAGGTGCAGATATAATAGATGTTGGAGGGGAATCTACAAGACCAGGTCATAAATTTGTATCTTCAGAAGAAGAAATAAAAAGAATAGTACCTGTAATTAAAAATTTAAAAAAAGAAGTACATATACCTTTATCTATAGATACTTATAAAGCTGATGTGGCAGAAGAAGCATTAAAACTAGGTGTAGATATGGTAAATGATGTTTGGGGACTTACTTATGATGGTAATATGGCAGATGTTATAGGAAAATACAATGCATCTGTTTGTATTATGCATAATCAAGAAAACACTGAATATGACAAAGATATAATTGAAAGTATAAAAGAATTTTTACAAAATAGCATAGATAAAGCTTTAAATGCAGGTGTCAAAAAAGAAAATATAGTTTTAGACCCCGGTATAGGTTTTGGAAAAACTTTTGAACAAAATTTAGAAGTTTTAAAAAGATTAAATGAATTACAAGATTTAGGCTATCCTATTTTACTTGGAACTTCTAGAAAATCAGTGCTTGGAAATATTGTAGGAGGTGAACCTAAGGAGAGAGTTGAAGCAACAGTAGCTACTACAGTATCTGGAATAAGAGATGGTGTTGATATAGTTAGAGTTCATGATGTTAAAGAAAATATACAAGCTGCCAAAGTTGCAGATAAATTATACAGAGGTTAAATATGGATAAAATAATTTTAAGTAATTTAGGTTTTTATGGATATCATGGTGTTTTAGAGGCAGAAAAAAAACTAGGCCAGAAATTTTTTATTGATGTAGAGCTTTTTGTATATACTAAAGAAGCAGGTAAAAATGATGATTTAACAAAATCTGTTAGTTATGCAGATGTATATGAAGTAATAAAAGACATAACAGAAAATAAAACCTTTGATTTAATAGAAGCATTGGCAGAAAATATTTCACAAGTAGTTTTAGATAAATTTAAGCTTGTTAATTCAATTATGGTTAGAGTGAAAAAGCCAGAAGCACCAGTAAATGGGATATATGATTATTTTGGTGTAGAAATTAGGAGAGATAGAAATGAATAAAGCTTATTTGGGATTAGGAACTAATATGGGAAATCGTGTTCAATATTTAAGAGATGCTTGTGTTATGTTAAGTAATCATAAAAATATTAGTATTTGCAAAATATCTAAAGTTTATGAAACTAAAGCCTGGGGATATACTAATCAAGATGACTTTCTAAATATTTGTATGGAAATAGATACAAATCTAGAACCTGAAGAGTTATTAGAAGTCTGTCATAATATAGAAAATCAATTAAAAAGAGTAAGAACAATTAGATGGGGACCTAGGACAATAGATGTTGATATATTGTTTTTTAATAATATAGCTTCTGATGATAAAGTTTTAACTCTTCCACATCCTAGAATAAAAGAAAGAGCTTTTGTTTTAATTCCGCTTATGGATTTAAATAAAGAATTGATTATAGATGACAAAAATATTTCTTATTATTTATCTAAATTAAATAAAGAAGAAATAGAAGAAGTAAAGGAAATTAATATAGCTTTTTCTATATAAATTTAAAATAAAAATACATATAGTATTTACTTAAGAGAGAGGATTTACTCCTCTCTTTTTAAATTTATACAAAACATAAATTAGAAAAAATGAAATATTTTTTTTGATTATTAAAAATAAAACTAATACGCTGTAACTATTGCAAATATTGATATGTAAGGAAGAAATTTTGGGTTTTAAAAAGGTTTAAATGTAACGTTTTTGTAACTTTTTGATAAAAAAATCTTTTAAAAGTTACAAAAATGTAATATTATATATATACGGCAACGAAATTCGATAAAAACGAAAAACTCTAAATCAATATATAAAATTAAAAGAATAATGGGGGAAGAGCTATGATAAAGAAAGCAATAAAAACAATAACGCTAAGTGCTGCTATGATAACAATGATGTCAGTTTTTGGACATACAACAAAAGTTGATGCAGCAAATATTACAGGAACAGTAACGGCTACATCACTAAATGTAAGAAGTGGAGCATCGACATCTTATTCAATAGTAGGAAAAGTAACAAAAGGTGAAGAAGTAGAAATATTATCATCAAATAATGGATGGTATAAAATAGGATATGGTGATAATAAAACAGGATGGTCATGTGATGACTATATTAGCAAAAATAAAACTAAAACAGGAACAGTAACGGCTACATCACTAAATGTAAGAAGTGGAGCATCGACATCTT
>OGRO01000861.1_pt1 | contig 27902 bp, 30 predicted proteins | sample 1553451 | NCBI WGS metagenome assembly OGRO01 (sample SAMEA2580021, study PRJEB22360) | human gut metagenome | reverse complement strand
GAGCTGCTTGAATACTTTGCAAGCGACAGCCTTGCGGCGCTGTGGGATTTCCATCACCCGTACCGCGAACACGGCGAAAGTCCGGAAACCACGGTTACAAACCTCGGCGCGTACATAAAGCACATACATATCAAGGATTCTGATGCGGAGAACGGCTACTGCCTTATGGGCGAGGGTACGCTCCCGGTAAATGAGTTTATAAACGCGCTCAAAAGCGTAAACTTTGAAGGGTTTATCTCTCTTGAATGGGATCCCAAATGGGTTGAGGAAATAAGCGCGTCAGACGTTATATTTCCGCACTTTGTCAGCTATATGTCAAGGTTCGGCGCTCCGTCAAGGGCAAAGGCGACGCTTTACGACAACAAGCGCCACACCGGAAAGTATGTGTGGAAAAAGGATATACTTATCGAGCATACCTTTTCGGAGGTACTGGACAGAATGGTTAAGGAGTTCCCCGACCAGTACGCGTTCAAGTACACCACGCTCGACTACACAAGGACGTATTCACAGTTCCGCGACGATGTTGACGAGTTCGCAAAAACGCTCATTGCAATGGGTGTAAAGCACGGCAGCCATGTTGCGATATGGGCGACAAACGTGCCGCAGTGGTTTATCTCGTTCTGGGCGGTTACAAAGATAGGCGCGGTTTTGGTCAGCATGAATACCGCGTACAAAATCCACGAGGCAGAGTACCTGCTCAGACAGTCCGACACGCATACTCTTATCATGACGGAAGGCTACAGAGATTCCGACTATGCGGAGATTATGCACGAGCTTTGCCCCGAGCTTGACAGCAAGGAGGACGGCGCACCGCTCCACGCAAAGCGGCTTCCGTTCCTTAGGAATATAATAACGGTAGGTTTTAAAATGAAGGGCTGCACAGATTGGGACAGCGCAATCGCGATGGGAAAAGGCGTAAGCTCGGACGAGGTACGCATAATGACGAACGCAACCGATATACACGATGTCTGCAATATGCAGTATACATCGGGTACAACTGGATTCCCCAAGGGCGTAATGCTGACGCACTACAATGTTGCGAACAACGGTAAGTGTATCGGCGACAGAATGGATTTGTCAACCGCAGACCGCATGATGATACAGGTGCCGATGTTCCACTGCTTTGGCATGGTGCTTGCGATGACCGCGGCAATGACCCACGGCGCAACGCTTTGTCCGCTGCCGTACTTCTCGCCAAAAAGCGCGCTTGCGTGCATAAACGCGGAGCGCATAACGGCGTTCCACGGCGTTCCTACAATGTTCATTGCAATGCTGGAGCATCCCGACTTTGAAAAAACCGACTTCTCATACATGAGGACGGGCATCATGGCAGGCTCGCCGTGTCCGGAGGCGGTTATGAACCAGGTTGTGGAGAAAATGAACATGACCGAGATAACAATAGTTTACGGACAGACAGAAAGCTCGCCCGGCTGTACAATGAGCTCGACCGACGATTCGGTGGAGGTCAGAGTAACAACGGTCGGCAGGGCGCTGCCGGAAATCGAGTGCAAGATTGTAGACCCGGAAACCGGAGAGGACTTGCCGGATAACACGACAGGCGAATTTGTCGCACGCGGCTATAATATAATGAAAGGGTACTACAAAATGCCCGAGGCAACCGCGAACACAATCGACAAGGACGGCTGGCTGCATACCGGCGATTTGGCGCTCAGAACGCCGGAGGGCAACTATCGCATAACGGGACGTCTGAAGGATATGATTATACGCGGCGGCGAGAATATTTACCCCAAGGAGATTGAGGAATTTATCTACACACATGACGCGGTAAAGGACGTTCAGGTTATCGGAATCCCCGACGAGCAGTACGGCGAGGAAATCATGGCTTGCATTATCTTAAAGGAGGGCAAGTCGGTGACCGAGGACGAGATGAAGCAGTACATTCTGTCGCACATGGCAAAGCACAAATGCCCCAAGTACATTAACTTTGTCAAGGAGTTCCCGATGAACGTCGCGGGCAAAATCCTCAAATACAAAATGCGCGAGGACGCGATTGAAAAGCTGAAAATCAAAAAGGTTGACGGTATAGTTACCGAATAACCCGATAAAATATTTACTTTATATATAAAGGAAGGTTTTACTATGAATATCAGAATTGAAGAAACAACAACACCGCATGAGATTCCGACAAAGGATTTCGGTTTCGGAAAGCTCTTTTCGGATCATATGTTTGTTATGGACTACTCGGAGGGCGAGGGTTGGCATGACGCGAGAATAGTTCCGTTTTCAAACCTCACTCTGCACCCCGCGGCAACCGTATTTCACTACGGCGCGGAGATTTTCGAGGGACTTAAGGCTTACAGACGCGCGGACGGCGGCGTTCAGATGTTCCGCCCGATCGAGAACGTAAGACGTATGAACAACTCCGCGGAGAGAATCGGACTTCCGCAGATTAAAGAGGAGGATATGCTCCAGGCAATCATCGAGTTCGTAAAGCATGAGCAGGCGTGGGTGCCGTACGGCGAGGGCGAATCGCTGTATATAAGACCGTTCATGTTCGGCAATGACGAGCATTTGGGCGTTCACTCAATCAAGAATGCAAAGTTTTTGATTATCGCGTCCCCGAGCGGCAGCTACTATGCGGAGGGTATCAACCCTGTCAAGATTATGATTGAACAGGATGACGTAAGAGCGGTACGCGGCGGTACAGGCTACGCAAAGTGCGGCGGTAACTACGCGGCGGCAAACCGTGCGGGCGAGAAGGCGGAGCAGAAGGGATATACTCAGGTACTCTGGCTTGACGGCGTTGAAAGAAAGTATATCGAGGAAGTCGGCGCGATGAACATGTTCTTCGTCATCGACGGCGCGATCGTCACCCCGCCGCTGGCGTAGCCACGGCTCAATACTGCCGGGTATTACAAGAAAGTCCTGTATCGAGGTTTTGAAGGACGCGGGCTATAAGGTTTCCGAAAGACTGTTAAGCGTTGACGAGCTTATCGCGGCGCTGGAGGACGGCAAGTTGGAGGAAGCGTGGGGCTGCGGCACGGCGGCTGTTGTTTCGCCTATCGGTCAGCTTTTCTACGGCGGCAAGACCTACACGGTAAACGGTAACAAAATCGGCGAGGTTACTCAAAAGCTCTATGACAGACTGACAGGTATTCAGTGGGGAAAATGTGAGGATAAATTCGGATGGACAGTACAGCTTTAAGCTATAAAAGAGTTACGATTTTTGCGGGGCATTACGGCAGCGGAAAAACCAACATTGCCGTGAATTACGCCTTGAATATACGAAGGGACGGCAACCGCTGTGCGATTGCCGACCTGGATATAGTGAATCCGTATTTCAGAACAAAGGACGCGGCAAAGATACTGGAAAAGAGCGGCGTGAGGATGATTTCCTCCGCATATGCGAACACCAATGTGGACACGCCCGCGCTGCCCGCGGAGCTTTATGCGGTGGTTGACGACAAAAACGAATACGCGGTTATGGACGTCGGCGGCGACGATCGCGGCGCACTGGCTCTGGGCAGATACCGCGACGCAATCCTTGACGAGAACGATTACGAAATGCTGTTTGTCATAAACAAGTACCGCTATCTTACCGCTACCGCGAAGGAAACGGCGGAGATAATGCGCGAGATTGAGCTTGCGGCGGGGATGCGGTTTACCGCGATTGTGAACAATTCCAACCTCGGCGACGAGACAACGGCAAAAACCGTTCTGAAATCGGTTGAGTATGCAAAAGAGGTTGCGGAGCTTTCCGCAATTAAAATAAAAATGACCACGGTCAAAAGCGATTTGTATGAAGGTCTTGCGGACAGGGTGGAAAACGCCGTTCCGATTGACATATACGTTCGTCAGTCGTGGTAAAATTATGGAGGTTAAACACATGGCTAAGGTAACATTTAACGAAGATTTGTGCAAGGGCTGCGGACTTTGCACTGCCGCCTGTCCCAAGCATATCGTTCAGCTGACAGACAAGCTCAATGCAAAGGGCTATCACCCGGCGGGAGTGACGGACGAGAGCGCCTGCATCGGCTGCGCATTCTGCGCGACAATGTGTCCGGATTGCGTAATTACGGTTGAAAGATAAGGAGGAGAACAAATGAGCGAAAAAGTATTGATGAAGGGCAACGAGGCTATGGCAGAGGCTGCTATAATGGCGGGATGTCACCACTATTTCGGCTATCCGATAACGCCGCAGACCGAGGTTGCCGCATATATGTCAAAAAGACTGCCTAAGATTGACGGCGGCGTATTTCTTCAGGCGGAGAGCGAAATCGCGGCGATAAACATGGTTATCGGCGTTTCGTCAACAGGTAAAAGGGTTATGACCTCATCGTCAAGCCCCGGTATTTCACTTAAAAGCGAGGGACTTTCCTACCTTGCCGGCTGCGACCTTCCCGCGCTGGTTGTAAACGTACAAAGGGGCGGTCCGGGTCTTGGCGGTATTCAGCCGTCACAGTCGGACTATTTCCAGGCGACCCGCGGCGGCGGTCACGGCGACTATCACATGATAGTTCTTGCCCCCGACTCGGTGCAGGAAATGGTAAGCCTGACATTTAAGGGATTCGACCTTGCCGACCAATACAGAATGACTACAATGATTCTTGCGGACGGCACAATGGGTCAGATGATGGAGCCTGTTTCGCTTGACATGGGCGAGGTAAAGAAATACGACAAGCCGTGGGCGCTGACGGGAACGAAGGGCGAAAGAAAGCCGAATATAGTAAACTCCCTTTTCTTAAAGCCGGACGAGCTTGAGGTATTCAATATCAACAGATATAAGAAATACAAAATCGTAGAGGAAAACGAGGTTATGTATGAGGAATACATGACGGAGGACGCGGACATCTGTATTGTGGCGTTCGGCGTTGCGGCGCGTGTTTCCAAGAACGCGATTGACGAGGCAAGAAAGAACGGTATCAAGGTCGGCATGATAAGACCGATTACGCTTTGGCCGTTCCCCAAGAAGGTAATGTGCGACATTGCCGACAGAGTTAAGTGCTTTATCTCGGTAGAGCTTAACATGGGTCAGATGATAGAGGACATAGAGCTTGCCACCCGCTGCAAAAAGCCGGTACTTCTTTGCAGCAGAACAGGCGGAATGATTCCGACAGTCGAGAACGTCCTTGACAAAATCGGCGAAGCAGAAAAAATCGGAGGTGTAAAATAATGACAGTATTTGAAAAACCGAAGGCATTGACAGACGCGCCGCTGCATTACTGCCCCGGCTGCACTCACGGTATTATCCACAGACTGGTTGCCGAGGCAATTGACGAGCTGGGCATAGCGGGCAGAACAATAGGCGTTGCGTCAGTCGGCTGCAGCGTATTTGCATATAACTACTTCAACGTGGATATGGTACAGGCGGCACACGGCAGAGCGCCGGCTGTTGCGACAGGCGTTAAGCGCAGCGACTCAAGCAATATCGTATTTACATACCAGGGTGACGGCGACCTTGCCGCTATCGGTACTGCGGAAACTGTTCACTCGGCGGCGCGCGGAGAGAACATAACGGTTATATTTGTAAACAACGCAATCTACGGCATGACAGGCGGTCAGATGGCGCCGACAACACTTCCGGGTCAGGTTACACAGACCTCGCCGTACGGCAGAGATGTTGAAAAGGTAGGCTATCCGGTCAAGGTTTGCGAGATGCTCTCCAACGTGGACGGCGCGACATACCTCGAGAGGGTTGCGGTAAACAACGTAAAGAACATCAAGGCGGCAAAGAAGGCTATAGAAAAGGCGTTCAGATATCAGACGGAGGGCAAGGGATTTTCGCTGATAGAGGTGCTTTCGACCTGTCCGACCAACTGGGGCAAATCGCCCGAGAAGGCGCTGGAGTGGCTTGACGAGGCGATGATTCCGTATTATCCGCTTGGCGTATATAAGGATAAGTATGCAGAAGGTGACAAAGCCTGAATGAAATTGTCCGCGGCGCTCAGTTTTGCCCGGGGCGGTACGCACACGGCAGACGCTGCCCGCCGAAGGGGCAGAGCGCCGGACGGTTTTTTCTCAGGATTTGGATTTGTGCCTTACGGCACGGAAAGGAATGGTCATAACAATGAATAAACAAATTTTAATCGCAGGCTTCGGCGGTCAGGGAATTTTGTTTTCCGGCAAGTTCCTTGCATATGAGGGTCTTATAGACGGCAAGGAGGTTTCATGGCTCCCGTCCTACGGTCCCGAAATGCGCGGCGGCACGGCTAACTGCAGCATTATCATCAGTGATGACAAAATCGGTTCGCCGATTGTTGACAGACCCGACATCCTTATTGCGATGAACGCTCCGTCTGTCGACAAGTACGAAAATGCGGTTGCCGCGGGCGGCGAGATATATATTGACAGCTCACTTGTAAGCAAGAAGGTGGAGCGCACGGACACGGACGTATACTACGTTCCCGCGACCCGCCTTGCGTCGGAGAATAATCTGACGGGTCTTGCAAACATGATAATTATCGGCTCGGTAATCAGACACAGCGGAATAATACCGTACGAAAATATTGAAAAGGCAATGAAAAAGGTCGTATCCGCCAAAAAGCAGGAGCTGTTTGACCTCAACATGAAGGCGGTAGAAATAGGCTATAACTACACGGAGGAATAGGACATGAATGAGCAGATAAAGGATATTGGTTTAAGACTTCGCTATCTGAGGGAGGACATGGAAATCCCCGCCGATGAGATGGCAAAAAAACTGAATGTTGACCCCGAAACCTATGCGGCATACGAAAGCGGAGATATGGACTTTTCGTTCAGCGTAATCTACAACGCGGCGGAGATTCTGGGCGTTGACGTTCTTGATCTGATAAGCGGCAGCGCGCCGACACTTTCGATGTGCTGCATGGTTAAAAAGGGCAAGGGGTATTCGGTAAAGCGTGCGCACGAGTACGATTACAAGCATCTTGCGTACACGTTCAGAAACAAGAAGGCGGAGCCGTTTTTGGTTACGATAACCCCGGACGACAAGCCGCCGGTTATGCACGGCCACGAGGGTCAGGAATTTAACTATGTAATTTCGGGAAAGATGAAGCTTTATATAGGCGACATTTCCTATGAGCTGTCGAAGGGCGACAGCGTATACTTCGATTCGAGCGTTCCGCACGCGGAGGTGGCGCTCGGAGACAAGGAAACTCAGTTTATTGCGGTTGTCATTAAGTAGGCACACGGGAGCCGAGCGAACGGGAGCCAAACGCAGTATCGGGCTTGGCTTTCGTGTGCCTATCCACGCATACCGAAACGGTATGCGCGGCAAATATATTTATTTATAACTTGACATAAACAAAATATATCTGAAAGGTTTTGATAATAATGGCAATATATGAAAAATTTGTAGGAGCTTCAAGAGACGATTTTCTTTCACTGGAGGACGCGCAGAAAAACTATAAACTGGTATACAAGGATGATTTCAACTTCGCATATGACGTAATGGACGAGCTGGGCAGGACAAAGCCGGACAAGCTTGCTATGGTTTGGGTATCGGCGGACGGCGAGGAAAAACGCTTTACCTTTCGCGACCTAATGATTGCGTCAAACAAGGCGGCGAACTACCTCAAATACATGGGTATCAGAAAGGGCGACCGCGTAATGCTCGTCCTTAAAAGAAACTACTTCTTTTGGTTCTGTATTCTCGCGCTGCACAAGATAGGCGCGGTTGTCGTTCAGGCGACAAATATGCTGAAAGTAAAGGACTATGTTTACCGCTGCAACGTCGGCAACATAAAGGCGGTCATCATGACAGGCGACGGCGAGGAAACAACCTACTTTGACGAGGGCAAGGGTCAGTACGAAACAGTTGAGCTGAAGTTTGTAATCGGTCACAAGAACGCGGGCGAGGACTGGATAGACTTTGAGGACGGCTTTGAAAGAGCGAGCGACGAATGGGTGCGCCCGACAGGCAAGCAGGCAACGCGCGTTGACGATACCATGCTTATGGCGTTTTCGTCGGGTACCTCGGGTTATCCGAAAATCATAACCCACGACTTCAAATATCCGCTCGGACACATCATGACCGGCGTTTTCTGGCACAGGGTTGTTGACGGAGGTCTGCACTTTACCATATCCGACACAGGCTGGCTCAAATCGCTTTGGGGCAAGCTCTACGGACAGTGGTTCGGCGAGTCCGCGGTGTTTGTATATGACTTTGACAGATTCCACGGCGCGGACATTCTGGAGAAAATGGAGAAGTACAAGGTTACGACCTTCTGCGCTCCGCCGACAATGTACCGCATGATGCTTGAAAACGATGTGTCAAAATACGACCTCTCTTCGCTGGTACACTGCTGTACCGCGGGCGAGGCACTTAATCCGGAGATATTCAACAGGTGGCTCGCGGCTACGGGTCATAAAATATACGAAGGCTTCGGACAGACGGAGTGTACGCTGTGTATAGCTACGATATATCCGTGGACAGAGCCGACACCGGGCGCAATCGGACTTCCCGTTCCGGGATATGACGTTCACGTCCTCGGCGAGGACGGCGAGTCCTGTCCGCGCGGCGCAACGGGCGAAATCTGTATCAGAGTTTTGAGCAGGATGCGCAAGACCTGCGGACTGCTCGATTCGTACAACTTCAGTGCGGAGGATACAAAGAAATCGCTACATGACGGTTTTTATCACACAGGCGACACCGCGTACCGCGATGAGAAGGGTATGTTCCGTTATGTCGGCAGAAACGATGACGTTATCAAGTCCTCCGGTTACCGTATCGGGCCGTTCGAGATAGAGAGCGTAATGCTGGAGCATCCGGCGGTTTTGGAGGTTGCGGTAACAGGCGTTCCCGACAAAATCCGCGGCTTTGCGGTTAAGGCTACGGTGGTGCTTGCAAAGGGCTTTGAAGGCTCGGAGGAGCTGACAAAGGAGCTGCAGCAGTATGTCAAGACGAACACCGCTCCCTACAAGTACCCAAGGGTTATCGAGTATGTCGAGAATCTGCCAAAGACCTTTAACGGTAAAATACGCAGAAGCGAGATTCGCGACAACGATATGAGCAAGCACAAGGCAGAGTAATGGCTGCCGTTTAAAAATGCACAGGCGGGGAATCTGAAATGAAAGCAACCAAATTACGGGAAGAATTTTATTCGGAGCTGGTGCGGCGGCTGTTTGACGCGGTTATGGAGATTTCCGCGGACGGCGGCACGGTTTATATGCACATATGCCGCTTTGCGGCGGCACTTGAGGGCAAAGAGATTCCGTTTGACGAGCTGAAAAGGCGAATACACAAACGGATAGTGACGGACGCGGGCGGACTTACCGCTCTGACGTCCGAGTGTCTGAGGGCGCAGGCGCGCTCGGGGAACGTGAAAAAGAGCTATCCGTTTTCTATGGTGACGGAGCTTGGCGTAATAAAGAGGTATACGCTGACTGTCCTGCCGTCGGGGCGCGGGTCGCTTTTTGCAGCGCTGGAGGAAAACGCTTTGGCGGACGAAACTCTCACGCTTATGCAGAACAAGACGGCGGTCAGCATACGGATTTCGGATATATGCTATGTGGACTACGAGAATCACAGCGTTCTCATTCATACCGAAACGGAAATAAAGCGCTTTTTCAGCGTGACGTTTGCCGAGGTTGCGGCGTCGCTTGAAAACCGCGGGGATTTCTTAAGAAGCTATAAGAATTGTCTTGTGAACCTTGAAAAGGTCGGACGCATTGCGGACGATTCGTTTATTATGAAAAACGGCGATATTATTTCGATACCGAAACGCCGTGCAAGGGAAATCAAGGGCGCGTACGCGGAATATGTTTCCGCACGGCAGAAATGAAGGCAGGCAAGAAAATTATCCGAACCCGCCCGAAAAGGCGCGGCTTCGGCATATTTCGGGCAGCCGCACGCGGGCTGAGCTATTGTTTTTGGCTGAATCCGCAAAAAATATACTACGGTAAATAGGGGCGTGTAAAAAACGATTCGTATTCCGAACGATGAGGTTTGTTCACCGCAAAGGGTCATATGCCTAACAAAGGGGTTTACGTTTTTTTTGTTTTTCGTAAATTATATATTATTGACTTTTGCGGTTTGAAATTTTTACATTTCCCCATTTACATAAAAGAAGGTCACCGGCTCTTACTCCCTGCCGATGACCTTTTTAAATTATGTGGATTTACACCCCGCGCCGGAGCAGGCTTTGAAACAGTTATACTGATTTTTGGGAAAAACCGTGTTTGCAGTGAGATGAGCTATAATCGTTTGCACATATTTTTTAAATAGGTGCTTGCTCTTTATTAAACCACCTCCAAAAATTAAATTATTTGCACTTGATGTTGACGTTGTTGCAAAAATATTATATATTTATAGTGAAAGGTGGGATGAAAATGTGTAACAGAGATATGGGCGATTTTTTTGAGTACCTGGGTTTTAAAGAGGTAATGGAAAAAGCGCAGGCAAATTCGGAAGCAAACAAATCAGACAAAATTTTTGAGCGCACCGATAATTTATATGGCAGCTATGGCAGTAATAATAACAACGATGATGACGAATAGCATAAACCGCGCGGAAAGTAAAAAATTCCGTCTGTAAAGGTGAAATTCTACAGGCGGAATGAATTCACAACAAACAGAAAAAGTATCTTCTAAAGCCGTTTTTAATTTATAAACGCTGTTTAAAAATGAACGGAATTTTATAGGTATTTTTTTGTTGGTTAAAACCGTTTTAACGGATATAGTCGTAATTTCTCCTTGTGTTTTTCGCTAATATTTATTTGATTAAATAATGCGGATTGCAAGAAAAGTGAATAAATTTCAGATTAAAAAAACGTTTGATGTTGCTGGAATAAATGAAAAATTCTATGAGCAATCATAAGCAAAAAAAAGACCTCGCAGGAAATATCCTACAAGGTCTGATTTTTTATAATTGTTTGTCTTTTTTATGCTCTGGTTTGCCCTAAAACATATCACTAACCTTGCAAAATATATTCTAACATGGTTTGGATTCATTGTCAATATATTTTGTAAGTAATTTATTGAAGCATAATTACAAAAATATTGTGTAATTTATGATGTAAATATTACAAATATATTAAAATTTGTGATTCCTATTGACATATATTAAAAGGTTTTGGTAAAATAAAAATGTAAAATATTGTTGTGTTGCATAAATAGTTATACAATATGACATTTTTTGCATGAGCCGCTATGGAAATTAGGTAAAAATATAATGAATTAAATTTAAAAAGGGGGTCTGCCTATGATACATACTTTTGAACTGTATGCTGCAATAAGGTATTCAACATACGAAACGCTTATAAAGTCTGGATTGTTTACATATAACAGACGAAAACAAATATATTACTATGCTGATTATAAATTATTAAACAAAAACGGTTTTTGTAAGTTTTTTATAAAAAAGACAAACTTTAATTTTAAACAGTGTTTTATGAAAATAATTGTAAATCCGTCTAAATTGATTAAAAGTGAGACTGGACCGTTAGCAACCTTTAATCCCATGAAGAACAAATATGACGATATAAAATATTTTTTTAGAATTGCATTTGTTGAAATTATGGAAAAAGTTCAAAATTACTCCGCAGAGGTTATGGATGAAATTTATTTTTTTTCTGATATTGATAATTTAAACATAACAAGAATTGATTATTGTATAAATATTTTTCTTGAAGACCAAAATGAGGTTAAGCAGTATTTGAAACTGCTTTCAAAGGGTGACATTCCTCATAAACATGGAGCTAAATTTGTAAAAAGTGCAAAAGGTATAAAAGGCTGTTACTATACAAACAAGAGTATAAACATAAATTTTTATAATAAACTTGAACAGATGCTTGCGCATAATAAGAATACACGTTCGGATGAAAATAAGTATACCAAGGACGAGATTGACGCGGCGAAAAATATATTAAGGCTTGAGGTGCAGTGTAAATCCTGCTTGTTTAACAGAAAAACTTTTAAAAAGATGTATGGTGATAACAGAAAATTGTATTTCAGTGAGGTAATAGCAAGAGATTTTATACATAAATATCTTATTGAAATTTCGCAAAACGGAGATTACTATAAAAAATCGAAGGTAGAGAATGCTATAGAAAGACAGCGTCCAGTGAAATTCAAGTCAATCCAGCGGAAAAATGGGAGTAAATATAAAAATATGCTGAGTTTATTTAGAAAGGTCAGTGCGCCGAATTGTAAAGGTCTTTGGAAATACAGACAGTCTTTGAATAAAAATGAGCGTGGAAAGATGGACAAAACTCTTAAAATGTTTGATAGTATTGGTGTGAATATCATTACTATTCCCATAAGACATAAAAAGGATAAATTGCTTAACCTTTGGAAAATTGCATATGAACAGTATTTTGTAGATGTTGAGTAGGATATTTGTGCTTGCGGTTGAAAAATGTATTAAAAAGCTCACGTTGTAAATACGAATAAACTTTATATGTGCCAGTATGCGGAGCGGATAAAACAAAATGAAACCTGTTTTTGCATAAGCGCAGGAAAATATTATATATGACAAGAAACAGAAAAATTAGGGGATACCAGACCTTATTTAAGGCGGTATCCCTGCTTGTTTTTAATTATAGCTTATTTAGTATGCAGAACTATTCTTTGTTGTGATTTTTATTGCTGTTGCGTAATAGCTCAACGAGGGAGTTTACGACGGTTACCTGTTCATCATTCAGTCCAGAAATATCAAGTGTTTTTTCGCGCTCTATCCCCAGCAGATATTCCATAGAAACATTAAACTCATATGAGAGCTTAATAAGAGCATCCAACGAGGGGGAGCGCTGTTCGTTTTCGTATGCGGAAATTATTGATTTGTTTAACCACAGCTTTGTTGCAAGCTGAGTTTGACTTAATCCCTTTTTGGTTCGCAAGGATTTTAAATTTTCTCCGAATTTATATAACATTTTTAGACCTCCTGTCTACTATTTGTAATGATTATATTATATTTTACTTTTATTGCAAAATGGTGGAGTATATAGAGATATATTATCCATAAAATAAAATTTAAACTACACTATTTATAAAATTTATTGCAAATAGTTGACAAAAAAGCACATATGGTGTATAATAATTAAAAGTATTTTGTTTTACAATTTATAAAAATGTAGTTTAGAAAGGATGTATTTTGTAATGAGTAAATCATTAAAAAAACTTGAACTTAGTCTTGAAAATTACTTTAGTTCTAACGGGTGGAATTACGAATTTGATAGAGAAAATAGTGTATTTAGAATTACACTGGCTCTTGATGGAAAGATTAAGTCAGTAAACCATGTTATTTATGTCGGTGATAGTGAATACCGCTCATATGCATACCCAAACATAATGAATGCAGATGAAAAGAGTTACAACAGCGTAGCTGAATACTTGCACCGAATAAATAGATCAATTTTTGATGGAAGATTCGAAATTGATTTTGAAGATGGAGAAATTCGGTTTTTTATTAGAAAAGAGTGCATAAATCGTGAACCAGAAGAAAAGGACTTTTTGGATATTTTAGAACTACCAGAATACATTATATCGTGCTATGGAGAGGGGTTATTAGCGGTAATGTTTGGCGTTAAGTCCCCAAAAGAAGCTGCTAAAGAAGCGTTGGATAACCTATTACAGCGCAATGTATAATTGTAAAAAATAAGAGTTGTATCAAGGAATTATTAGATTAAAAGATAGAGAAGGTTTTAACTATGAATAAATTTTTAAAAAATAGTTTAGAAGCATACTTTAATTCTAGTCAGTGGGTATATGATTTTGATGAAGAACGTAATCTATTTAAAATTACATTTAATCTTAGTGGGAAAATTAAATCAGTAACGCATGTTATTCTTGTTGGTGATGATGAATATCGAGCCGTTGCATATCCTGACATAGTAAATGCGGATAAAGAGAATATTAACAATATTGCTGAGTATTTACACCGTATAAATAGTTATTTGGGCGATGGAAGGTTTGAAATTGATTTTGATACTGGGGAAATACGTTTTTATATTAGGGTAGGATGCACTAATAATCCTGAAGAAAAGGATTTTCAAAGATTTTTGGGATTACCAGAGTATTACATAGAGAATTATGGTGAAGGAATGCTGGCTGTAATGTTTGGTTTTAAGTCACCTAAAGATGCTGCTGAAGAATCTTGAATTGTCTTTTGTCAGCATATGCAATGCATAGTTTTTGACCTGATTTTCACAAACAACAATAAAAATTTGAAAAAAATTAAAAAACTCAAATGTTTAAAGTTCGTTTTGCGATAGTCGTGTACGTTAAGTCAATGATTTTTTGCAATTATAATTACGAAGAGAGGAAATAACAATGGGCAGATGGAAAGATGAATTAAGTTTAAGAGAAGAAATGAGTTATGGTGATTTTGACGGTGAAGACTATTATGAAGAAGATGAAAGCGAAAATGAATTCCATACCAAGGTTGTTGGCGTAACATTCGAGGGGCGGCAGAGGTACATAAGAAGAATGTCAGTGGGTGAAGATGTAACCTTGGAAAGAGACCCTTCAAATATACATGACAAAAACGCAATAAAGGTTATAAACAAAGGGGGTTATCAGATAGGTTTTATATCCAGAGATTTAGCGGAGAAGATGGCGCCCAACATGGATAACGGTATAAAATATAAAGCCGAAGTGTCTGCAATTACTGGAACAAATCCAGGAGATAATTTTGGCGTAAATTTGCTGATTAAGTGGAAGTAGGTGTATTTTTGTGGAGCTTTCGGAGAAACAAAAGCAGGCAGTTGAGAGTACGGCGAAGCATATTGCAATAATTGCAGCCGCAGGGAGCGGGAAAACAAGAACGCTTACAGAAAGAATCAGTTATCTTATAGATAAAAGGGATGTTAAAGCTACAGAAATTCTTGCCCTGACATTTACGGCAAAAGCTGCTAATGAAATGAAAAAGCGAATAATCAATAACATAGGAGCTGAGGCAAAAGGGTTGTGGGTAAAAACGTTTCATTCATTTGGACTTCAGCTGCTAAGAATGTATCCTGAATACTCGGGCTTGCCCGAACGTTTTGAGGTGGCGGATACGGGTATTCGCAATCAGATAATAAGTAATATAATTCATAAAACTGGGTTGGTAGATGAGTCTGGACAAGTGCTGTTAAAAATTTCGAAAATAAAAAACGGAATAATAAAGTGTCCAGCAGATTTTAAGCCGATTTTTGATGAATACAATTCAACGATGAGGTTGAAAAACTATATTGATTTGGATGACATGGTTTGGCTGACCGTAGAGATGGTTAAAAATCATAGAGCGGTTAAAAATTATTTACATGGTAGATTTAGGCACATATTGGTTGATGAGTATCAGGACACAAATAAAATTCAAAATGAGCTGATTATGCTATCGGTAAGTAATGAAGCCTCGTTGTGTATTGTAGGAGATGATGACCAGTGTATATATGAGTGGAGAGGGTCACAGCCTAATTTGATACGAGATTTTATTAAACATAAAAACGTAGAAACAATATACCTGAATGAGAATTACAGGTCACAAAAGCTGATTATAAGTATCGCAAATAGATTTATAAAAAACAATCGAAACAGGATTGCTAAGGAAATGATTCCAAAGATTAGCTCAAATGTGAAGCCAGAGTACATTAAAGTTGATTCCGAAGAGGATGAGGCAATTCACATAAGCAGTATTATAAAAATGTTATGCAGTGCGAGAGGATATCGCTATAATCAGATAGCTGTTTTACTAAGGAATTCAAAGCAGGCTCAACCGATATGTACGGCGTTCAGAAATTGTAATATTCCCTATACAAGGAAAAATGAGGATGAAAATAGTGAATTTATGACATTTGTCAGGGTGTTGAACGCAATTATAGATTATAAAAGAGATAACAATTTGGCAAAGGCAATTAACTTCCCAGATGTTTCTTTGGATAATATTACATACTGCGATTTTGTTGACGATTACAACTTAGATGGCTCCAGTGCTGTGGATAATTTAAGTCTGATAAATGAAAATAACGAAATTGAATGGAACACTGGTAAGCAGTTTAGAGAACGTTATGGAAAAATAGTTGAGCTTAATAGGAAAATAAGTGAAAATGCAGAATTTCCGACAAGTGCAATATTGGAAGAGCTTTTGTGTTTTTACGAAAGCGAGGGCCGTGATACAAAATTTATAAAAACTTGTATTGCAGTTAATTCCGAATGGGAAGAAACGGCTGATAAATGTGATATAGTTTCTTTTGTGGATTACCTGATGTGTGCAATAGAAAACGAGGATGAGGTTTTGCAATTTAATAGCGTTGACTGTGTAAACATAATGACTTGCCATCGCTCAAAAGGGTTGGAGTTTCCTGTTGTAATCATTCCAGGAGTTCAGGTCGGTATATTTCCAAACGACTTTTTTATACATTCTGTTGAGGACTTAGAGCAAGAGAGAAGACTTTTTTACGTAGCTGTAACAAGAGCAATAGAAAGGCTGTATATAACGAGCTATAAAAATCCGTTTGGGAGCAGTGATAACAGTATAGTTGAAAAAGGATTTGTGGCTGAAATGCCCGAGTTATTTGATAAAAGGAGTGAATAAGAGTGTGTAAATACAGTGATGAGTATTATTATGAGTATGCAGACGAATGTGATGATGAATGCGATGACGAGTATTATGCCGAGCGGTACGAAGATGATTTAGAGTTTCATTACGAACAATGTGCAGAAGATTATTCAGGCGGATATACTGAATCGGATTTTGGCTGTGAAGAAGAATACTTGGAGTATTTGGAGTGGGGAGATGATTAGAAAGAATAAGATTTAAGTAGTTTTTTATAAATAGTAGTTTATATAAGGTAAACAGAAAGGGAAGGAGCTTATGGCGGCGTTAAAGGCTATACTTTTTTTAATAGTTGCTTGGGTGTTATATGAGATTCAGCAGTCAAAACTACAAAAGGGGCAAGATGATAATCTTAAAAAGGTTAAGGATTTATGTAACGATGCGGTAAATAAGAAAGACTATAATAAATTTCTTTTTGCGTTGGGAAGTCCAAGTAAAGTCGATAAAACTGATAAGGTTTACTTTGCCAGTTGGTATGACCCTTTTCAGCTTAACGTAACAGTTGTTGCAATTTTTGACAATCAAAATGACGTATGTACAAACGTAGAAGTGTTTAAGCATGAGTGATAAATAGTGTTAGACTTTCATAACATAAAAGGCTCAAATGTAGGTGTGACTAACGGAACAGATTTAATTAAAATTGAAAGATAGCGTCGAAAAGTTATAACGTGGTGAAGAGCAGGGAGGATATTAAAATGACTAATTATGATGATTCAAAGAATGTGGAAATGATTAAACTTTTGGAAGGAATTTATTCTGAGTTGAAGAAGTTAAATAACTCAATGGATGAATTTACAAAAAAACCAGGAGAGCAAGAAAAAGCAGGAATTTCGGACATACTTTATGAAATTGAGAAAAATGCTGATACAATTGTTTGTAATTTAGCATAGTTCTCTAAAAATAATTTTTGAGGTGAGTTAATTGATTTTTAAAACAAATACGGAAAAAATAAAGTTTTTAAATAAACTCGAATTTGGTGTTAGAAGCAAATATATATTCATAAGCCTTAAAAACGGCGGCGGAGAGATGTATTGTGTCAAGTTTTTGTGGACAGCAGAAAATGTTTTTTTACCAGAAGGATCTGTTGATATTTGGTATGATAATGTAAAAAGGTCACATAAAAATGGTGTTACACTTGTAGCGTATCTTTACAAGAATCAAAGAGGGCATTGGGCGCAAATGTGTGGTTTAGCGTATTTACCTGAAGGTTTTGATTTGGAAAACATATTTCATAATAATTACATATGGGCAGATGACCCGATTGAACTATATAAATCGTTGGATAGCTACGAAAAGGATGTTACCTGTAAAACTCAAATTTTAATGTATTTGTCCGAATAAAATTAAGACAACTTGGCAGGGGCGACAATTTGTCCAGAATTTATTATAAATATCATTAAAATTCCAGCAAGCCGTGTTTAGGTATATAAGTATATGCCTGATAAAAGTTTGCTGGGATTTTATTATAAAACTAACAGCGGAGAACACAAAAACAGGCTTCTGCGTTTAATGATGATATATTCGTGTATTTAATATTGACGTTGTTGCAAAAATATTATATATTTATAGTGAAGGGTGGAAAGAAAAATGTGCAATAAAGATATGGACGATTTTTTTGAGTACCTGGGTTTTAAAGAGGTAATGGAAAAAGCGCAGGCAAATTCGGAAGCTAACAAAACAGACAAAATTTTTGAGCGCATTGATAGTTTATATGGCAGCAGTAATAACAGCAACAACGATGTGGACGAATAAATAGAGAATAAGCCGTTCGGTTAAGATGTGTATATTTTAGCCGACGGCTTTTTGTTTAAAATGGAGTGATAGAAATTTATATATAAATTTTACGCCATAAGAATCACAAACGTGTTTTTTGCCTGCTGTACTGTTAGAATTATAAGAATACAGACAATGCACTTAAAGGGAATAAAGTATATGCCTGATAAAAGTTTACTGAGATTTTATTATAAAATAACATTAAAAAAGGACTAAAAATGGGTTTCTGTATTTAAGGTTATATTTGCGCCGATTAAATTATACTGTAATTCCATAAAAGTGTACTTTTATAGACGGGAAAAATTGTTTTATAATATACAGAAAAAGTGTCTACAAAAGCCATTTTTAATTTATAAACACTGTTTACAAATGAACGGACTTTTATAGACATTTTTTGTTAGCTAAAATTTGCAGAGATATAATTGCAAATTCCCTTAGTTTTTTATTTCAGCTCAAAAATGGAAAAATATGTCAACAATACATTTTTGCGCGCATCGGAAAAAATTTATGCCTGAAATTAAAAAAGAGCAGCCATATAAAAGTATAAAGCTGCCCTTATATAAAGGCAGTATTAAAATGCCTTTTTTATGCCCTGCACATTAACGCAGCTTTAGAATTACAGAGTACCCAGTTAAAGGTAGTATAAGTATATACCCTTTTACCGTATAGTCTGAAATTCTATTATAACTATAATAAACTCGGGTATAAAATGACATTTTAAATTTTACCGAGAATATGTAATGCTACCTGCTCATTTTCGCAAGTTTAACTGTTTGTAAAATGAGCTTCGGGTCATTCCAAGCAGCGCTATAGCATTTTTGGGGGATATTTCTCCATTTTTGTATTGCTCGACAACAGAGTCAAAATTTTCTGGCAACACTATTGCTTTTCTGCCAAAATGGACGCCCCTGTTTCGTGCTTCTCTTATGCCTTGCTCCTGCCTGTGCCTGATATTGATTCTCTCTTTTTCTGCTACATAGGATAGTATTTGCAAAACCAAATCGCAGATGAATTTGCGGTCAAGGCTGTTATCGTTTGCCCGCGTGTCAAGAAGCTCCATGTCCAGTATTTTAATGTCCGCCCCTAATGTGTTTGTTAGATAGTTCCATTGCTCGCGGATTTCAGTGTAATTTCTGCCCATCCTGTCAAGAGAGAGGAAAACAACCAAATCTCCTTTCCTGATGTTACGAAGCATTAACTGATATTGCTCTCTGTTGAAGTCCTTACCTGACTGCTTATCAATGTATAGCTCCCGTTCGCTTACTCCGAAATCCAACAGGGCTGACACCTGTCGAGCTTCGTTTTGGTCTTTGCTGGAAACTCTCGCGTAGCCGAATGTTCTATTTTCCATTATGCTCACTCCAATCCTCATACAGTTCAATTAGCCTGTTTAATATTTCAGCATCCGAAATGGCGTTTTCATACCTTAAACTATCTCTACATTCGTACATCGATTTTTTGAACAGAGCTGTTTCGTATTGGTCAAGTAAGTAGTCAAGAATCTTATCCATATGTATACCTCCTAATATTCTTCTGGCAGTAAAAATGTAACTGCATCGATACTGTCAATCACCCAATATTTAATGAGCTTACCGTCATGCTCTGCCGTGAATACCTGAAAGTAGTCAGCTTTGTTTTGACTAATCAGCTGGGCTAAAAGCGCTATAGATTTGAAAACCAGTTCAAATACACAGTCTCCGAAGGCGGTGGAAATACCGCGTGTGTATACAATTTGTCCGTTAAATTTGCTTTGTCCTTCCATTTCCTGTTTGTGCAGCTTTACCTTCATAATCAAATTCTCCTTTGTGGTATTTTTATATGACAAAACGGTAAATTAAAGCATAGGCATCACCCCTTTCATATTTAGATTACAGAACTATTTCAGCTTAGACAACAACTGAAAATAATGCGACAATCACATCCTTTCGGGTAAATTTTATATATATAAAAAGAGTCACTCCGCTAAGAGTGACTCTTGAAATTTTGATATAATATAAAAGCGTAATTTACATTTTCGGAACAAAAATCTTTTTGATACAAATACACAACGGGTCTGTTTCCGCTTCTGAAAAAGTTTTTAATTGTGCGAGATATTAAAGGGAGAGTTATGGGCTTTGTATTACAATATGGATACGATTTCATCCGCGATATTCGTATCGGCTTTATAGATATATGGAATAACCTTGCCTATATTCGCTCTTTTAACACCTGCTAATGAGCGTAAATCCGACCAATATATTTTGTCTGATTGCTCTGATTTCAACCTTTTATAAGCCCACACGATTCGCCGCGCCATATTTGCCTCTGCTGTTTCTGTGTACTTTTCAAGTATGGTTTTGCATTTTGGCAGTTTAGATATTTGGTGCGGTTGAATACCGACCTCATTACATATCCTCCTCAATGATACTTTCGTGGGCTTTTGTAAAGAATTGGTATTTCCGATATAGATGTCGTATGCAGTTTGCTCAAAAACGGGCGCAAGTTTATTGTCAAACTCCTTCCAGTGAATGGGCGGCTTATCACTGTTGTAATGTGTAAACTGTTCTTTCTTTATCTGTTCCGTTTTAATATTCGGAGCGGTCAGGTTTTTAATACTTACTTTGAGGTAAAATGCAATCTGGCATACTACGGAGAAATCAAATGTTTTTCCGAGTAATACTCTTTGAATCTGATAGAAGCTGGCATCTATACCTGTATCTTTATAAAACACTTTTATATCATCCGAAAGTAGCTTTGTGTTACGGCATTTACCCGAGTTCTTTACATACTTTGTTCCCTCCAAAGCATTAAACAGAGCAATATGAATCGGAATGGCACTTACAAAATCTATTGGTGCATTAAACACATCACATAAATACCTGTTATAATTTATCAGACTGTCATTCTCGCACAAAACAGTATTCTTTTTTATAGCATATACCTCAGCAGGGCAAAAGGTAAAAGTTCGTTCGCTATTTGCTGTTACCGCCGAGCTTTCAAGCATACAATTATGCTTACAGCAGAGTTGCATATTGCGTATTTGGTGGCTTCTGTGCCAATATGCTTCGCCGTATTTTTGCCTATCTTCTTCCGCACAGATAGGGCAGTATTTCAAATATCGGTCAGTGCCTGTTCTCGGCGGTACCGAAAAAAGCTGGTGAACATCGCAGAAATCGTGTTTAAGGCGGTTTACAGCATTTTTTTTGCTTTCAAAAGAAATAAACCTTGCGTATTGCGGAAACATAGTATGCTTTAAAATCAACTTGTTCATAGTGTGTATGCCCTGTATCTTACGTTTTATATCGGAGTTTAAATGCCCAAGGAATTCTTTTGAGGGACTGTCGGATCTGAGGCAATAAATATCCGACAAAGCCATATTATGAGATAAACATCCCGAGTGAACATAGTATCTGCAAAACCAGCTGTAGACCAATTCGTCAGGATAAATCTCGGGGAGATAGGAAATCATAGGTCAATTACCTCGACAGTAAATACTTTTTGCAACAGACCGACCGCATCGGCTTGTTTGTCTTTTGCTTCTGCAATTATACTTGCAACGGTGTTTTCTGCGTATATTGATGTTTCGGCATGGCTTGTATAGCCTTTAACCTGCTGCTTTTGTACAGATGTCTGGCTCTTATGTGTTATATTAGGCTCAATATACCCATGTAACATAGTTAATCTTTTTTTGTAAGCCTCATTTAATGTATCCAAATTCATTCTCTCTGAGCCATTTAAAATTGCTATTTCCTGCGAATCGTGTATAAGCGATACAACAACAGAGATAATTCCTCCGCTATGTTCATATAACCACTGTATAATACCGTCCGAAATTTCGGTTTGTTCGCTTGTGTATTGATACTCAAAAAGCGTTCTGCAAAAGTCAAAAAAGAATTGGTTATATTCCATAGCTCCATAGCTTAATCCTAAAGAACGTCTTGCAAGCTGTATTGCCTGTTCAAAGAAGGGTGTACTGTCAGGTGTTCCGACCATGCAAATTGATATACCGCTGTTGTTGATAAGTTGAGTCAGCATACCTACAAGAGCCTTTCCGTTCTTGCCGTTAGTGACATTTTGAATCTCATCAACAATTAGTAAGCCTATATGGTTTAACGCTATTTGGCTTACACACCCTATAAGCATATCGGTTGTAACTCTGTTTCTCAATGCTTTATCATAATAATCACTATTTAAAGTCTCATCAGCCTTTCTCAAAATTTCCAATAACAAGCCTTTAACAGAACAGTCAAAAGGACATTGAACAACAAGACACGGAATAATTCTTGTATACGGATTTTTTGTTTCAATAATACCGTTTTGAGTTATTATTTCAATAGCCTTGTTAATTGCAAGACTTTTGCCAAGCCCCGAATGACCTGTAATTGTAAAGCTGTCACTGCCGCCAAGAATAGAATTATATGAGCGTTGGCATATAATTTTATAATTTTCGTTTTGCTGCCTGCGGGCATTAAGACCGCTTTTCTTTTGCAGCGAATGAAGTAGTGCAAGATATAGCTTCGAGTATATCTCAACAGACATAGCAGATGGGATATAGATGTTGTAAATATCCGATAAGGCAACAAGACGGGTGGCTTTATCCTCATTTCTGATATTTTTATTGTATGGAGGAAGAGCCTTTAGCTCCCCGATTAAATCATTTCCCAGTTTCATTTTTGTTAGTTGATTTATAATATTATTCATTTTCAAAGCTCCGTTCTATATAGTCTATATGTGTTTTTTGCTGTTCCCGTTTCCTGTTTATTCTTATATCCTTTATGCTTGTATTATTATGAACTGCGGCATTTTCCGCTACTGCCGAAATATGATTTGCAATGTCTATTCTGGCTTGCAGAAATGTATTTTTATTAGAATGTTCCAATGCTTTTTGACGTGACTTAATTGTTGTTACATCAGTCATATCCTTACCCTGAAATCGGCTTTCAATTAAAGTAAATTTTGTATAGCTTCCATTTTCGATAATCCAAAGCTCCGATACATTTTCGGGATTATATGCAACCGCCGCATTACCGCCTTTTAAATACTGTTCTGTGTAGCTATCGTTTTTATACCTTAATCCGTTTGCGACAAGCCCCTTTCTTGTAAATTTGCCAGTTGTTCGAGGGAGCAAGGTCAAAACAAGAGTTTTGCAATCTATTGTTATAAGGTTTGCGCCGATTTGATTCAAACCGTAATTCCAAATACAGCTTGAAAAAGGCTGTACGTTTTCGGCTATCATTTTTTCGGTATACGGGAAATTTTGAATTATCCGTGCAGAGTTATAGTGAATTATGCAATATAAAATAACCTTTTCAAAATCTTTTATTGTCAGGCAAGCGTCTTTTCGGTAATCCTTGATTCCCCGTTCCTGAAAGTCAGGCTCAATTACACCTTTATCTTTTAAATACGGTTTATACAAATTTTGCACAACATCAAAGAATTTCTCAACAGCGCCCTTTAATTCGGGGCGGTATGGCGGAAGATTGATTACGGTTGCGCCTAAGTCCGTAATTTGTTCAAAAGTTTCCGATGCATATTCCCTTCCCATATCTGTAATCAATGTTGCAGGGAGCTTGTTACAGTTCCAATCGGATGCGTCAATCTCTATGCCGAATTGTCTGCACCACTCCCGTTTGTCTGCAATAATATTCAGCATTAGGCTTCGCAGGGAATATACCCCGCCTTCCCAGGACAATGTGTATCCGCAGCATAAACCGCTGTATGCGTCAATACACGCGGTGAGTATTGGTCTGCCTACAATTCCGCCCGAATCGTTAATGAGATATATGTCACAGACAGTAGAATCGAGCATACCGTAACCGATAGCGGGTGCAAACTCCTGAATGCCGTCCCCTAAGAGCGGTCGGTAGTTTCGTTGATAGTACTTTATTCCTTTTCTTGAAATAAAGTAATTTTGATTCTTTTTATTCTTCCTGTAATAGTACCTGAACTGATAGAAGGAGGGGTAAGTGTCAAATAACACACCGTTCTTATCGCAATACTTTTCCTTTAACATAAGTGTGTAAACCGTGCTTAAAGTATTTTGATGTCGTGTATAGTAGTATTTATTCAATGACCAACGTATATTTTTTTCATCCTTTGTCAGCTCCTTCCTGACCTTCTTTTCCTTTGGTGCAAGAGCAGAAATATTTTGATAAGCAGCATATAACCATACATAGCGGTATATAGTTTGCTTGCTTATGCCTTTTGCCGCTGCAATTTCATCAATAGCCTTGTTTCTCAGTGATTTATTTGATATATACGGCAGAACAGGGGATATAATATTAAACCTTTCGTAGGCTTTTTTCCGTGAGCTTGCCGCTATATCCTTAATATCGGGTAAAGAAATTTCCTCTGAATACGGAGTATATTCTGTCAGTGATGCGTTGGAAACCCATCGGGGCATTGTCTGCTTTTTGAAATTAACGATAAGCGTGTCGCTCTCGTTTTGTTCGATAATACGAAGTATATCATCGCCGCATTTAATCAGCTTTCTGTCCATTGGTTACAATCCCCCAATCCTCAACGCCGTGTTTCAGCCAATACTCCCTCGAAAAATCGAGCAGCTTTACAGTACGCGGCTTAGTGAGAAGCGTTCTTTCAACACATTCTCTCACCATTAAAGTATTATCGGCTTTGATACAGACAAAATCAGAGGTGTAATCGGCATTATCAAGAGGAACATTGCAATCAAACTCTTTAATCAAATTGCTTTTCTCCAATGAATCGGCATAAGCGTATTGAATTTTATCATAGGTCCTGCACACCCCGTTGCATTTATTCAAGCTCCTTTTTTCGCATCGACCCTTATAGTTTTTCCTTCTCATAAAACTCCTTCTTTCCCAAAAACAATTTTTAAGTATATTTTTTCTCCCCAAAATTCGTTTTTTGGGGATTTATAATTTTTAAAAAAGCTGATAAAACCGTGTTTTTATTGCGTTTTTCCCGATTTTGCCGTTTCCCCCCAAAACGGTATTTTAAAACCTCACTATGTCAAGGGGCAAGCCGATTTTAAAAACAGGGGCAAGAGCTTTGTAAAAAATGCTTTTGAGATTTGCGTAATAAAAATTATATTTTATTATGCGTATATCCTGCTGGTTTACGGCTTAAATTTTTACGGCTTTTTTCCAAAGCCAATTCTATGTAGATACTGATATAATGCGGATTGCAAAGAAAAGTGATATAAATTTCAGATTAAAAAAACGTTTGATGTTGCTGTAATAAATGAAAAATCCTATGAGCAATTATAAGCGTAAAAAAAGACCTCGCAGGAAATATCCTACAAGGTCTGATTTTTTTATAACCGATTGCCTTTTTTGTGCTCTGGTCTGCCCTAAAACAAAAGGCGCTCAATTATTTGTTGTCCTTTATAGCTGCCTGAGCCGCTGAAAGTCTTGCAATCGGAACACGGAAAGGTGAGCACGATACATAGTCAAGACCGATTCTGTGGCAGAACTCTACCGATGCCGGGTCGCCGCCGTGCTCGCCGCAGATACCTACGTGGAGCGAACTGCGAACGCTCTTGCCCAGCTTGATTGCCATTTCCATCAGCTTGCCTACGCCAACCTGGTCGAGCTTTGCGAACGGATCGTTCTCAAATATCTTTGCGTCGTAGTAAGCGTCAAGGAACTTGCCTGCGTCATCTCTGGAGAAGCCGAAGGTCATCTGTGTCAGATCGTTTGTACCGAAGGAGAAGAACTCTGCTTCTTCTGCGATCTCATCAGCCAAAAGTGCAGCTCTCGGAATTTCGATCATCGTACCGATGTGATACTGGATATCGGAATTCTTTTCTTTCTTAACCTGTTCTGCCACTTCTACAACAACATCTTTTACAAATTTCAGCTCTTTCTTTTCGCCTACGAGTGGGATCATGATCTCCGGAACAATGTCATAGCCTTTTTCTGCTTTGACCTCGATCGCAGCTTCCATGACGGCTCTTGTCTGCATCTTTGCGATTTCCGGATATGTAACGGCAAGACGACAGCCTCTGTGACCCATCATCGGGTTAAATTCATGCAGGGAATCACAGATTTCCTGTACTTCTTCTGCTGTCATCAGCATCTGTACAGCCAGGTCATCGATATCGCCCTGCTCTGTCGGTACAAATTCATGAAGCGGCGGATCCAGGAAACGGATCGTAACCGGTCTTCCTTCCATTACTTCGTATAAAGCCTTGAAATCACCCTTCTGGAATGGGATCAGTGCATTTAATGCTTTCTCTCTCTGCTCCAGTGTACGGGCAAGGATCATCTGACGGATCTTCGGGATACGGTCAGGATCAAAGAACATATGCTCTGTACGGCAAAGACCGATACCTTCTGCACCGAACTTCACTGCATTTGCAGCGTCTTGTGGTGTATCTGCATTGGTACGGACCTGCAGCTTTCTGTACTGATCTGCCCAGTCCATGATACGGCCGAAGTTTCCGGATACAGAAGCTTCCATTGTCTTGATGTCGCCTTTATAGATCTTGCCGGTGGAACCATCCAGAGAAATATAATCTCCTTCGTGGAAGGTATGTCCGCCCAGCTCAAATACTTTGTCATCCTCATTGATCGCAATATCGCCGCAGCCTGATACACAGCACGTTCCCATACCACGTGCCACAACTGCTGCATGGCTTGTCATACCGCCGCGGACTGTCAGGATACCTTCGGAAGCATGCATACCTTCGATATCCTCCGGAGAAGTTTCCAGACGTACCAGCACAACTCTTTCGCCCTGCTCGTGGGCCTGCTTTGCATCTTCTGCTGTGAAGTAAACCTTACCTGCTGCTGCGCCCGGTGATGCAGGAAGTGCCTGTCCGATCACTTCGCCTGCCTTCAGTGCTTCCGGATCAAAGGTCGGATGCAGAAGCTGATCAAGTGATTTTGCTTCGATTCTTGTCACTGCTTCCTGTGGTGTGATCATGCCTTCATCTACAAGATCACAGGCAATCTGCAGTGCAGCCTGTGCTGTTCTCTTTCCGTTTCTTGTCTGCAGGAAAAACAGCTTACCATTCTCGATCGTAAACTCCATATCCTGCATATCGCGGTAATGTGCTTCCAGCTTCATGGCGATCTCCATGAACTGCTTGTAGCACTCCGGCAGATCCTGCTCCAGCTTTGTGATCGGCTGGGGTGTACGGATACCTGCCACGACATCCTCGCCCTGTGCATTGATCAGATATTCGCCATAAATACCTTTTGCGCCGGTAGACGGGTTTCTTGTGAAGGCTACGCCTGTACCGCTTGTCTCGCCCATGTTACCGAATACCATTGCCTGCACGTTAACGGCTGTTCCCCAGTCGCCCGGAATATCATTCATTCTTCTGTAAACGATAGCACGCTCATTATCCCAGGAACGGAATACAGCTTTGACAGCTTCCATCAGCTGTACCTTCGGATCCTGTGGAAAATCCTCTCCCATCTTGTCCTTGTAGATTGCTTTAAAACGTGCGATCACTTCCTGCAGATCTTCTGCAGTCAGTTCCGATAAAAACAGGGCATGATATACCGCTTTATGGCTATTTCTGGCTGCCAGAATCCTGCCCCGTTTTTTCACTGCTGCACAGATTGATGCAAGAATCCCGCAGGTGCTGCCATTGACAAGATAATAACAATGTGCAGAACCGTAGAGATCAGCCGCACGCTGCTGTGCCTCTTTTAAAATTCCCTCTGCGTGGTGCAGATTGTCAAAC
>OGRO01000856.1_pt1 | contig 27994 bp, 20 predicted proteins | sample 1553451 | NCBI WGS metagenome assembly OGRO01 (sample SAMEA2580021, study PRJEB22360) | human gut metagenome | reverse complement strand
AAAGGAGCCGATAATAGTGAGTGGTACTACGGGAAGTTGCAAATCATCTGCCAGTTGGAAAGCACCTTTCTTAAAATATCCCATGTGCCCGGTAAAAGTACGTGCACCTTCGGGAAATACCACTAGAGAAGTTCCATCCTGTAGTACGTGACGGGCATGTTCTATGGTTTCTATTACTTTCTTGGGACCGGATTTATCAACGAATATATGTCCGGCAGCTTCACAGGCTTTGCCGACGAAAGGCATTTTGCGCAGACTTTTTTTCATCATCCATTTAAAGTTTCGTCCCAGAAAACCATAAATAAGGAAGATATCGAAAGATCCTTGATGATTGGCTACAAACACGTAGGATGTTTTTTTAAGTACTTCCGGATGTCCTACTACCTTGACAGGAATAAGTAATACATAGCAGAAAAGCTGTGACCATATCTTTCCCGGATAATATCCCCAAAAATGCGGATCGCCTATCCATGAACCAATAATGGTAACTATTGCTGTAAGTATGGTTAATACCAGCAAAATGGGAAGTGCTATGAATAGTTGGTATAAAATATATAGTACTTTCATTTGTCTGAATTTTAGTTGTACAAAGATAGAAAAACTATTTTATATTTTATGTAACGTGATTACAGTAATTTCCGGCCATGCTCCAAGGCGCATAGGAAACATCAGATAGCCTAAACCGATATTGACAAACAAGGATTGTTTTCCTTCCTGGTATAAACCGTTGTGTTCGGGATATACGAATTTGGCAGGAGAGAAGCCAAACAGGCTGAATTGCATTTCATGGGTGTGTCCTGAAAGCATTAGCTGTACATCACTTTCCGGCAAGACTTCTCTGTGCCAATGAGTGGGGTCATGGCTCATTAATATTTTATACATTCCTTCCGTTCCTTTTAATGCTTTCTGCAGATCTCCGTGATTGGGAAATGGGGGATTTCCGCTGTTCTCTACACCTGCCAAGGCTATACTGTCTCCATGATGATGTAGAATGACATGATCGTTATTGAGCATCTTCCATCCCATTGCAGCCTGTTTGGATTTCAAGCTGTTTAGATTGGCTTCTTGAGCTTCTTCTGTTTCCCATTTTATATAAGGAGAATAGTCATGGTTGCCTAAAACGGAATACACTCCGTCTTTTCCTTTTATCTGTTCTAGAATAGGGATAAATTCGTCCAATTCCGTTGCCACGTTATTGACCAAGTCACCTGTAAAAAGTACCAGGTCGGCATGTTGTGCATTAATGAGGTTTACAGCTTTCTGTAAGGCAGCACTGTTGCCGCTCCAGCTACCGGAATGGATATCAGATATTTGTACAATGCGGTAGCCGTCAAAGCCGCTGGGAAGTTCATCGGAACTGATGGTTACCTCCCTGATTTGAAAATGTTGTTTTCCTTCGGTTGCTCCATATACTACATATACTAAAGAGGCTAAAGCCAATCCTCCCGCTACATATCCTCCATACAGTTTTTTGCCGGAGATGATATATAGGAGCTTCATAAACAGGATAACAATGACGAAAAGTGCCTTGGGTACGGAGAAGCAAAGAAAAATCAATAAGAAATTGCTAAGTCGCTGCATGGAATCCGGACGTGGCTCGTGTATAGAAAAGACTAATGTCATTCCCAATAAAAGAAACAGACTGGGAAGCCAATAGGCCCAATGTGTCCATTTTTGGGAAACACGGCGTATATATGCTTTGTATATATACATATCGGGCAATATCAGTAGCACTAGAAAAAACAGAAATAATTTTATCAGCATCATAATTTATTCGTTTTTTATAGATTGGCGGCGAGAAACTTTTTAGTTTCTTCTATACTCATGCCCCGGCGGGCGGCGTAATCTGCCAATTGGTCTTCACCTATTTTTCCGATGGAGAAATAGCGGGAGGCCGGATGAGCAAACATGAGTCCGCATACAGAGGCATGGGGCTTCATCATACCATTCTCGGTCAATGAAATTCCTATTTGCTTCATATCCAGCAACTCGTCTAATAAGAAATTGATGGACTGGTCGGGTAAGGAGGGATAACCCACAGCAGGACGTATCCCTTGATATTTTTCATTATGCAGGTCTTTTACGCTTAGATTTTCATCAGGTGCATACCCCCAAAGTTTTTTGCGTACATCTTCGTGTAGCTTTTCTGCAGTAGCTTCCGCCAGCCTGTCGGATAGCGTTTGTGCTAACATACGTTTATAGTCATCTTCTGCATAAAGTTGTTCCATCTCTGCATCTACCGTGGTGGCAAATGCTCCGATTTTATCTGTAATCCCCGAGGACAGAGGACGTACAAAATCACTCAGACATAGAAATGGGTCATCTTTTTTCAATTTTGCGGCTTGTTGGCGCAAAAGCGGGAAACGCTTGCCATTCAGCAGTAAATCATCTCCATCCGCATTAGCATCCATGATGTTGACCACTCCATGAGTTTGATACACTGCGTCCAGCTGGTTCAACATCCGGTTTGCCTCTTTGAAAAGCTGCATGGCTTCACTGGCTTTCGGACGATCTTCTTCCGTAAAACTAGTGAGCCACATGGCACGGCATGAATCACACCCATGTATGTCCGCGATGGCGGCAAATTTGGGCTGGAACCCCCATGCGTGGAAAAAATAAATCCAATTAATATATTCGCTGACTTCGTGAATCTTGTAATCTACAATCATCTTTTAAATCTTAATTCTTGTCCGCGATGGCTTTCATCTACTTTGTTGTCACTGTAAACCAAGTCACCATTGACGAATGTTTTTTCTACTCGTGAATGAAATTTTTGTCCTTCCATCGGACTCCATCCGCATTTGCTTAAAACGCAATCGGCTGGTACAGTCCATTCATTATCCGGATTTACTAGTACCAAGTCAGCTTGATAACCGGGGCGGAGGTAACCGCGTCTTTCAATATTATATAATTCGGCCGGTGCATGGCACATTTTTTGAACCAATTGTTCCATGCTTAATACGCCTTCGCGTACTAATTCCATGATGGCGACCAATGAGAACTGTATCATCGGCATACCCGATACGGCTTTCAATGCCCCACCTTCCTTTTCTTTCAGCAAATGAGGGGCATGGTCTGTACCTATTACATCTATGCGGTTGGTGGATAATGCTTTGCGCAAAGCATTCCGGTCTTCTAAAGTTTTGATGGACGGATTGCACTTGATATGTCCTTTCAATGCCTCATAATCTTTGTCATAGAAGTATAGATGTGACACGCAAGCTTCCGCAGTAATCTTTTTTTCACTCAGGGGTTTGTCTTCAAACAAATCCAGTTCTTGTGCGGTGCTGATGTGCAGGATGTGCAGGCGGGCATTGTTTTCTTTTGCCAGCCGGATGGCTAATGAGGAAGAATATACACATGCTTCCGCACTACGTATCTGTGGGTGGTATTTTATATCAGGATCTTCTCCATATTTTTCTTTGAAGGCTGTTGTATTGGCGCTGATTATAGATTGTTCCTCACAATGTGCTGCAATCAGTATCCCTGCATTGGCAAATACTTTTCTAAGTACTTCCATGCGGTCTACCAACATATTTCCCGTGCTGGCTCCCATAAATAATTTAACACCGCATACCCGGCTTTTATCTAGTGTGGGGAGTACATCCGCATTCGTATTGGTTGCTCCGAAATAGAATGAATAGTTTACGATGCTTTTGGTTGCCGCATCCGCAAACTTGGCATTTAAAGCTTCCAAGGTTGTAGTTTGCGGAGTGGTGTTGGGCATGTCCATAAAACTGGTGACTCCACCTGCCGCCGCCGCTGTGCTTTCAGTATGTATGTCGGCTTTGTGAGTCAGTCCCGGATCACGGAAGTGTACATGATCGTCTATTACTCCCGGTATTAGATAATAGCCTTTCGCATCTATTATTTCTCCACAAGGCTGGGCGGGAACTGTTTCTTCTGCCAGCACTTCAGCTATGACTTCATTTTCAATCACTATCGAACCGTGAAAGATCTTGCCTTCATTCACAATCCGTGCATTCTTTATCCATGTACGTTTCATACTGTTTTCTTTTGTGGGTATTTGCGGAACCAGCTACCCAGTTTTAATTGAATGACTCCTAGTACAGCTTCGCCGAAGATACTTCCGTTCATTTTTGAAGTACCTAATTCGCGATTGACAAAAATCACAGGAACTTCGGCTATCTTGAATCCGCACTTGTAAGCAGTGAACTTCATCTCAATCTGGAATGCATACCCCTTAAAACGGATGCCGTCCAGACCGATTGTTTCCAAGACTTCACGGCGATAGCATTTAAATCCGGCGGTAGTATCATGTATGGGTAATCCGGTGATAATCCGTACATATTTGGAGGCGAAGTAAGACATCAGCACACGCCCCATCGGCCAGTTCACTACATTCACACCACTGACATAGCGTGAACCGATAGCTACATCATAGCCTTCAACGGCACATTTGTTATACAGCCTTGGCAGGTCATTCGGATTATGACTGAAGTCGGCATCCATTTCAAATACAAAATCATATTGATGTTCTATCGCCCATTTGAATCCGGCAATGTAAGCAGTACCCAGCCCTAATTTACCTTTACGCTCAACCATGAAAAGACGGTCGGGGAATTCTGTTTGCAGTTTACGGACAATAGTTGCCGTGCCGTCTGGTGAGTTATCTTCAATAATCAATATGTGGAAGAATTTTTCCAGTCCGAATACAGCCCGGATAATGTTCTCTATATTTTCCTTTTCGTTATAGGTGGGTATAATAATAATACTATCGGATTTCTCCATACATTTTTTGTATTAGCTGAATAAATATCATACAAAAGTAACTATTATATTAACACTCCCGTCAGAATTTAATTTTATTAATTAAAAAAAGAGGATTACCCCTGCCTGGCGCACGGATAATCCCCCTATTTAACAGAATAGTTTAGAAATCTTTAGAATGCCACACCAAGGCGGAAACCGAAATTGTTTAATTTATCCATATCATAGTTAAATACGGTTCCCTTGTTAGTAGAGTAGCTGTAGAATGCTGCCAGATGGAAGCCGATACTGTTTGTCCAAGGGTAGATATTCACACCGACTTCTGGTGATACATAGAAACCCCAAGTGTTGTCTTTCACTTCGTAAATGTAAAAGTCACTGGACATTTTGGTATAGTTGGCACCCAGCTTCAATCCGATATAAGGTTGGCATGCACCGTCACTGAAGCGATAGTGTGTTGCGAAACCGAAAGGCAACTGAAATACGGAATGTTGCTGGTCGGTTGTCAGGGCTGCCGAATTGCTGATTGGTAATGTCTGACGTGAAATATACTCATTGTTGGTATGATAATTGATGAAGGCACCGATTGACAAATCCGGTAGTACATAATATCCACCTTCGAAGTTCATACCCCAACCGCTTGCTTTGTTTGCAAAGTTATTGCTGATAGGAGCGTTGAACTGCCAGTCTACATTGAAATAGGTAAACGGAGTTACCTGTGCTTTTGCCGGCAGGGCAAAGGCTATGGCGATAGCGGCTACCGCCATCAGTCTGAGAGTTAAATATTTTATAGTTTTCATATTTCCTTTTTATTTTAAATGAATACTTGTTTCACTTACGTTTATTTTTTCAGATAAGGACTCTGAGTGAATGCTTGGTTGATGGCAGTAGTTGTACGGTTTACATTCAAACTGCCACTTCCGCCCAGCAACCCGCTGATGTATGCATTCCAGACAACAGTTAATTTCTCTTTTTGTCCTTCCGGAGCATTTTTTAAATTAATCATGTCGGCCAGCAATGAACCGGTGCTATAGCTGTAAGTGATAGGATAGGGATAGTACCATCCACCTCCCCAATTGCCGCCCCAGTATCCGGGATACCAATAACCGGGGTAATAGCCCCACCAAGGACCGTCATTGTAGTAGCCATGGAAATAGTAAGTACTTGCTACATAACTCACCTGTAGACCGAGGTCGGCGTCGTCTTTATCAACTGCGGTGTAGCCGGCAGCGTTCATCTTAGTCTTGAATGCATTGATGATGGTCTGTGCATTCTCGTCCTTCCAGTATTCAGGGTCTTTCTTGTCACCGATGATCAGGATGCTGTCGGGGATATAATAAGTACTGAAGTCATTGAACTTAGTACTAGTGTCATGACTGGTGAATACCAGATACTCATTGTCCAATTTGTCCATGTCCGGGTCTTTCTCGCAAGATACCAAGGCAAAGACCGCCAGTAGGATAGGAATTAATTTTTTCATGTCAAGTTTTTGTTTAAGTTAATACTAATTGTTTTCGTCTAGTTTCTCTCATACAACGGCCAGCTTATGTTTTTGTTCACTAACAGTCTGTTCTTTAGTGAATTTTTTTGCTGCCGGGTTAATTAGAGTTTCTTTTTTAAAGTGTAATTTAGTTTAGAAACAGCTTTCTTGAAGTCCTTGCCAATCATTGTCAGTGCACTGTCACCCTCTGCCAAAAAGTTTGTCTTTTCGTGTCCCGGAGTAGCGGAAACTAATTGATAAACGATAGCGGTGCTGTCATTAGGAATTCCAATAATAGTTACAACTGTACCACTGTCGGTAAATGCCTGGTTACCATCTTTTGTTCCTAAATAAGTGGTCGTCAGATTGTACGTGCCCAGTGAGTCTTGGCCTGCCTCCTGAAGTGTCAGTTGATAGTTGATACCTTCGGCATCGGCAGCTGGCAGAATACCTTCATAGCTATATGTTTGTAACTCACCCAGTGTGCTGTCGTTCACAGCGAAAATAGAGTCACTTTCACTTTCGGCTATTATTTCAGCACTTTTGTTTCCTTTAGAGCCACAGGAAACAATCATGGCAGCCAAAGCTGCTGCAATAAATACTTTTTTCATTGTTAAGTCAGGTTTTTAATGGTTATTTGGGTACATAACATCTGTTATGCCCGTTTTGTTTTTAATAAGTTCTCTTTTCAGAAAAAAACAAGACCATGTTTAAAATGCATTAAACATGGTCTTTAATAAATGGGGCGTTGTATCTGGATAAGTCAGACTACCGTAGCCGTATGCCGTTCATACTTCTTCGAATCAGTGAGTTATAGATAATTTTTCCTTTTGATACTTGTTCTTCTGCTTGTGGCAGGTCGGGCATACTTCCTGTCGTAATATAAGCTATGGTGTTCTTCAATAAATACTCTTGGGTGTCTCCCAGTGGGTAGAGAGGGGAGATGAGGTTACGTTCGCTCAATGTGAAATCGGGGGTGATGCCATTTACATAGTTGGCTTGTCCTGCCGAGTTGAGAACGTATGCCACTACCGGCCATAAAATAAAGTTGTAACGCTCATCTTGGTATGGTTCCATGGCTACATTTTTGCCAACAGTCGTTTCACCTATTACCACTACATTTTCTGTACCTATATATGGACGGAGACAATTTATGACAGCTTCTGAAGCCGATGCAGTAAATTTGCTTGTTAGTACATAAAGCTTGCTTAAATTCAAGTTTTCGGAAGCAAGTCCTGTGTTGAGGGGGAAATCAACTTTTTGCGGGTCACTGATATTATTATACAAAGTTGTGCAAAATACTTTCCCTAGATCTACTGCGGGTGCCAGATAACTTCCTAAATCTGTGGCACAACTCAGATAACCACCGGGATTGTATCGTAAGTCCAGAATAAAAGCATCGGGTGACTGCCCTTTGAACCGGGCGAATATCTGTTTCATTTGTTCCCTGTATTCTGTATCTGTTGCCTGGTTATTGGGGCCTGTACTGAATTCATTGTAGACCATATAGGCTATTTTTCTTCCGGATACTTCATATATGGTATCTATATAGAACGGATTCAATTCTACGGGTCGTGATGCTGCTACTTTGACTGTATCTGTTGCAATCCAGCTGGAATTACCTTCCTCATCAAAAACCAAGCTTTCTCTGGCGAAAGTTGTATTGCCACCTTCCATCAGATATCCGTAATTATTGTTGGTTAGCTCTTCTTTGCCAATGGCTGATATCCAGTTCCCTCGTTCCAATCCGGCTTCTGAGGCTGGTGAATTGGGCAGTACGAATAAAATACGGGCAAATACGTGTGATGAGATTCCGGTGGGATCGGTCATTAATTCAAAATCAAATCCGTAAGTAGAAGTACGTTGCAGGTAGGAACGGGCCGCATCGGAAGTTTCTTTTGTTTCTATATACGAATACGGGTCTCCTTTTCCGTTTTGTGCCTTGGTATAAACCAATTTTTGCAGGAAGTTTTCCGGTTCGGCAAAATAGTCCGTTTCCTTTATTGCCGGAATACTGTCATACCACAAATAATGCTCTTTCATTATTTGCTCTATCCATAAATTCTCTCCAACTAATGCATAGTATTCCCCACTGCGGTCTTCGCCACATGAAGCCATTATAAATAAAGTGGTTAGAAGAAAAAAAGTGCTCCGTATATGCTTCATAATCTAATTCCTTTTTCGATCTGCAAAGCTAGGGATTTTATTTTAAAATAGGGATAAGGTTTGGAATAAATAATCCAAAAAACCTTTATATAAAAAAGAGATCCGCCGGTTAGGTCAAGCAGACTTCACGGCGGACGTTCTTAATTTTTTAGTTCTTTTCAGATTTCCATTTGTCAGCATATTCATTCAGAATTCTGCGGATACTGAGTCCGATTTTGATATAATCTTTCTCGTTCAGGTTGGCAAGTGATACACGTACACTCCATTCGGGTCCGTCGAATCCGCCACCATTCAATACGACCAGTCCTGTTTCATTGGCAAGACGGAATACTACGTCCAATGGATTATAAGTTGTCTGCAGATGTTGTACGAATTCATCTCCGTAAAATTTTTTGGCCCATACCAGCATGTCTATCTCTGAATAATAACCAGCCCTTAGTGGATCGTCGGGGAGAATGAACCCTGTGTTGTCCCATAATGCTTTCAGACGGGTATGGATTAAATTAAGCATGGCATGACGATATGTATTTTCTTTGTCCAGCAATGAAAAAGAAGCAAAGAGTGACATCTGCATTTGTTGTGGCAAGGACAGTCCTGCTGTATGGTTCAAGGCTACTTGACGGCTATCTGCCACCATACGGTCAATGAATTTAATGTTTTCTACTTGCATGCTCAAGCTGCCATAGCGTTTGGCTAGTTCGCTTTTTCGTTTGCGGGGCAGATTAGCAATCATTCTGTCGAATACATTTTTCTCATGTAAGGCAATTGCAGCAAGGCGCCAACCGGTCGCTCCAAAATATTTGGAGAAAGAGTAGACACAAATTGTGTTCTGTGGCAAATCAGCCATCAGGCTGCGGAATCCAGGGACAAAAGTACCATATACATCATCTGTTATAATCATCAGATTGGGATTCCAGCGTGTTACTACGTCTTTCAGGGCATCTACACATTCTTTGCTTAACTGATAACTGGGTGGATTACTTGGATTGACAATAAACAAGGCTTTGTATTTCGTGTCTCGCAGTTTATTGATATCTTCCACTTTGTATTGCCAGGTATGAAGCCCTTCTTCATTTAGAGTATTTGCAGGAATATTGAGCACATCATAATCGTAACGTGTCAATTCGGGTATCTCAATATAGGGTGTAAAGATAGGAACCATCAATGCTACACTATCTCCTTTGTGTAGCAGGAAATTTTCTTCCAGCGAGTCAAATACATAGCACATCCCTGCTGTTCCGCCTTCGGTGGCGAATAAATCGAATTTGCCTTGTGGGGGTTGCCCGTTGCACATTTCCTGATTCAGGTAATCCTGTACTAAAATTTCTGTATATTTCAAGATGCGGTCAGGCATGGGGTATTGGTCGCCTACAATACTTTCGGTCCATTCGTGTACTAGCTCGTCCGGATCGGCTGCATGTTCCATCAGCATATAATTATAGGTACGTTTCAATAGATCTGTCCCCGCATTTCCTTCATGCTTTTTCAGGTATTCCTCAAAACGTTGGGCTATGCCTGTTTTTTGAGGAATACCGGCAATGCCTTCGGGCATGTCCATGACCCGGCGACACTCTTCAATGCCAAAACCGCCCAAGGCAAAGAATGCTTCACGAGCCTCCGTTGCAATCCAGTTGGGATTACCTCTGCCTGCATTCAGCATGACGTGCGCCATTTTCTTCACACTTTCATCTGCCATTTCAATCAAACGGTTTTTTAATTCGAAAGGGCTGATCTTTTCCAAATTCTTGTCCATTCGGGCAACGCTGCTTTTATTACTTAAATATTCCATAATGTATGAGTTTAGTTTTTTTAGTTGATTAATAATACAATGATTACTCCCCAGATGATGAGTAGTGTATTTCCTACGGCGTAGGTCACGGTGTATCCTAAGGAAGGTGTTTCGCTGCCTACTGCTTCTTGTATGGCGCCCAATGCAGCAGTGGTAGTACGGGCTCCTGCCGTGCATCCCAAAGAGAGGGCGGGATGGAACTTGAATACATATCTGGCTAGAATCAGCCCTAATAATAAAGGCAAGGAAGTAGCCAACGCACCTATGATAAATAACATAGGACCTACTTCTTTTAGTCCCTGTACAAAGCTGGGTCCTGCAGAAATGCCGACTACGGCGATGAATATATTCAAGCCTACATTATTCAGCACCCATAAAGAGGATTCCGGTATTTGTCCGAAGGTAGGGCGTTTGCTGCGCCACCAGCCAAATACTAATCCGGTTATCAGGGCCCCTCCACTAGTGCTCAGGCTAATAGGTACTCCGCCGATATGGATTGCAAGTGCCCCGATGATACCTCCTAGTAAAATGCCGAGTCCTACAAATGTCATATCTGTGGCATTGGTGGGGCGGTCTATATATCCTAGTTCTTTTGCAGCAGATTCCACCTCTTTTTTCAGACCGACCAATTCCAGAGTATCTCCACAGTCGATAGTGGTTTGTGCGAAAACAGGGATATCAATACCTGCCCGTTTGATACGGCGTATACTGACTCCATGCATAAAGCTTTGACGGCGTATGAAGTCCAATTTTTGGTTGAAATATGGCTTTTTGTGTATCATGACAGGGAGTACTTCCACAGGGAAATCAAGCAGTTGGGGATCGACGATTTCTTCTCCAATCCAGTCTTCCTCACCAATGGCGAATTCTCTTCTTCCGCTCAGTACCACTTCGTCTCCTTTTTGTAATAATTGTCCGGGAATAATATCATTGACAATGGAAGATCCATGTCGCATTCTTTCAACAAACAATCTTTTCCCTTGTGAAATAAAATAGGATTCTAGCTGGTCAACGGTCTTGCCGTTGCCAAACCAATCGTTCTCTATGCGGTAAGCGCGAAAAACTACCGGACGGCGTGCTTGTTCAAATCCGGGCTCGTCTGCTTCGCTGGTACCCATTCGGGTTTCTAGCTCTTTGCAGGCGGCTTTCACTTTTTCTAATCCTCCCAACATTTTAGGACCTAAAGAAGAGAGGACCCAGGCAGAGCCTGCCGTACCGAAAATGTAAGTTACAGCGTATGCCACGGGAATGATGTTAATCATATCACTTTTTTGGGAAGAGGCTATGTTGAGTCCGTTTATGGTATCTTCCGCTACCCCTATGACGGCAGAGATAGTTTGTGCTCCGGCCAGTAACCCGGCTGTTTCACCGGCATTATATCCCATTAAGGTAGCTAATAACCAAGTGATAACCAAACAACCTACGCACATGAGTACGGCGAATCCTACTTGAGGTAAACCATCTTTTTTCAGTCCGCGAAAGAATTGTGGTCCCACTTTGTATCCGATGGCAAAAAGGAATAAAAGAAAAAACACGGATTTCACCGGTTCTTCTATTGTAATGTTAAGCTGTCCCACTAATACCCCTACTAGCAATACACTGGTGACGATTCCCAAACTGAATTGTTTTATTCTCATTTTTCCAATCCAGAAGCCTGCGGCGATTGTCAGAAAAATCGCCAGTTCTGAATGTTGTCTCAAAAGATGTATAATCCATTCCATATTTCACTTCTTATTATAATTGCTGTTTAAAACAGTGTGAGGGTAAAGAAGTTGAGTTAAAAAGCTCCAAATTGTGCTTAGTTCTAATATTTTTTATTTTATTTGCATAGAGATGATGCTTGACTTATGAAAATGAAGTTGTTTGTAAAATATATTTCTTTATTAATTCTCTTGTTTGTTGTTGGAGGATGTAAAGAAAAAATGGCTGACATGTATGTGACTAAGGTCACCGATTTGACAGGAGAGGAAGAACAAGTTTTGAAATTGGAATATGATCGTGATGGTAAAATTATAAAGTATGGAGATACCCCGGTAAGGTATGAGGGCGACCAAATCACAATCGGACAGATGGATTGTTTGAATACCGGCAATAAGCTTTGCAATGTTACGTTTCAAATAGGAAAAGGCAAGGCGAGGGAAAGTAGGGCCCGTTGTATATTGAAGGTAGAAGAGGAGGTTTATGAAGTTGATAAACAGACTGTCTATGATTATAAAGGAGATACTATTTTTATCAATTCTGATTATCGTGCTACTTCCGATTATTGTTTCTTGAGAAAAGTGCAAGGAAAATATGTTTTTGATCAATTGGGACGGTTGAAGGAAGTAATGACTGTTTTTACTGAAGCAAATGATAGTGTGTCTAGTTGTCATACTTATTATAATTATGATAATAACATTAACTATCAGGCGAATTTGAATTTACAGGCTTATGTGATTGATTATGATGGGGTGGATAGTTTCTTCTATTTTTTATTGAATCTTGGGCAGTTGAGGAATAGAACAGCCTTACCTAATGATATCGGATATTGTATGAATCATGGTTTAAGCACTTATAATGTGCATGCCAATTATCGTCTGGATGATGAGAATCCGGTCAGGATAGAAGTTTTATATAATTATACCAAACTTCTATCCCGAATAGATTTATCTTATAATCCTTTAAATTAATTCATCGGGAAGTATAAACAAGTCTACTTCATTGGCGCCTTGCTTTATCAAATCTTTCTTATCTATTTGGTAAAGGCGGACAAACTCGTCATGACTGCCGCATAGTTCCTGGGCTTTGCGATAATATTCTATTGATTTTTCTGTTTCATTCAGGATATAATACACATGTCCTGCATTCATCCAGTCTTCCATAATGGGTTTGGGCTCGGATATCAGCAAGTCGTAATATTTCTTGGCTTGTTGATGGTTGCCGGTAATGAAGGAACACCATCCGATGGCGCGTCGGGCATTCTGTGGCTTTTTATCCAGATACTCCACTTTGAAGAAATAAGCCAGTGCTTCATCGTATCGTTCCAGTGCCATCAGGCATTGTCCTATTTGTAGCGTCAGATTCAGATTGTCAGGCTGTACTTGTTCCACCTTATTATAATATTCCAAAGCTTGTTGGTAGTTTCCTTCTTTTCTATAACATTGTGCCAAATGGCGGTTATTCCATGCGTTATCAGGGATCAGCAGATCTGATTGCAGGTAATAATCTATCGCTTTTTTATAGGAACCGATTTTCTGATAAATGAAACCTGCTTTCTGCCATAATTCAGCATTTTTACGATTGTATAATTCAATTGATTTATCATAGAGAATCCCGGCTTCTGTCAGGTCGTCGTGTGTGAATAGGTAATCTGCCAGCTTGTTGATATAATCTTTGTGCAACAAGGCTTGAGACAATGTTTCTTTATTCCATAAGTCTAGAGTGTCCTCAAAAATGTCATGTATTTCATGTCTTCTTGACCATAATTTGAAGAAACGGTAGAGGTCATGAATATATTGCCGGCTCACGAATTCAGCGCGAGCTTTTGATTGTGACATTTCTTTTAAACGTTCTTTCAGTTCTTCAGAAGCCTCATGTTGTCCGTTCAATTGTTGCTGCATGAGATTTCTTTGGCTTTCCGGCATTTGTAACATGGTAAAACAAAAAGAGTATTTGTCGGAATTGCAGAATACATCCGAGTTCATCAAAATGTTGAGCAGAGAGATTTTTTGTTCGTCATTTCCGAGAGATAATTTGGCGATATCCTGATATTGGGGGTCAAAAGGATAGAACCAGTGAGAAATTTTGCGGAAAAACGGGAATTGTTTCAGCTGTGAAAAGGTACTCATATACACATCCGCCCCGGACATTTGCAGTTCACCTAATTCGCGCAATTTATCGGTAATGCCTGAACGGTCAATCCATTCTTCCCATTCCGGATTATGATCTTCGGCATCTTCATCCAGTCCTTCCAAATTAAGTTTGGGATTTTTCATCATTTCGGGAATGATTTCTTCACGCATTTTCTTGTCTATCTTTCGGGTTTCACGGGAAGATTGCAATAATTGAATCTGGATATGATGCAGGTTTTTGATGAACTCGGTATTTTCATTCAGTTCATTTATGCGCGACACGGCTTCAGGGTATTGAAGGATACGCTTTTCATAATAGTAGCATGTTAGTGCGATCCCTGCAATAGCCCGCTGATTCAGCATGGTATCCTGATGGGTATAGGCGTTCAATAGAAACATGAACTTGCGGATGTCGAATATTTGCAGCAGGCTCATGGTGACGGCGCTGACCATTATGGAAAGGTCGTTGACTTGGATCAATAGTGAGTTGAACAAAGTTTGCGCTTCAGCATATTCCGATTCACTCCACCGGGTGGATACCCATATTTTTTCAAATAATTCGTCTACGGCTGTTTCGTGACGTTTTCTCATGGCATCCATTTCTTCATTTCTTTTGGCCTCGGTGGTATATATCAATGGGGCTGTAGCCATATCTTCTGTATATGCCTCCAATTGCATTTGTAATTCGGCATAGCTATGGGGAGGGCTTTGGACAAAAGTGCGCATTGTGTCATAATAGGCTCCATAATTTTGTGTTGCCTGTACGGCTATATGGATACGGTCGGTCAGTTCGTATGCCGTGCGCAACATTTTATGGTATATTTCTACCTTATTGGGATCTTTCATCCCTTTTGAAGTATATTGCAGCATCAGGTCGTATGACGTTTGCAGGGCTTCTAGCTCATTCTTTAATTGCCAGTCGGAAGTATGTGTGGCATATCCTGTCATTTGGAATAATGCTTCTTTTAACCGATATTGGTCTAATAGTTTTATGATTTCTTCGCGCATATTTTAAAGTTCTATTTGTATGTCTTTTATAAACAAATGCCGGCAGACTTCGGTTCTCGATTTATTTCAACCAAGTTGCCCGTTTCCATATATATTCCATCGGACCGTGAGAGTGATGATTCATCCACCAGCGGCAGAAAGAGAATTGCAAGATGAAGAAAACTATTCCTGCCAGGCAGCTGGCTGTGATACCAAACTGATTGTGCAATGCAAATCCCCAGTTGTAGTATAACATAGAACCTACTATACTTTGAGTGATATAATTGGTAAGGCTCATCTTTCCGTATGGCGTTATTTTCATTAATCCGTCGTGTAAGTTTGTCTTGTAAAAAGCGAAGACGACACCGGATACCAGAATCAGCATAAATGCAAAATTGGAAAGCGAGGTGATGATTAGTGAAAGAGGGGTCAGAATGGATTTATTTGTGATAAAGTCTGGTAGCATATTGCCCAACCCATATAAAGGGAAAAATGAGACGAGTGAGCCTGCAAGTACCTTGTTCCATACCTTCAAGTGCTCTTTCAAAAAAAGTCCCTTGCGCCCTATCAGCATACCGAGCAGGAAGAGGGCGGCTGTTTGGAATACCCGTCCGTGATCCCAGGCCCAGGCAAGGCTTGCCAACTGTCCTTCCCATAAATTGACACGGATGGTTTCCAGAAAATTACCATTGCTTTGCACTGCAAAAGTTGCATTCCAGAAGCTGCGGGTGGGGATGGCCGGAGTAACAAATTCCGGATCGAGACAGGCACGTATTACATAATAAAGCGGCAATGGCTGGATCAATAGCAGACATGCCAATGCAAATATCCATTTGTCTTTCAGCCGGCAAGTCAGTGGCAGGATGAAACCTACTAAAGAATAAAGGACCAGCACTTCCGCTGTGAAAAAACTGGCATTGATATTACCTATCAGGAAAAGAAGAATTAACCGCCAACAAAAACGTAGACGGAAATCATTGCCCCGTAGGCGTTGGTTGTCATCTTGAATAAAAAAGCTAAAACCGAAAAGTAAAGCGAATATGGCGTATGCTTTTCCGCCGAACATGAAGAATAACCCGTTCCAAATGGCTTTGTCCGAGAAGTTCAGCCACGCACTTTGTCCGGCTGTATCGGGAAATGAGTAGAAATTAAAATGTTCGATAGAGTGCAGGATGATGATTCCCATCACTGCCAGTCCGCGTAGCACATCAGCTACATCTACACGTGCGTGTCCTTTCAATTTTGTGTTTATTGCTTTTGTTTCCATGGGGTTATATATTAGCGTACAAAAATAGGAAAATCTTGAATAGTTGGCAAAAAAAGGAGGAAGTAATCAGATATTTCTTTAATTTTGTCCCCATCTTAAAAAAAGATATGGATATTTCGGAATTGCAACGTATTTATGCCGGTCATCCTAACACTAAGGGACTGGCTGCGTTATTGGAAGATTCCTCAGTGAGGACTATTTTCCTGGGAGGATTATATGCTTCTGCGGCAGCTTTATTTGTTTCCTCCTTTCTTAGAGAGAATAAACAGACATTTGTATTTGTACTGGGTGACTTGGAGGAAGCGGGTTACTTTTATCATGACCTGACACAGGTGAACGGTGATGAGCATATTTTGTTCTTTCCATCCTCGTATCGTCGCGCTGTTAAATATGGGCAGAAAGATGCAGCCAATGAGATCCTGCGTACGGAAGTGTTGAGCCGTTTACAGAAAGGCGATCCGCTATGTGTGGTGACTTATCCTGAAGCGTTGGCGGAGAAAGTGGTATCACAAGAGGTACTGATGGACAAGACGTTAAAACTTGGTGTGGGTGAGCATGTGGACACAGAGTTTATCACGGAAGTGCTGTCCGGTTACGGATTCGAGCATGTAGATTATGTTTATGAACCGGGGCAATATGCTGTACGCGGTAGTATTATTGACGTCTTCTCTTTTGCTTCCGAGTATCCTTACCGTATTGACTTTTTTGGTGACGAGGTAGACAGCATCCGTACTTTTGAAGTGGAAAACCAGCTTTCGAAAGAGAAGAAACAGAGCATTGCCATCGTGCCCGAGCTGACGAATGTCGCCGACAAGAGCGGGGTGTCTTTCTTTGAATTCATTCCTCGGGAAACAGTTCTGGCAATGAAAGATTTTCTTTGGGTACGTGAAAGAATACAGGTAGTACGGGAGGAGGCACTCTCTCCTCAGGCGCTTGCCGCATACGAGGGAGAGAAGACGGAACTGATGAATTTGGAACTGAAGCTGATAGACGGGGCGGAATTTACAGTACGGGCTTTGGAATTCAAACGGATTGAATTTGGTAACAAACCTACAGGAACTCCACAGGCTACGTTGGCTTTCGATACGACAGTCCAGCCTATTTTTCATAAGAATTTTGATTTGGTAAGCACTTCATTCACTGATTATCAGAAACGAGGTTACACCTTATATATATGTACCGATAGTGAGAAGCAGGCAAAGCGTCTGAAAGATATCTTTGAGGAGCGTGGTGATCATATCACGTTCATTCCGGTCAACAAGACTTTACATGAGGGCTTTACAGATAATGTATTGAAAAGCTGCTTTTTTACAGACCATCAGATTTTTGACCGTTTCCATAAATACAATCTTCGTAGCGACAAGGCGCGTAGCGGTAAGGTGGCGTTGACCTTAAAAGAGTTGAGCCAGTTTGAGCCGGGTGACTTTGTGGTACATATAGATCATGGTGTAGGTCGTTTTGGCGGTTTGGTACGCATTCCGAATGGAAATACTACCCAGGAAGTGATTAAACTTATTTATCAGAATGAGGATGTGGTATTTGTTTCCATTCATTCCCTGCATAAAATATCCAAGTATAAAGGGAAGGAGGGAGAAACTCCCCGCCTGAACAAATTGGGAACCGGTGCGTGGGAAAAAATGAAAGAGCGTACCAAGAGTAAAATCAAAGATATAGCTCGTGATCTGATCAAACTGTATTCGCAACGTAAACAGGAAAAAGGATTTTCGTATAGTCCCGACAGTTTTATGCAACATGAATTAGAGGCAAGCTTTATCTATGAGGATACCCCCGATCAGTTGAAGGCGACCCAAGATGCCAAAGCCGATATGGAGAGCGATCGCCCTATGGACCGTTTAGTGTGTGGTGATGTGGGATTCGGAAAGACCGAAGTAGCGATTCGTGCCGCTTTCAAAGCTGTGACAGATAACAAACAGGTGGCTGTGCTGGTTCCCACTACGGTTTTAGCTTATCAGCACTTTCAGACTTTTAGCGAACGGTTGAAAGATTTTCCATGTAAGGTGGATTATTTGAGCCGTGCCCGCAGTGCGAAAGATGTTTCCAAAATAGTGAAGGAACTGGCGGATGGAAAAATAAATATTTTGGTCGGTACACATAAAATCATCGGTAAAAGCGTTAAGTTCAAAGATTTAGGATTGCTGATCATTGATGAGGAACAGAAGTTCGGAGTAAGTGTGAAAGAGAAGTTGCGTCAGATGAAAGTGAATGTGGATACACTTACTATGACCGCTACCCCCATCCCCCGTACTTTGCAGTTCTCGTTAATGGGCGCCCGTGATCTTTCTGTTATTCAGACTCCGCCTCCCAACCGTTATCCCATTCAGACAGAGGTGCATACCTTTAATGAAGATATCATAACGGAAGCGATCAATTTTGAAATGAGCCGTAACGGACAGGTATTCTTTGTCAATAACCGCATACAGAATCTGGTAGAATTGGAAGCCATGATCAAGCGGAATATACCCGATTGCCGTGTCTGCATAGGTCATGGACAGATGGAGCCCGAAAAGCTGGAGAAGATTATTTTCGACTTTGTGAACTATGATTATGATGTGCTGCTGGCAACCACCATTATCGAGAGTGGCATTGACATACCGAATGCCAATACGATTATCATCAACCAGGCGCAGAATTTTGGCTTGAGTGATTTGCACCAGATGCGTGGACGTGTGGGAAGAAGCAATAAAAAAGCATTCTGTTATTTGTTGGCGCCTCCGTTGGCTTCACTGACTCCTGAGGCAAAGCGTCGTCTTCAAGCCATTGAAAATTTCAGTGATCTGGGCAGCGGTATTCATATAGCCATGCAGGATTTGGATATCCGTGGAGCAGGAAATATGCTGGGGGCGGAGCAGAGTGGTTTCATTGCCGATTTGGGCTATGAAACTTATCAGAAGATATTGGCTGAAGCGGTGAAGGAATTGAAAGAGGATGAGTTTGCCGATCTTTACGCAGAGGAGTTGCAGGCAGCGGGAGAAGAGAAAATCAGTGGCGAGAACTTTGTGGATGAATGTCAGGTGGAAAGTGATTTGGAATTGCTTTTCCCTAATGAGTATATCCCCAGCAGCAGCGAACGTATGTTGCTTTATCGTGAACTGGACGGATTGGAATTGGATAAGGACCTGCTCGCTTTCAAGGCACGGTTGGAGGACCGTTTCGGAAAGGTTCCTCCCGAAGGGCTGGAACTTCTGCGTATCGTACCTTTGCGCAGATTGGCTAAACGGTTGGGGGTGGAAAAAGTATTCTTGAAAGCCGGACGAATGACTTTGTTCTTTATCAGTAATCAGGAAAGTCCTTATTATCAAAGTGCGGCTTTTGGCAAGGTGATTGATTACATGAGCAAGAATCCGCGTTACTGCAATTTGCGTGAGCAGAACGGCAAGCGTAGTATGGTAGTCAAGAATGTGGAAACGGTAGAGACTGCGGTAGGTATTCTGCAGGAGATGGTGAGTCTGTGATAAAAGATGTCTGTATTGGCGGATTTCTTTCGTAGAAGAGATGAACCAACCGATGGTTCGGCAGAAACCTGCATTGCTGTAGAGTAAGCAGGATATGTTAACGTAAAATTGAATATTAACTAAATAAATAGCTGATTTTTAATTAATTGTTTAACGGATTTGAATTCGGGGTGTTTTATATTAAAAAATAATATAAGACGCTCCTTTTTCTTTTAACTTATCTATATTTTAACTATCTTACTTCCAGTTTAAAAGTGGACACTGAGTTTTTACTCACATATTGTCTAATTTAAAAAACACTTGTTATGGAAGTGAAAAAAGCACGAAGAGCCGACCTTGAAAAGGGTAAGTCCCGTTGGCTGTTCATGGGTTTCATTGTGACGCTGTCGTTTATGTTTGTTTCGTTCGAATGGACTGAACGTAATGTAACTTACACGATCAGTGATCTAGTCAGTGACCCGGATTTCTTTGAAGAATTAGTTCCTGTAACCTACAATCAGGATAAACCTCTGCCACCACCGCCTCCGCCGCCTGCCGTCAATCCGGAAGAGCTCAATATAGTGGATAATCAATCAACGGAAACAGAAACCGATATTGCCACTTCGGACCCTACGGATGCTCCTGTTATCATACCGATTCCCGTTGAAGTACCCGAAGAAGTAGTGGAAGAAAATGTGGAATTTGTGGTGGTGGAAGAAATGCCGGTATTTCGTAACGGTAATGCTGATTTGATGAGGTATCTGAGCGAAAACATCAAATATCCTACCGTCAGTGCCGAGCAGGGAGTTCAAGGTAAGGTTGTGGTACAGTTTATTGTGGGCGTTCATGGCGAGATCCTGAATCCGGTAGTGGTGAAGAGCGTGGATCCGTACCTGGACAAGGAAGCAATCCGCGTGATCAGTTCCATGCCAAAATGGAAGCCCGGCAAGCAAAGAGGAAAAGCAGTGAGGGTGAAATACACTGTTCCTGTAGTCTTCAGACTGCAAAATTAAGATTTAATTAGTATGGATGGAGGAAGCGTAATCTCAGAAGAGGACGCTTCCTCTTTTTTTATGAGGAATAAATAGGGAATATTTATGAAAACATGTAAGAAAAAGGGGCGTGAAAGGAAATAGTTAGTAATAAAATGCTTGCTATCTTATTATATTTGTTACCTTTGTGGGTCTTATAATATGAAAAACAATGAAAATAACAATTCTACAGAGAAATATAGAATGGGCCAATCCACAGGCTAATGTAGCAAGGGCGGACGAAGCGATAAGTTGTCTGCCGGATGCTGATCTATTTGTTTTACCCGAAATGTTTTCCACCGGTTTTTGTACGCAACCCGAAGGAATTGCGGAGAGCGCCAACAGTGAAACCCTGCACTGGATGAAGCGTAAGGCAGCCGAGCGGAATTGTGCTATTGCAGGCAGTGTAGCGGTATGTGAGAATGGAAATTATTATAATCGTTTTTACTTTGTCTATCCGGATGGAGCCGTGCAGCATTATGATAAGAAGCATCTGTTTACCTTTGGGGGCGAACACAAGCGTTTCACCGCCGGTACGGAGCGTGTGGTGGTGAACTTCCGTGGGGTACGTATCCTGTTGGAAGTATGTTATGACCTTCGCTTCCCTGTTTGGGCACGTAACCTGGGTGATTATGACATGATACTTTATGTGGCAAGCTGGCCTACCCCCCGTGTGGATGCCTGGAGCGCGCTGCTTCGTGCGCGGGCTATTGAAAATCAGTGTTATGTAGCCGGAGTGAACCGCATGGGAGTTGATCCTGCCTGTGAATATTCGGGTGGCAGCGCCATCATCGATCCCTACGGAAAAACGATAGCCGAATGTCCGTGGAGCAGGGAAAGCGCGGTGTCGGCTGATATAGATATGGAGGCATTGCAGGCTTTCCGGAAGAAATTTCCGGTACTGGATGATGCCGACCCCTTTACATTGATATAAAACAATTAATAAAATAATAGATAATGGCTGAAAAGAAATTATTGTTGGGCGATGAGGCAATTGCCCTCGGAGCGATACATGCCGGCATATCGGGTGTATATGCCTATCCGGGTACACCGTCCACTGAAATCACGGAGTTTATCCAGAATAATCCTTTAGCAAAGGAAAGAAAACTGCACAGCACTTGGTGTACCAATGAAAAAACGGCCATGGAGGCTGCGCTGGGTATGTCATACGCGGGAAAGCGTGCTTTGGTATGTATGAAACATGTAGGTATGAATGTGGCTGCCGATGCGTTTGTCAATTCTGCCATAACCGGCGTGAACGGTGGGCTGGTGGTGCTGGCTGCCGATGATCCTTCCATGCATTCGTCACAGAACGAACAGGATTCACGCTTTTATGGAAAATTTGCTATGATTCCCATGCTGGAACCGTCTTCCCAACAAGAAGCATACGATATGATGGATTACGCATATACACTATCGGAAAAACTGAAGTTGCCGGTGCTGATGCGTGTGGTTACCCGTCTGGCACATTCGCGTGCCGGTGTGGAAATAGCCGATATCCGTGAGGAAAATCAGTTGAATCCTGATCATGAACGTGCCCACTGGGTATTGCTGCCGGGTAATGCGCGTAAACAATATCTGGATTTAGTGAAAAAGCAGGAAAAACTGGAAGAAGCTTCCTCCAAATCTCCTTATAATTATCTGGAAGGGTTGAATCCCGAATATGATTATGAGTTCGGAGTGATAGCTTGCGGTATCGGTTATAATTATGTGAAAGAGGCAGATACGGATGGTTGCCATATTCCGGTATTGAAAGTTTCGCAGTATCCGTTGCTGGCTGACGAAATCAGGACGATGGCAGACCGTTGCGGATATGTTTTGGTAGTGGAAGATGGCCAGCCGTTTGTGGAAGAGCAGGTAAAAGCGATACTTTCCTCGGACTATGAGGTAAAGGGACGCTTGACGGAAACTTTGCCGCGTACTGGTGAATTGACTCCGGATAATGTGGGCGAGGCGATCGGATGGGGAATCAAACGTCCGTTTGGTAAACCTCAGGTGGTGATGCCGCGTCCGCCTGCATTGTGTCAGGGATGTGGTCATCGGGATGTGTATGATGCATTGAACAAGGTGGCTGCGGAATATCCGGATGCACGCATTTTCGGTGATATCGGTTGCTATACATTAGGTGCGTTGCCCCCGTTCCGTGCTATTGACAGTTGTGTGGATATGGGTGCTTCCATAACCATGGCCAAAGGTGCTTCCGATGCGGGAGTATTTCCGGCCATTGCGGTTATCGGTGACTCTACATTCACTCATTCCGGTATGACCGGTCTGCTGGATGCGGTCAATGACCATGCCAATATCACTGTGGTGATTTCGGATAACCTGACTACTGCCATGACCGGTGGACAGGATTCTGCCGGTACGAACAAATTCGAGGCGATCTGCCTGGGATTAGGGGTAGAACCCGAACATGTGCGTGTAGTGGTTCCATTACCAAAGAATATGGAAGAAATCACCCGTACCATTCGTGAGGAAATAGAATATAAAGGGGTGTCTGTCATTATTCCGCGCAGAGAATGTATCCAGACATTGAATCGTAAACTAAGACAGAAAAAAGCAGATAAGGCATGAGAAAAGATATCATACTTTCGGGCGTAGGAGGACAGGGTATCCTGACTATCGCTACTATTATAGGAGAAGCTGCTACGGCAGAAGGCATCAATTTGAAGCAGGCTGAGGTACACGGTATGAGCCAGCGCGGAGGAGATGTACAGTCTAATCTGCGTCTATCCGACGAAACGATTTATTCGGATCTGATCGCTCAGGGTGAGGCGGATCTGATTATTTCCATGGAACCGATGGAGGCGTTGCGTTATCTGCCTTACTTGCAGGAAGAAGGTTGGGTGATTACTTCTGCTAATCCTTTCAAGAACATTCCCGACTATCCTGAAGAAGTGGATCTGATGAGAACTTTGGAAAGTCTTCCGCATGTGGTGAAGTTGGAAATAGAGGATATGGCAAAAGAAAACAGTATGCCTAAATGCGCGAATGTGATTCTGCTGGGCATGGCTGCGAAGTATATTGAGATCGTATCACCGGAACAGTTGCGTGAAAGCATAGGGCGTGTGTTTGCCACAAAAGGTGAGAAGATTGTTGAAATGAATCAGAAGGCTTTTGATATAGGCTTGAATGCGGTAAAGAACTGGTAATGCCATGAAGATATTTAGTGAAGAATTAGTGGAGAAGGCGGTGAAGGAACTGCACATCGCCAATCTTGCACAGGCTACTATCGGTGATGTGCTGTTGGTAGCCCAGTATCTGGAAAAGGAAACGGGGATTCCTTTTATCCGCATGGATCAGGGATCTCCCGGTCTTGCCGCCAATCAGATAGGGATTGAAGCGGAGAAAGCTGCTTTGGACAGGGGAGTCGGATCGCAATATCCGGCTGCCGCAGGAGTGCCCGAGTTGAAAAAGGAGGCTTCCCGTTTTGTAAAAGCTTTCTTGAATCTGGATATCTCTCCGCGCGCTTGTGTGCCTACTACCGGGTCGGTGGCGGGTTCATTCGGCTCGTTCATAGCCTGTACGCAGCGTATTCCGGGGAAAGACAAGGTATTGTTCATTGATCCCGGATTTCCTATTCAGAAATCCCAGCTTCGCATTATCGGCGTGGAGTGGGAAGAATTTGATATCTATCATTATCGTGGACAGGCCTTGCGTGAGAAATTGGAAAGTTTCCTGAGTAAAGGCGATATAGCAGCGATTATCTATTCTAATCCGAATAATCCGGCATGGATTTGTCTGGAAGAGGAGGAGTTGCAGATAATCGGTGAACTGGCAACCCGGTATGATGTGATTGTCATGGAAGATCTGGCTTATTTCTGCATGGACTTCCGTCGGGATATGGGGCATCCTTTCGAACCGCCTTATCCGCCCACTGTGGCAAGATATACGGATAATTATATTCTGATGCTTTCTTCTTCCAAGATATTCAGTTATGCCGGACAGCGTATGGCATTGGCATGTATCAGCGACAAACTGTTCGACCGCCAGTTCCCTGCCTTGGCAGAACGGTATAAAGATGCAGGGGTATTCGGTCCTACGCTGATTGCTTCCATTCTTTATATGATTACTTCGGGATGTACGGCTTCCACTCAGTATGCATACGCTGAGATGCTTCGTCTGTCCACCGAAGGTAAAATCAATTTTGTGGAAGATACCCGCGAATATGCCCGTCGTGCGGAACGCATGAAGAAAATATTTACCGACAATGGTTTCCACATCGTATATGACTATGATGCTACCCAGGTGGTGGGAGATGGTTTCTTCTTTACTATTGGTTACGGAAATATGACAGGGGGTGAATTGCTCCGGGAGTTATTGTATTATGGAGTAAGCAGCATCTCGCTTTCTACTACCGGTAGCGAGCAGGAAGGTGTCCGCGCCTGTACTTCCAGAATGCGTGAGGAACTTTATCCGGTGATGGAAGAACGCATGAGAGCTTTTCATGAAGATCATTGAAAATAATGTGCTAATAGGATAATGTGCCGATTGTCATATGGTGTGTTTGTGCACCAGTACATTGGCTAATTAGCACATTGAAAAATTATTTATTATGATTTGGAACAAAAATAAAGAGTGCATGAGCCGGGACGAAATGAGCGCTCTGCAGGGAAAACGCCTGAACAAGTTGGTGAACCTGGTTTATCATAATGTCCCTTTTTATCGTAACAAGATGCAGGAGATGGATTTATCTCCGGATGATATTCAGACTATTGAAGACATTGTAAAACTTCCTTTTACTACCAAACAGGATTTACGTGATAATTATCCTTATGGACTTCAGGCTGCTCCTGCTTCGGAAATTGTACGTGTACACGCTTCTTCGGGCACAACCGGGAATCCTACCATTGTGGGATATACACGTCGTGACTTGTCCGTATGGTCCGAAGTAATGTCGCGTTGTCTTTCGGCCTATGGGGTTACTCGTAATGATACTTTTTCTGTCAGTTATGGTTATGGATTATTCACTGGTGGGCTGGGTGCACATTATGGTGTGGAGAATCTGGGGGCGACTGTTATCCCGGCTTCTACCGGAAATACGGAAAAGCATGTTCGTCTGATTCGTGACTTGGGTATAACCGGTATTGCTTGTACTCCTTCTTATGCTCTTTATTTAGCAGAAGTGGTGGAACGTATGGGGCTTACCAAGAAAGATATCGGCCTCCGTATAGGAGCCTTTGGAGCCGAGCCATGGACGGAGAGTATGCGTAAGGAAATAGAAGAGCGGCTGGGCTTGAAAGGCTACAATATTTATGGATTGAGTGAAATTATGGGCCCTGGTGTTTCCTATGAATGCCAGGAACAACATGGTTCGCATATCAATGAGGATCATTTTTATCCTGAAATCATTAACCCTGAAACGCTGGAACGTCTTCCGAATGGAGAAGTGGGAGAATTGGTGTTTACTACTCTGACCAAGGAAGGTATGCCGTTATTGCGCTATCGTACGAAGGACTTGACTTCCCTGATGGAGGGTGAATGTCCGTGTGGAAGAACCAATATTCGTATGTCGGGTATTGTAGGCCGTAGTGACGATATGCTTATTATCCGTGGCATCAATGTATTCCCGTCTCAGGTGGAAAGTGTTATTCTGGATATGCCGCAGTTTGAACCTCAGTATATGCTGGTGGTGGATAGGAAGAATAATCTTGACTCTTTGCAGGTACAAGTGGAAGTCCGCAAAGACTTCTTCTCGGACGATATGGGACGTATGCTGGCAATGAAGAAGGCGCTGAGTGACAAATTGAAGAGCGTTCTTTCTATCAGTGCTGAAGTGAAGCTGATGGAGCCTAACAGTATTGCCCGTAGTGAAGGCAAGAGTAAACGTGTGATAGACAACCGAATTTTAAAATGAAAAAGTACGCAATATGACAATTAAGCAATTATCTGTTTTTCTGGAAAACAAGACCGGAAGGATAAATGACGTAACCAAGACATTGGCAAAGTATGATATCAATATGCATGCGTTCAGCATGGCGGAATCTACTGATTTTGGTATTCTTCGTTTGATTGTATCGGATGTGGAAAAAGCGGTGGAAGTACTTCGTGTCGAGAATTTTGCCGTGATGCTGACCGATGTGGTATGTATCAGTTGCCCGAATGTGGCTGGTTCTTTGGCTAAAGTTTTGGACTATCTGGCAGCAGAGAATATCTTTATTGAATATATGTATGCTTTTGCTCAGGGAGATACGGCACATGTGGTTATCCGTCCGTCTAATGTGGAGCGATGCATGGAAATCTTGAACAAACTCAATTGTAATGTTTTGACTAAAAATAGTTTGTGATTTCTTTGACATATTCATTCATTTTGTAGTAATGGAAATCCGTATAAGTATAAAAAATAGTTTATCAGAATCTTTTTTAAAGTTAGAAAGCCGCTTCAGAGGAGGCGGCTTTCTGCTTTTCTATTAGAACAAACTCCAAGCAACTGTCAGTCCGGCCATTACAATGGCAACCATACTCATCAGTTTAATCAAAATGTTCAAACTGGGACCGGATGTATCTTTAAACGGGTCACCTACCGTGTCACCGGTAACCGTTGCTTTGTGAACTTCACTTCCTTTACCGCCGAAATTGCCTTCTTCTACATATTTCTTGGCGTTATCCCATGCGCCTCCTGCATTGGCCATGAAAATGGCAAGCACGAAACCGGAGGACAAACCACCAATCAGCAGACCGATGACTCCGGGAACTCCAAACACTAATCCTGTAGCAACCGGAGCGATGATAGCCAATAGAGACGGGAATACCATTTCACGTTGTGCTCCTTTGGTGGAGATTTGTACACAACGGGCATAGTCGGGTTCGGCTTCTCCAGTCAGAATTCCTTTTATTTCACGGAACTGGCGGCGTACTTCCTCTACCATGTGGGCTGCTGCACGACCCACTGCATTCATGGTCAGACCGCAGAACAGGAATGCCATCATACTGCCCAAAAACATGCCGCTTAGCACTTTAGGGTTCATCAGGGTTACATCGTAATAAAGCATATAGTCAGTGAAACTGGCGTTATGAACATCTACGGTAATGCCGTTTGGTAATTCCAGAATGGTCTGCCCCAACCGGGTTAATCCGATACGGATTTCTTCTACATAGGATGCTAACAGAGCCAATCCGGTCAGAGCAGCAGAGCCGATAGCAAAGCCTTTGCCGGTGGCAGCAGTTGTGTTACCCAACGAGTCGAGTGCGTCAGTGCGCCTGCGTACTTCTTTACCTAATCCGCTCATTTCGGCATTACCGCCGGCATTGTCTGCAATTG
>OGRO01000843.1_pt1 | contig 28234 bp, 30 predicted proteins | sample 1553451 | NCBI WGS metagenome assembly OGRO01 (sample SAMEA2580021, study PRJEB22360) | human gut metagenome | reverse complement strand
TTGAAAACATCGCCTATATCATGGCAAAACACGCCGATGCAGCCATTCCGGCATCGCCGGATGAGTGGCTGGAACAGTTCAACACGTTCAGCATTTACGAAATCCTGCCACAGCTGATTGACCTCTGGGGCTTGAATGTAGAAACGCAGGTAACCGGTAAAAAAAACATCGCCCGACTGAACGCCCGATGACCACACCGCTTTTTTTACTGCGGTGCGTCCAGCTTGGGTTGTCAGTGAGTGACTTAGACTTTTTAACGATCGGATTGGTAAACGACCTGTTTACAGAAAAAGAGAACGATGCTTATCCGTATCGTTATCAAGCCACACAAGCAGATTTTGACAAATTTTAAAAGGGGGAAAGCAATATGGCGAGCCGTATCAAAGGCATTACCGTTGAAATTGGTGGCGATACCACTAATCTGGTAAAATCTTTGGAGGGTGTCAACAAAAATATCCGTAATACGCAGAGTCAATTAAAAGACGTCGAGCGGTTGTTAAAACTTGACCCCACTAACACAGAGTTGCTGACCCAAAAGCAAAAATTGTTAAAAGATGCTGTATCCGATACAAAAAACAAGCTGCAAGCCCTTAAAACGGCGAGCGAAGCCGCAGCCAAAACAGCGGATAATTACGGGGCATGGAAAACCAAATATGATGCAATACAGAGCGAAATTGAAACCACGACCACCGAATTAAAAAAGCTGAAAAAACAAGCAGAGGATGCAGAAAAGCAACTTGCTGACGGAAAAATCTCTCAAGAGAAATACGATGCTTTACAAAGTAAAATAAAATCAACAGAAACCAAACTTAAAGACTTAAAAGAAGCCGCAAAACAGGTAGATGATGAGTTTGGACATCCGATTTCCCCGGAACAATATGACGCGTTGCAACGGGAAATCCAGCAAACGGAAAACGACCTAAAGAAACTGGAGCAACAAGCAGGTGAATCCAGAACGGCGTTGGTTAAGCTGTCCGAAACCGGAAAAAAGTTTCAGGACGTTGGCGATAAAATCTCCGGCGTTGGTACAAAGTTGCTCCCGGTTTCAATGGGAATTGCCGCTATCGGAACACTTGCCGTAAAAACGGGAGCGGATTTTGATTCTGCGATGAGCAAGGTTGCATCCATTTCCGGGGCAACAGGTTCGGAAATGGATGCTCTCCGAGATAAAGCCCGTGAGATGGGTAGCAAAACGAAGTTCTCCGCAAGCGAAGCTGCCGATGCGATGAGTTACATGGCTATGGCTGGCTGGAAAACCAGCGATATGCTTAACGGTATTGAGGGCATTATGAATCTTGCTGCTGCATCAGGCGAGGATTTAGCAACAACGTCCGACATTGTTACAGATGCTCTCACTGCTTTTGGCTTAAAAGCGGAAGATAGTGGACATTTTGCGGATATTTTAGCGGCTGCATCAAGCAACGCCAATACCAACGTCAGCATGATGGGTGAAACTTTCAAGTATGCCGCTCCGGTGCTGGGTTCTTTGGGATACTCTGCTGAAGACTCTGCCATTGCCATTGGGCTGATGGCAAACGCCGGTATCAAATCTTCACAGGCTGGTACGGCTTTACGTGGTGCGGTCGTCAGCCTTGCCAAGCCAACTGACACGGTATCAGCTGCCATGGAACAGTATGGCATTTCTTTGGTGGACAGTTCCGGCAAGATGTACTCTTTACGAGAACTTATGGAACAACTCCGTCAGAAATTGGGCGGACTTTCTGAGGCAGAACAAGCACAAGCAGCCGCTTCACTTTTTGGTCGAGAAGCGATGTCTGGGATGTTGGCAATTATCAACGCATCACCAGCAGACTTTGAGAAGCTGACAAATGCAGTAGATACTTGTTCCGATACGGTAGATGGCTACAATGGCACGACCGAAAAAATGGCAGCTACTATGCAGGACAATCTTGCAGGACAGTTGACTATTTTGAAATCTCAGCTGGAAGAACTTGCAATCAGTTTTAGTGATATTCTGATGCCTACCATTCGCTCCATTGTTTCCCGTATTCAGGAACTGGTGGACAAGCTGAACCAATTAGACCCGCAGACCAAGGAAACCATTGCGAAAATTGCACTGGTGGCTGCCGCTCTGGGTCCGATGCTGATAGTATTGGGAAAGACCATTTCCAGCGTGGGGACGGTATTTTCCGCAGTGTCCAAACTGCCCACCCTTTTATCTGCTGTGCAGAGTGGCATCGGAGCCATTACCGGAGCGTTGGGCGTGTCATTAGGTCCGCTGCTTGCCATTATCGCAGCTGTCGCCACTCTGGCGGCTGCATTTGTACATCTATGGCAAACAAACGAGGATTTCCAAAATAAAATTATAAGTATCTGGGAGCAAATCAAAGGCACATTTACCGAGTTGACACAAGGCATTACCGACCGCCTCAACGCTCTTGGGTTTGATTTTGATGATTTTGGTGAGGTTGTAAAAGCGGCGTGGGATGGGCTGTGCAATCTGTTAGCTCCTATTTTCGAGGGTGCTTTTCAGAATATCTCCAATGTCTTTTCCGAATTTACCGGCATTCTTCTGGGATTGCTGGACGTTCTGATTGGTCTGTTTACTGGCGATTGGGAGCAGTGCTGGAATGGAATCAAAGGGATTTTTACATCTATTTGGGACTTTATTGTCAACACGTTCCGCAACATTATGAATACCCTGAAAGGCATTGCAGATGTGGTGCTGGGGTGGTTTGGTACAGATTGGGAAACTGTCTGGACATCTGTAAAAACGTTTTTCACAAACACTTGGACAAATATTCAGACGTTCTTCTCCAATACACTGACCAACATCAAGACGTTCTTCTCCAACATCTGGACTTCCATTTCTACAACTGTTACCAACGTTCTGACCACAATTCAAACAACAGTAACCAACATTTTTACCGCAATCCAGACGTTTGTAACAACAATCTGGCAGGGCATTTATACATTTTTTAGCACAATTTTTAATGCAATTTATACAGTAGTATACACTGTATTTAATACGATATATACAGTGATTACAACTGTGTGGACAACTATCTATACAACATTAGAACCGTTGATTAACGCTTTCGGGTATTTGTTCGAAACGATTTTTGAAGCGATTCAAATTGTCGTTGGAAGAGTTATGGACTGGATTTCCGAAAAAATTAGTGCTATTTGGAATGGCATTGTTGATTTTATCACACCAATTTTAGAAAGTATTCGGGACTTCTTTTCTGAAATCTGGACGGCTATCAGCGATAAAGTACAAGAAAAGCTGGAGTTTATAAAAAATCTTGTCGAAACCATTTGGAATGGAATAAAAGATTTTTTAGAGCCACTCTTAACTGCTCTACAAACAACGTTTACAAACATTTGGGAGGCTATTCGGTCGCAGATTGATGCGGTATCCAATGCAATCCGTTCCCTCATTGAGCGGATTTGGAGTTCTATTTCTGGGACGATTTCTTCTGTTATGGATAGCATCCGAAACACTTTTTCCAGCATTTGGGACAGCATCTCGGATAAAATATCGTCTGTTGTAAATGGAATTAAAACAAATGTATCCAACGCATGGGAAAACATCTATGACAGTATCTCCAATCTTATGAGCCAGATTAAAAATAAGATTTCCGATATTTGGGACGGTATACACGACGGAATTTCTGACAAAATCGGCGACATCCGAACAACCATCGAAAACGGACTTAACGGTGCAATTAACTGGATAAGAGGACTGGCTTCTGATGCGTGGAACTGGGGCAGCGATATTATCTGGGGCATTATTGATGGTATTCAAAGTGCTATCGGCTGGCTGGCGGATTGTGTCACCAATGTTGCCGATATCATTCGGGATTTCCTGCACTTTTCTGTGCCGGATAAAGGTCCTCTGACAGATTATGAAAGCTGGATGCCGGACTTTATGCAAGGGCTGGCTGACGGAATCAATAAAAGCAAAAAGATTGTAACGCAAGCAGTCGCTGCGGTAGCAGATGGGATTTCCGTGTCTATGCAGGGTAACTTGCAGATGGATGCTTTAAAAAGCGAGCAAGGCTCTGCCGGAGCAACAACGACTGTTATCAACAACGACAACAGCCGCACCATCAACCAGACCAACAACAGTCCAAAGGCTCTCACTCGACTGGAAATCTACCGGCAAACGAGAAACGCAATCAATGTGTGAGGTGTTTTATGCGATTTACGCTTATCATCGAAAATGCAGCTGGTGACCGCATCAACATGACTGCCACCGCAAATAAGTACATGATTTCTAAGATTGACGGATTGTATCCCCCTGCTGGGACGATTTCCACATCTTCCTATGCGGGCATGAACGGCAGCTATCTGAATAACGCCTTTGTCGAGAAGCGAAATTTAGTGTTGTCATTTGAGATGCGAGGCTACGGCAGCAACATCGAATTAAACCGCCACGCCCTCTATCGGGTTGTGAAAACCGCTCAATATCTCAAGGTGTATTACCGCACAGTCGGGATTGATGTTTACACAGAGGGGTATGTCGAGAGCTGCACCGTGACCAATTTCAGCGAGTTGGTCAACGGGCAAATCAGTATCATTTGCCCAGACCCCTACTGGTACAGCATGCAGCCCATCTATGCATACAGTCAATCCGTATTTGGAGCGTTTCACTTTCCCTTTCCGGAAAGCGATGAACCGTTTCCGTTGGGCGTTTACAGCACAGACAAAACTTTGTCCATCTTCAATTCTGGCGAAGAAGTAGGAATCCTGATTACCTTAGAAGCCGCCTCTGGCGAGGATGTTCCGAATCCCGTTACAACAGCAGTTGCATTGTATGATGACGATACATCAACCTATTTCCAGCTGCGATTGGACATCTTACCCGGCGACAAAATCATCATCAATACCAAACAAGGGCAAAAGTCGGTTACGCTGGTGCGAGATGGTGTAACAACCAACATCATCAACTGCATGACCTCTGGTTCAACGTGGTTCACGCTCCGCAAGGGGTTAAACCGGTATCGGTTGAGTGCACCAAAATACATCACCGCAACCATCCAGCACACAGATGCGTACTTAGGAGTGTAAATTTATGCTAATTGAGGTTTATCAAATGACCGCCGCCGAAAACACGGTATCTATCACCTTAGAGGCGGTCTGCGATGCGTTCTCAAGTTTCCTTTGGGACATCGAATATTTTCAATGCGGGCAGTTTGAATTGTATATTGCTGCTACGCCGGAAACCGTTGCTGTCTTTCAAACAGGTCGCTTAGTCGGCAGAAAAGACGATACGGAACACTATGGATTGATTGAGTCTGTCCGGATTCAAACGGATGCGGAAAACGGCGATTATCTGACTGTAAGCGGTCATTTTCTCATGATTTTGTTGTCTCGTCGCATTATCTATCCAACGATGGTAATCAAAGAGCAGACCAGCTATGGTGAGATTATACACACCGCAATTCAGAAAAATTGTTTGCAGCAAAACGAGCGTTTTCTTCCGGGCTTGCAGCTCGGCGAAATCACTGGCGACTGCTGGAAGCAAGAAACCCACTTGCAAATCAGCTATGCAAACCTGATGGAGTGGATTTATAAAATTTGTGAATTGGTCGGCGGAACGGCGAACATCTCCCTCGTTGAAACAAAACCAAACAGCCGCAATTATCAAATGGTGTTTACCCTGTCGGAGGGTGTTGACCGCAGCATTTTACAAGGCACCTATCCGCATGTGATTTTTTCGGATGCGTTCCACAATTTGCTAACCTTTGACTATCTCAGAAACGCAGCAGCACAGCAAAATGCAGCTTACACGTTAGGGGCTGGCGAGGGTGAGGCTCGTAAACGTGCATTTTGCACCCTCGACCCAGAGCCGACACGCTGGGAACGGTATGAGGTCTATGTGGACGCTCGTGACCTGTCCGAAGAAACACAAAATGATGCAGGAGAATCCGTCACCATCCCAGAGGACGAATACTTGAAAATGCTGGAAGAACGAGGACGGGAAAACTTGTCCTCAGTGGAAGAAATCAGCGAATCCAGCATCACCGCAACCGCACCGCAAGAGCAGTATCCGCAGGATTATCAGGTCGGCGACTGGGTGACGGTACAGCAAACCCGTTTTGGTTTGTCGCAAAATCGCATCCGACTAATCGGCATGATCGAGAGTTTTGACCAAAACGGCAGGAGTTTGACACCTACTTTTCAGGAGGGATGAGTATGGCTTTTTCATACGGTTTTTTCAATGCAAAAAACTTAGACCGGGTTTATACAGCGGAACATTTTACCAGTTATCTATCCAGTATCATTTGTGACGGGATTCAGGACACTTACGGCGAATGTTTTTCGATTACACCAGCAGGTGGTTTCCAGCTTCGGATTGGCAGCGGCAAAGCTTGGATTCAGGGACACTATTTCCAAAACGACAACGGTTATATCTTAGACTTGTCGCAGTATGCAGATAGTTCCCTGCCTCGGTATGTCACTGTCGGGATTTCCTGCGACACGCAAGAATCTGTGCGGAGCGTGCAAATCGAGGTGCTTGCAGGTACGCCAGCCGTTGCCCCGTTTATCCCGTCTTTCAGCAACAATGACACGAAAACCACACTGACCCTCTGTCAGGTGCGAGTCAATGGCGGTTCAAGTGGAATTACCGCATCCAACATTACAGACTGCCGGGACGATGAGGAGTTGTGCGGTTATTGCCGCTGCATCCTTGGCAAGTGCAAAGTCACAGAGATGTTGATAAAAATGACACAGCTAAAAGCAGACATGGATGCATTAAAAGCACGGGAAGATGCACAGGATAGCAAGATTGCCGAACTGGAAGAAAAGCTAAAAGCCTTTACTTCTGATGTAGTTGCAGCTGGGCAGTGCGGTGAAGATGTCTATTATATCCGCTATGCAGACGGTCATGTTTTGCTGCAAGGCTCTGGTGCAACATATGATTACAGCGACGAAAGCACACCAAAATCTGTATTTTACAATATGCCAGAAATCAAATCTGTAATTGTACAAGAAGGCATTACGAAGTTGGGAAACGCCCTTTTTTACCGCTGCCAGAATATGCAGACGATTTCACTTCCTTCAACGTTGACCGAGTTGGGATACCGCATTTTTGCACAAGGCTCCGGCGGATTCCAATCTTATGGGGGGCTAACCGAACTGACTCTCCCGGCAGGCATACAAAAACTTGGCGGAAATGCTCTGCGGCAAACGAATATTACAGAACTCGTCATTCCCGCCCGTGTATCTGTAATTGAAGATTATCTGCTTTCTACATGCACAAAACTGAAAACGGTTCGTGCAGAAAGTAGTGTGCTGGGCTCTTTTATGTTTGTACAGTGCACGGCGTTAGAATCTCTTACGATTTCTATAAATTGCAAGACATTCGGCTCTAATATGCTGACGTACTGCGAGAGCCTAAAAGTCATCACTTATGAAGGCACAAAAGAACAGTGGAACGCCATTACAAAACCCACCAACTGGATGACATCGGATGCAAAGAATAACTATCATAACGGCTATTTACAGCGAATCAATTGTGTAAACGGGGCTTTTGTTTGGGATAGTGAAAATAACGTGTGGAAGGAGGAAACCGCATGATGAAATTTTTCGTGCAGAAACAGCGAATAGAACTGCTGGAACGAGATGCCATTGCAGCGGATCAGATTGCCTTTGTACCGCTGCACTTTGTATTTGATGGAGCGTGGGAAGGACTGCATAAAGTTGTACAGATTACGCAGTGTTGCGAAACCTACAATCTGATTTTAGGAACGGATGGAAAATCCTGCCTGCTCCCCTCTGAATGCAAAGCCGGTACGATGAAACTGAGTGTGTTCGGGTATGCTCCTTCCGACACGAAAGCTCTCCGTGCAACGACCATTCCGGTTTCTCTCCATATCAAACCTTCTGGATTTGTTTCTGACAGTGTGACACCCATTCCCCCAACTCCTGACTTATACGCTCAGCTATTACAAGAACTGGAGAAAAAAGCTGCCGGACTACAAAACGGGAAAGATGGCATCTCCCCAGCGGTAACCGTGACAGAAACGGAAACAGGTGCAACCATCTCCGTGACAGATGCAACCGGTACAACCACCGCCGAACTGCACAATGGTGAAAAGGGTGACAAGGGCGACACGGGCAGCCATGGAGCAGACGGAAAATCTGCCTATGAAATCGCCTTGCAGAACGGATTTACCGGAACAGAAGCAGACTGGCTGACATCCTTAAAGGGACAAAAAGGTGATACCGGAGCGAAAGGCGAACCCGGAGAAAAAGGCGAACGTGGTGAAAAGGGCGAACGTGGTGAAAAGGGCGAAGCTGGCGAAACAGGAGAAAAGGGTGAAAAAGGTGACACCGGAACGCCCGGAAAAGATGGCGTGAATGGAACGGATGGAAAAGATGGGGCAGATGGATTCTCTCCAACGGTAACCGTAACGGAAACCAGCACAGGGGCAACCATTACCGCTACAGACAAAAACGGCACAACGACAGCAAAGATTCAAAACGGCAGCGGAACACCTGTCGACCTCTCAGATTATGTAAAGAAAACAGAGGTTGCCCAAGCGATTGAATCCGCCCACACGCATACAAATAAAGAATTTTTGGACGGCATTGAGGCTTACTTAAACAGCACCTATTCCAAGGTCACCGCCGAGCGGGAATCCGCAGATAACAATCTTGCAAAACGCATTACAGCCTTAGAGGATAGCGTTGGAGACATATCTACAGCCCTTGCAATGATGGTGGAGGTGTAACATGGCAGCAACAATTACAGAGCAGCTGACAAAACTAAACCAACTGCGGCAGCAGCTTGCAGCGAATCTGACCACAAAGGGCGTGACGGCAACCGCCGCAGAAAAATTTAATACCCTTGTACCAAAGGTTCTGGAGATTTCAGGCGGCGAATCCCCGACCACAACCGTGTTATATGATGCAACCCATCGGGACAAGGTATCTTTGCTTTACAATGATACGATTTATAGCGTGGCGGACTTTACCGCACTGCATGCAGATTTTTGCAGTGCGAAGAACAACTACGCTCTGAACTATGGAACAACCGTTTTTGGATGGGATTTGCAGGTATACACCTGTTGCACGCTGCCGATCAGCGTGACAGCATCCACGCAAATTGCAATCCGCTTTCTTTCTGGAAGTACGGAAGTCGGCATTTTACGTTTGGTACAGTCCGACACCGGCACAGCTGCGGACATCCTTGCCAAAGCACAGACGGAAGGCAGTTATATTGACTTGTCGTTGCAGTGGTTGTATAGTGCAGATTACATCACCACATTAACACCCTGCGAGGGCGTAACGGCAGGCACTTATTATTTGGTGTGGGTCGGACGGAGCAATAACAGCCATCCGCTGATTCAGTCAATTTCGTTACTTTAAGGAGATGATACAGTGAATATTATTGAAGCCGTAGAATCATTGAAACAGGGAAAAGCCATCCAAAGAACGGGCTGGGGCAACGCAAAAATTCAAGCGGTGCAGCTGGAAAATGGACAGTATCAGATTTTTGCATCTGGTGACCTAACGCCGGAAATGTTGGTACTGCTTTCCGGCGATTATGACGTGAACGAAGCGAAAGAAACGAAAGATGTGAAAGAAACGGAGGAAGCTGTGTGATTCGAGAGATTATCACCATTGCGATTTCTGTGTTGTCTGCAACGGGTATTCTGGGCATTGGTACAAGGTCGATTTTAAACCGCATGCAAAAGCAGGATGCTCGACAAAAAGCACTGGAATATGGCGTGCAAGCCCTGCTCCGTGACCGGATGTTGCACTGCTATAACAAGTACATTGATGCTGGATTCGCACCAATCTATGCAAAAGAAAACTACGAGAATATGTATCGGCAGTATCATGAACTGGGTGGCAATGGTGTGATGACACACTTGCACGAAGAATTTATGGCACTGCCGACCGAGAAAGGAGCATAACATGAGAAACTGGAAACTTTGGGCAAAGGCTGCGACAGTCAGAGCAGTCAAAACCATGGCACAGACCGCTGTAGCAACGATTGGCGTAGCTGCCGTGATGCAGGACGTCAATTGGATTGCCGTGGGCAGTGCGGCTCTGTTGGCTGGGGTGTTATCTGTTTTGACCAGCGTCGCTGGATTACCAGAAGTCGAATAAAGAAAACCGCCCGACAGCGGAAAAGCTACCGGACGGCATCGGGTTATTCGGTTTCAGTCTGTTCTGGGTTATCTCTGCAAAGTTCATCCAGCGTGACACCAAGGGCATCAGCGAGTTTGATGGCAGTTCGGACGGAACAAGTATCCCGTCTGGCTGTTTCCTCCACGGTTCGCTTTGGAAGCCCGGCAAGATCTGCAAGCTGCTGAACCGTCAACCCTTTTTCCATGCGAATCTTTTTCAGATTCATTTCAGCACCTCATTTCATACGTCTGATTAAAATAATTGCATAGATGGATAAAAAGATACTTGCAAGAGAAAGCAGAATCTGAATGGCATCTAACATCTTGACAATGAGCAAAAATTGTTTTAGAATAATAGTAGGGTCGGATGAGTTGCAACCCATCCGTTGCCCCGTTGTTACAAGCGATTTTTCTTAGTGTAAGATGTCCCAAATCTTATTGACTAAGGTGGTAATCGCATTCAGAAGATTGATTAGAGCTGTAAGCATCAAGATTTTTTGCAAATCTTTTTGATTGAACGCCGCTCTTTTCGGTCTTCTTTTTTTCTTTTTGCTCATTGGCTTCACCCCCTTTCCATGATTTTATTATACCACAAAAATTTGTGGTTGTCAAGCGTTTTTCAAATTTTTCTAAAAATATTTTTTGTGCAAAAATGATACTATGTCAGTTAATCATTATAATTATAATAATTCATATAGGATGTAAACTGGATTGCCAAAAGCAGAATAAAGGAAACCGCCCGACAGCGTAAAAGCTGCCGGACGGCATCGGGTTATTCGGTTTCGGTCTGTTCTGGGTTATCTCTGCAAAGTTCATCCAGCGTGACACCAAGGGCATCCGCTATTTTTATTGCATTGGATACCAGACAATCCCCTCTTTTTTCGATTTCCTGCAACGTACGTCTCGAGATGCCAGTAAGTTCCACAAGCTGTGGAATACTCAAATGCTCCTTTGTACGAATTTCACGAACTCTCATACAGTCACCTCAGAAAATCATTTTCAAAGCACCCATTGTGCCGAAAATCAAAGTTGCAATCAAAACCAGAAAAATTGCACATTGCAAGGAAAGTTTGAAAAGATTTTTCAAAAGCTCTAACATGGTATTGACCCCCTTAAAAAATTGTGGTATACTAATGGTAACCCCCGAAGGGGCGGTGGATTTCTCCACCGCAGCGGTTTTTAAAGCACATCAAAAATGCTCTTAACCGCCAAAACCAGTAAAGTAATTGTTCCCGCCAGTTCAATTACTTTTAACATGAGCTTATTGAGATTTCCGACAATCTTGATAAGCTCTTTTATTTTGTCGTTCAATTTAATCACCCCCCTTCTGTAAGATTATTATAGCACATTTTAATGTGCTTGTCAAGTGTTTTTTCAAATTTTTCTAAAAATATTTTTTGTGAAAGGATGATATTGTGCCAGTCAATCATTATGATTATAACGATAGTACCCAGCTTTCCCCACATTTCAATGCACGTGAATTCCGGTGTAGTTGTGGTAAATCTCATGAAACACTACTTGCATCTGAATTGTTCGACAAGCTGGAGCAGCTTTATAGCACCCTAAACTGTAGCAAAATCATTGTGACAAGCGGCTATCGCTGTCCGGAGCATGATAAAGCTGTAGGCGGTACGAGCAGCGGTCAGCATACCAAAGGCACTGCTGCGGATGTCTGCTGTTACGGGCAGGACGGTCAACTAATCAGCAGCAAGACGGTGTGCTGTAAAGCTCAGGATTTGGGCTTTACTGGCATCGCTAACATTACAAGTAGTTATCAGTACACACACTTGGACGTGCGGACATCTGGAAAATGGTATGGCGATGAAGTGTATGGAAACGGGACTGTAACAGATGATTTTTACAAGTATTTTGATGTCAAAAAAGCCACTGAAACAACAAGCGTTTTAAAAGGGATTGATGTGTCATACTGTCAAAATGAGGTTGACTGGGACACTGCAAAGGCATCCGGACTGGTTGACTTTGCGATTTTACGGGCAGGCTACGGCAAAGAGGCAAACCAAGTTGATACACAATTTAACCGTAACTATGCCGCTTGTAAGCGTCTGAGTATCCCCTGCGGTGCATACTGGTTTAGTTACGCAATGTCGGCAGACGAGGCAAAACGTGAGGCTCAGGTATTTTTGCAGACCATTAAAGGTAAATCGTTTGAGTATCCGGTTTATATGGATTTGGAGAACGAAAAACAATTTGCATTAGGCAAAGCTGCTTGCTCTGCAATAGTAGATGCATTTTTGAACACGCTGGAACAGGCTGGATATTTTGCCGGACTGTATTGCAGCACGTATTACTTAGATAATTACCTTTCAGATAGCATCAAAAGCCGCTATACGGTCTGGTGTGCCCAGTATGCAAGTAAATGCACGTATCAAAATCCATACGGCATTTGGCAATATAATGTAGCCGGCAGCACAGAGCATGATATTATTGGACAGAAAAGTATTTCTGGCATCGTTGGGGAATGTGATATGGATTACTGTTACACCGATTACCCGTCCATTATTAAGGCTGCCGGATTAAACGGATTCACGAAAACAACGCAGCCGACCGAGCCAGAACCAGAGCCAACACCCGAACCAGACACCGAAGAATCCACGCTGCAGCAGATTCTGAAGCACGTGGCAAACATAGACGAAAAATTGATGAAATAAACAAATAGAAAAAGCAGATGGGAGCATTTCACACTTCCCTATCTGCTTCTCTTTTTATCTGTTTTTGTCTATTTCAGAGAGATTGAGTAAATAAAACTGCCGTTTCCCCTGTCGATTGACCAACAGGTAAGATTTCGGTATTTTCTGCAATCTCACATGAACGGTATTATATGAGGCATTAAAATGCTGTTCCAATTCTTTTTGAGAAATCCCAATGTTGGAGAACAAAGCCGCTTGAATCAGAAGGCTGTATAACTCGCTCATTCCTCCCTGTTCTGCATTTGGGAACTGCGAAATTTGTGATACATAATGATGCAGTTTCTGCAATTTTTCCTGAAGCGATGCACAGAGCTGTTTCATAGAGATGTCCACAATGTCTAAGAACATCATCACAAATGGTGTTAAATCCCCTCGATTATTAACATGATTGCAGACCTTAAAAGCTTCATAATACTTTATGATATGTTCTTTAATTGTATAGGAAATTCGGTATCCAATCAAATTGTTCAGCCGTTGTGATAACAGATAGCTACTGATCAGTCGGCTTGTCCGTCCGTTTCCATCATAAAACGGGTGAATATAACCGAACAAATAATGAAAAACTGCAATTCTTATCAAATACTCATAGCTTTCATCATTCAGAAACTGCAAAGAATGATTCATCATTGAGATGATTTTTTCTTCCGGAAAAACACCATTATGAATCTCTTTCCCTGCTGCGGAATAAACGCTAACTGCACTTTTGCGGAAGATTTCCCCATCCGGTAAATCCTCTGGGTCACTTGCCTTGATTTCTTCATAAAAAATGTCATCATAAATTTTTCGGATATCTTGTGCTGTTTCCATTGGAATGCGTTCTTCGTTTATGAGCATTGCGTATTTCTGAACCAGCCCAACAAATCGCTCTCGCTTATGTTCCTTTGATAAATCCTGCAAAATTTCACTGATTTCCTTTCGGGTGCTGTGTACGCCTTCAATGTGATTGGTTAGTACAATTTCATCAATTAAGCAGCGTTCCTGAAACTGCTGCAAAGCAATTTCTGGAAGGGCATGACAAAGAGCATCAACTTTATGATTGGTTCGTTCGATGGATAGCATGCATTGATACAATTCCGGTATCTGACAAATAAAGGCTGGATATCCTCCAATCGTCAGATTGAGATGAATCGTATCTTCATTTTCAAAGCGGCTTTGATATTCCGCCTGAAATTCTTGCGGTGTAGCAGCATAAAAAATCTTGTATAATGATTTCTTTATCATAGTTGTTCCCCTTTCAGAAAACCGTTATTTTGAAGATGATATTTACATTATATCTGATTCCATCTCAAAATTCAATAGATTTTGAAATACTTTCTGTCGACTTTTGATGAAGACTTTCAATAAGGTTGCACTTTGAATAAGATGTTTTTTGGTATCGACAAAATTCGACAAGTAATTTTATTGACAAATCATGAAAAAATATGATATAATCAATTTATTCAATCTGGATGTACCAGATGAAAATTTTTTTATTTTCCCAACCTACTAATTGTGGAAAAAAGCCGTTCCCTGAAGTTGATCATCTCAGGAAACGGCTGATTTTTTTATGATTTGTTTAAGGGTAATGATTTCTCATTCTCCCATTGAGTGAGTTTGTTTTTCTGGAACTCACTAACTGTATAGGTATGAACATTGCAAAAAAGATATCCCCTGAAAAAATCAAGACCAAATAATATAATTTCTTTATTTGATTTTTTTCCAAGGTGTTTTTTGATTCCAATTTGACTAAATCGTACATTTTGTCGATTTAACCCAGCTTTTGTTCGTTCTGTCAAATGTTCTTGGTCAACTTTTTCGTCGTTATATACTAAAATATAAGTGCAAAAATTTTTTAAATGAGAAATTGGATTAACACTGATTAGCGGTGTTTTTTCCTTACAAAAAATATCGGATAAAATATTGATACTATCATATATCTTTTCATATAATTCGATATTTTTAATATCATCAATTGTCCCATTTTTAAATTCAATAAAAAAGATTCTATATCTAGAATCGACAAACAACGCATCATTGGATTTCAATTTCTTATTGTATGTATCTTTTACATCATCAAAATTCACAACAGGAAAATCGCTATTTACCATCGGTATATGATGTTCCGTGTCCATAGAAGCTTCTCGTATTGTACAAATATGTTTTGTCAATTCTTTTGGCAATTTTGACATAGCCACGCTCAACTCATTCATTTTCCATATCCTCGAGTTTCTGCATCGGATTGAACATCAATCGATAAATTTCTTCCAAATTTCCTGTTACGTCCTTCATAAAACAACTTTCCTCTTCATTAATTGCCAGATAATAATTTGTTTTTTCTTCTGATTTATACTTTCTAGCATACACTTCCATTGCCTCTAGAAAATAAGGGCTATGAGTTGTTACCAAAACTGTTAAATCAAATTCTTTTTGAAGAGCAACAATTGTTTCTGCATAAATCAATTGCCATTCTGGGTGAAGATGAATTTCTGGCTCATCCAAAATAAGAACATCTTTTTGTTTTAATTTTCCACTTTCTAAAAGACGTTCTATCAATGCAAACGCTTTTAATCCTGTAGAAAGATTTCTAAAATCGAAAGCAGAAGTTCCTTCTTGATAATAATACAATCCATTTTTTAGAATTGTTTTTCCATGATATGCTTTCTTTAAAATCTTTTTAACATTGTTCAATTTTTCTTTATTGCTGACAGAATCAAAAATATTTGTCATTTTATCATCAGCTTGTTCTTCTTCAGATTTTAAAATCGCAGATACTACATTCCCATTTAAGTTGTTTCCCCGCGTAAAATAAAATCGATTTTCATTCAAATTATCCAATATAAAAGGATTGGCAATATAATAAGCCGGATGTGTAATAGCAACTTCTTGTGCTATTTTACAATGATTTGCATAAAAAGATATTTTGTTACGTCCTTCTTTAAATGTTATGGTTACCTTAGATTCTTTTCTTCCACTACTAACTTTTTTAATTTGCCCACAAAACACATCCAAAAAGTATCGATAAATATATTCATTTAATAAATCTTTATTTGGAATTTTCAGCTTCTCAAGTGTACCTTTTACAATTGCATTGATTTCTGCATCTTTTAAATCAGAATATTTAGACCTTAAAAAATTTGATAAATATTCCTCACTAAGATTTTCATCGCTTGTTTCTAAAAAAGCACAGTATTCTAAAACAAGTCGAGAATACGAAATAGGAGAACGAGAAAGAAGTAAACTTTTTCTTATCACACTATTGATTTCTCGTTCTCTTTGTGCTTGTATCTTATCTTCAAAATTGCACATAGCATTAAAACAAGAAAACAAGATTTTCCCAATCGTACTTTTTCCAGTATTGTTCTCCCCACATACAATGGTAATTCCGTCAAATTTTACATTTGCCTGTTGAATTTTACCGATGTTTTGAATATCAATCTGCACATTTATCACCGTTCTTCCCTTTCTTCTATCTTTTTATTGTAACAGAAAAAAAGAAACCTGTCAACTGTTTTTTTGGAAGTTAAGATAAAAATATGTCTATAGGAATTTTTAATGCTTAAAATAAAAACCGCCCTCACCAGACAACATATCCGGCAAGGGCGGTTCTTCATTTCTTGAAATGGAACACGATTACCAATGACTGATTCACAAAGTAAAGTTGTTCGCATTTGAAACAATATGGTGGAGGCGATTCACAAGCTCCCAGATATGCGTACTTTTAAAATTTGCGAATTCGGGAATGGCTATTTTTCGAACTTTTTTCAGTTTTTTGATACCAATTATGCTTTGTACGTGTGATATTTTCTCCCGAATTCCTGAATTTTTTCTGAGATAGACGTTTGAAATTTGCATCAAACTCCTGAATTCCCGAAAAAATATATAGAACAAGTTGTCCTTTCTTTCATATAAATGCAATTAAATCCTATTGCAAGACTATCCATTTCTATCCCAGATCAAAAAAATCTCAGCCACAAATGACTGAGATTTTTATCAAATGTAGTTTAGCGGAATCATACACCTTATTCCAAGCAATTTTTCTCGTAGGTTTCCTGATCAATATCTGCAATTGCAAGTGCTTCTTCCAATGAAAATCCTTTTGCAAGCAGATTTTTGACAACTTTAATTGCTGTGTTGATTGATCCCTTTGTAACGCCCTCAGACATGCCTTCCGACACACCCTTTGCAAAGCCATCATCATAAACGCCTTGACTCAAATTGCACATACTCTCAACCTCCTTACGAACGCTTCTCAATGGAATGTGATAATCACTTTCCAGAATATCCAACGCAGCCTGACTCTTTCCGATCTCTGAATACAAATTCAAAAGAATATCCAGCATCCGAATCAACCCATCATAATTCTTATCTTTTGCACCTAAATTGATCATGATCAATGACATCAAATCATAGTGCTTCGGAATATCTGGCATTTCTCCAACCAGGTTCTCCGGCTTGAATCGATATTCTGTAATCGTGTTTGCAAATTCAAGCGGAGCATGAGTACAAATCCAGATAGAGTACACTTTCTTCAATTGATCAAAATTCGAATTCTTGAATTCCACATTATACTGTGAAGAAATCAATCTGCTGAGATAGTAAATACCCCGTTTTTCCAGCGTATATCCCGGACGATACTTGTTCTGGGATTCCAGATTGATAATCAATTCTGCTTCTTCCTGTGTAGGCAGTTTTACTTTGAATTTAATATCATAGCTGCGAACGCCTTCTTTTTCAGAAATCGTTTCAGAACCTGCCACATCCATTTTAGGTAAGAAATCATCATCAACTGGAACTGTCCCGATCTCTGGCTTTCCTTCTAAACAGGCAACAATTTCCGGAATCGAATAGCCCTTGAATTCCCGGACAGTATACTTCAGAATATTCGCAATGACTTCCTTGTAAGACAGAAGTCTCTTTGCCGCTGCATCATAGGATTTCCGTAATTCATGGATATCTGGTTTCTGTTCCATCGGTGTCACCTGCCTTGTTCATTTTGTCTTGCCCTTATTATATCATGTATCCCGGAAAAATGCAAGTATTTCAACAAAAATTCAGTTGCAGAATGCGAAAAAAATCCGCTATAACTTAATACAGCGGACTCTTTCTTTATCGGCTTAGAGCACTTTTAATCAGTACTCTTCCGCCAATAGCATAGTACAGTGTTCCCCGTCATCAATGATATATACCTTTGCTGTGACCGGTTTTTCTGCCTCCACAATGTACGTCATCTCAAACTGTGGCTGTTCTGAGGTATGGTGCACGATCTGCAAACCGTTCTCCTCGCTGAGCCGAAACACCTGCAAGTAGTCTTTTGGTTCTGGCATCTGATCGACAGCCTGCCACATCATCACTTGCAGTGCAATTGGTATCTCCGCATCCACGCCTCGTGTCAGGTATCTGCCTTTTGATTTTTCAAACATATTCTTTACTCCTTTACTTTGGAATCAAACATCTCGTACAGTTCACCACGTCGCATGGTAATGGTTTCTGTCAACTCCACCACACCAAATCCCATATTCAAAACAATGTCAAAATCATAGGGTCGCACATGAATCGCCTTTACAAACTGCTGGATAAATGTGCGGAACTCTTCTGTATTTCGTTTCAATTCCTGCCATTGCGTGTACAGATATGCAACATCTTCATAGGCGATAGGTTCCAACAGCTTTAGTTCGTGTAGTCTGGTTTCCAGTTTTGTTTTCTCATTCTCCAGCTGTTCCGCTCGCTGGAGCAAGTCATCTGTAAAGATGCCCTTTTCGATTGCCCTTGTAATATTGGCAAGGCTGTCCTGCACTTTGGCATACTGTTGTAAAACATCCGTATGATATTTGTCGTAGCTGCTGTTGAACTTCTGCACCTGCTGATTCACCTTAGCAACTGCTCGCTTTAAATTTTTTAGCTTCAACCTCTCTCCAATCAGCACAGCAATGTAAGCATCCAAATAGTCTTTATTCAGTTCCTTGTTATTGCACATTGCCCGATGCGTATTGCATCTGTAGGTAGCAAGCCGTGTCTTATTCCTGCCACTGAATCGCAGATTTCCAATCATCCGCTTGCCACAAACATCACAGATCAGTTTTTCAGTCAGCAGGTAAAACTCTTTGCTGTGATAGCGTCCGGCATTCCGTTTGTTCTTCGCCTTGATCTGCTGCACCTGTGCAAACAGCTTTTTCCCGATGATTGCCGGACAACCACCATTGATACGAATATAGCTGTCCTTTTGAGCATGGTTATTTCGTTTGCCGTCTGCTCTTGCAGCTGCCTTATTGAACACAAAAACACCAGTATATTTCTCATTGCTGAGTATCTCATAAAGGCTATTCTTCCCGAACATCTTGCCACGTTTTGTCTTGTAGCCATGAGCATTGAGTCGCTCGATAATTTCACTGTAGCCATAACCGTCTGCAAACATCTGAAAGATAATTCTTACCGCTTGAGCTTCCCATTCATTGATGACCAGCTGTCGGTTTTCATCCAAATCATAGCCCAGCGGTGGACAACCGCCAGTGTGTTTGCACTGCAAAGCGATTTCATTCATGCCTTTCATGACTTCTCGTGCTAAATTCTTGCTGTAGTATTCTGACATACCCTCCAAGACGGCTTCCATCATAATGCTTTCCGGGGAATCGTCCATACGCTCCAATACACTGCAAAGCTTGACGTGGTTCTTTTTCAGTTTCTTTTTGTAGATGGCACTATCGTAACGATCTCTTGAAAAGCGATCAAGCTTATGCACCAGAACGATGTCAAATATTCCTTTGCCGCTGTCTGCAATCATTTGCTGAAACTGCGGTCGGTTGTCTGTTGTCGATGACCTCGCCTCGTCTGTATAAGTGGAAACAACCTGCCAGTGGTTCTGTTTGCAGAACTGATTCATGGCTCGTATCTGTGCATCAATGGATTCGCTTCTCTGATTATCCGAACTGAATCGAGCATATTGTGCTACCCTTGGTATGTTCAGCATGTTACCACCCCAACAGGCAAATAGATGTCTTCGCCATAGCTGTCGCCAACAATTCTGACACCATGTAAAAACATACTTTTTTCCAAGAAAAGCACTTCTACAAATTCCATCTCACTGATTGGAAAGTTTGCAAATTCTTCTTGTTCCAGGATGACAAAACAGCCGATGTCATCCAGATTTTCTACTTGGTATTCCTGCATCATTGTTTTTACTTTTTCCAGAATGTACATTCTTAAATCAGCGTTTGTAATGCAACTCATTTCCTGTAAATTAGTTACTTTTATCATTCGATTTCCTCCATTTCATAGGGTTCTAACACCCATTCTCTTCTGACTGCTGGCGTGAGTGGATGACAAGCATTCTGTCCGATTTGGTACATCTTGTTGGCATGCTGCCTTATCATTTCCAGCAGATATTTCTGTCGTTTTCGCACTCGCAAAGTATTCTTTCCAATCGTCCCCCAGGCAATGATAATGGCATCACTCATTTCCGCATATTGCTGTATGATTTCATCTGCTTCATTGTCAATTAGTTCATCATCACCATTGAACCGCAAGCACAATTTTTCCATAATTCTGCTGTACAAGTTTACAATGTTGACGCTGCCAAATCCAAGCTTATGAAGATTGTTGATAACCAACATCGTGGTCATATCAAAGTTGACGGTATCTGCTGTGTTTGGATTAATCATGATAACCATTGCCGATGGCTTTTTACTGTTCCATTCTTTCTGCAGAAGCAAGCGGTGTTCTTTGTCGTCTGAGAAAATCGCTTTGCTTTTTATGATGGTAGTTTCTTCCAATATCAAATTTCCCTCCAAACAAAAAAATAGGCAGAAATAAGTTTTTCTCTTACTCCTGCCTACTCTTTACTTTTTCTTGATTACTTTCAGAATTGCTGCAATACAGATTACTACTTCCATTGCTGCTTCAATCACCAGCTTCATGACGCATCCTCTCCTTTCTTTATCATGATTGCTACCGCTGCGACACCTTCCGCCAAAATGGTCAAAATCACGCCTGCAAGGAATCCTTTCATTCTGTGTCCTCCTGTTCTAATACGCTGATTTCTGCCAATGCATCTTCTAAAAGATTGGGATTCATCAGCATTTCTTCAATTTCATCCGCTGAAAAGCCATAGTCCAACAACAAATATACATCTTCCTCCGGCACACCAAACATCCGGCAACATTCCAACAAACATTCTTCCTGTTCCTCTGTTTCATACCAATTCAAATTGTCCCAGTTATACGGACTGAATACGGAATTTTGCATTGCAAAAGTAGTTTTACTGTGTTTTCCATTTGCTGCAATTTCTACGATTTCACCCTCTGAAACATCAATTTCACAGCACTTGTCACTTAGATTTACTTGTTGCAAAGCATTATCTAAAATGCTTTTTGTGCTGGCGTAGACATACAATCCCAATGCAGGAAAATGGTATAAGGTCAACGGATTATTGCCTTTTACCAGAAACAACGTATTGTCATTTCTCAAAATCGTAAAGACAAAACTACCATTTACTAATTCTGCCATTTTCTTGATGCTTTCTGCATGCAGCTGCTTTTTTTGCTCCAATAATTGCACAGCAACATAGCTGTCCGTTTCAATCGGTGTTTTCGGCAGATGATACTTTGCTTTCCATTCAGCATCATTGTACAGCACGCCATTATGTGCAAGGGCAAATGTTTCCATGCCACATCTTCCATCAAATGGATGGTTATTGTAATTGTATTTTTCGCTGCCCTGTGTTGTCATTCTGGTGTGTCCGACGACCGCTCTTGTGTTTCTGGGAAAATACAGCTTCACTTTATGAGCCGGTTTTGCTTTCTTGAATGTCACGACCTTTCCATGATTTACATAGCTAATTCCAGTGGCATCTGTTCCCCGAACTTCTGCCGCAATCGAAAGATTCCGAATCAGCTTTTTCAAAATGATATTTTCAATTTTTCTCTTGTAATCGAGATAGCCAAATACTGCACACATCTTACATCTCCTCACTTTCTGCTACCATCTCATTGATGTACAATCTTCTCTCTTTCAGATACTGAATCAGTTCCGGCTCTTCGATGGAACTCACAAATTCCGACCAACTCATGGCATCAATGCCCTCCTCAGAAAAAGAAATCGCCACATCGCAAATGTGATTGACCATCTGCAACGTGGCGATGAAAGTATTGTATTTGAGTGTGCCTCGAAACAGGCGAAACTCGATTGTGTGGTAGTTATTGAGGTTGACTGCAACATATCTGCCATTGCAACCATTCTTCGCTTTCTCTAAAATTTGCTTTCCTGTCTTCTCGAAACCAAACCTTGCACTCCAACGGCTCATGTTGTAACTGCTGCGTCTACTGAATGTGAACAATTCGTTCCAGTGTTTTTCCACAAAGAACAGAATCCGGCTGATGACATCTTCTTGTTCTGTCTGGTTATCTCCGAAAGCATTCCGGTTGACATGAACGTGCAAACCACAAGTGCTGGTCTGATGGGAACGATAACCCATGGAAACCGCCTCTCGAAAAATATCTTTCCAGTTCATTTCTTCTGTGTGGTAATCTAAAGTCATGGGGTGAGAAACAATCTCAAAGCCATCATCCAGACTGCCATCCGACTTGATATAGATGGTTTCAAGCTGTGCATTTCCAATGCTTTTCAATCTATAGGCATTATCATTGTCCTTGCCACCATCATCCACTTCCAATTCCACGCCGAAATATCGCTTTCCATCTCCGTAGAAAATCGGTGTAGGTTTGCAGCTGTAATCTTCGATTTCATCCTCCAAATCTTCAAAACAGCTTTCACAATATGGCAGATCATCGTGCCAGCAGCAATCGTCATCCGATATGATGCGGTCACAGGATTCACAGCGGTGATAATGTGCATCAAAACAGCTCTGGCACAAAAAGCTGTTATCGTCGGTCACGCAGTCTGCTGTCCAGATGGTTTCGCCGCAGTGGTCACATGTGATGCAATGGTCAGCAACACAATCTTCACAGAGCAGCTCTTCATCCACATATGTGCCTTCATCCTCTGCAAGTTCCATGCCGCAGTAATCACAAATTCGTACTTCTTCCATTTCAAATTCCTCCAAAAACAAAAATTCCGATAAGGCTGAAAGTTACCTTATCGGAATTATAATATATATTTGATTTTAGATATTGATACAGTGAAAAAGCTTCTTCGTTTTCTCTGAAAGAATTTAAATTAGATTTTTTGATCATCTCATGACTATATATAATATATTTATATTAAATAATAATTATATAATTTTACTTATATTATATATCTATATGAAATAAGATTCTATTTTAAATTCTCTCGTAAGAGAGTGGCACTGTAACGAATCTTTGATGAGGAACAGGGGCATTGCTCGATGCAATCGGACTGCACGTCAGTGCTGGTGTGTGTAGAGAGAAGATTCAAATATTATGCACTAATATCAATTTCATTTTGTTCAGTAACCTGTTTTAAAGTTTGCATTGGTTGAGATAGATTTATTTTGGTATCTTCTATCTTTTTTGCTGACGGAATGGAAAGCAACTGTTGCTCTATTTGTCTGGTTTCGACATCAATCTTTTTTGATTCTGAGAGGGTTTTTCTCGCTTCGGCTTGAATTTTTTCTGTTTCAGCATTTATTCTTTTGGCTTCAGCTTCTTTAATTCTAATTTCTGCGTCAATTAGTTGTCGATTCTTATGATCATTTATTAAATTATTCACTTTATCTATTATACCACCTATTCCTATAGAAAAACCTTTTTTTCCACTTGAATCTACAGTAGAGTTTACACCTACTATAGATATTATGAATAATATTCCAATAATATTTTCTATATTAAAGTTTTGAATAATGAGTTCAATTATTCCAGGGGAACCTACTGCTGTTTTAATAATATATGACTCTGAATTGTCAAGGGAACCATATAACTCAGATGAAAGTTTTAATATTTCTACAATAGAAGATTGTAATTTTATACTATCGCATAAGCTATAATTTGATTTTGTATGTTTCTGAAGTGTGAAGTGTAAAGTGTTCTCATCAATATAACATGGAAAAATATTTCTAAAATACAAATCCGAATATTCGGAAATATTTGTAATAGCTTGATGTGAGCGTAAAGTTCGAGTTAGATATACATCAACGCTTGGGGATATTTCTTTTATCCATTCCACACTTCGTTTGTGCAAATATTGGCACTTACAATACTCTTTATCAGTTTCTTTATGTTTAACATCAGTAATAATATCTTTCAATTTACCGATAAATAAGTACTTGCTTGATTTAGAAGGTATTAAAATAAAATCTCCTGGCTTCATTTTAAAATAAAAAGTAGTAAGTTGTCCTAAAATTAAGCCTGGTTTTGTCTCATCAGGATATAATAATTGTATTTTCTCTTTTTTCACTTTATCTGAAATATCTTTGTCAATTAAAAGAGAATATGATACCTTATTCCACCCTAGAGCAACATATTTGTTAGTTGTAAAATCCTGATAATATCGTCCACTTTCAGTACGCAACATCCATATCTTTTTATTTTTATTTATTACAGCAATATTAAATTCTTCAAAAAGCAGTGTTTTAAAATCTTTCATTTTTCTCCTTATACATTATCTTCTTTGTTTCCAGTTGCATAAACTACTTTTCGTTGACCAACGCCTGATACCGTTTCATCAACTCCGCCACGCACTCGCTCTCTGTAATTTTCCGGTTGAAGCCATAAGCAGCCATCACAGCGAAATCGTTCGCCTGATGTGCCTTTCGGAGTTCCGGCGGCATGGTGGTTTCATCGTAGAGGTCAGCAAGGGAGCAATCCGGATATTTGGCTCTTGCATCCAGAATTGCCTGAGCGGTTTTCTCGATGTTTGCTTTTTGTTCGGGTGTTGGATTGCACCAAGGGAAGTTATTGTAAACAATGTCCTTTGAGTAACGGTAATCGCTTTTTAATCTGCCTGCAACTGCACGCATCCAAGCATTATGCACGTTAGAACATAAAATACCAAATTCGTATATTGTACCATCCGGTATTAAAAACACCAAATCACTCGCTATTATATTTTTATTCATAAATACAAAAGGGATATACTTTCTTTTTCCAGAAGATGTTTTAGGAACTATAATATAATCTGAATTAGGCTGTGCTATTTGACAAAACAGCGTTGGAGTTTCTGCAAATTTTCTTGTTCCAGCTGCTTTGCTTGAAGCCCTAAATTCTCGTACAGATTCAATGCGTTTAAGAACGGTTGGACACTTTTTTATTTCTGCTGGGCTTGCGTTTACAAGCCAAAGACAATATCTTTTTTTGTTATTAAGAAATTCGACTGCACCAATGTATGGCTTTATCCATTTTGCTGACAATGGTTCTTTTTTTATAAGTTCATTTTTTTCGTCCTCAGATAAAACAAACCCTCCCCCATCTCTTGGCATACTTCCAAATCGAATAGGTGATACTTTACAAATTGGTTTCGAATGTGAATCAATAAAAATAGTAGGAGCATCTGCCAAATAAGGATTTATATTACTACAAACTTTAAATTTATTGTTACTGCTATATAATTTTCTTTCTATACAATTATCTTCAAAACATGAAAATCCAATGATAACGCAGTGTACTTTCGCATTTTCATTAGATTCGCTATTCCAAACAAATGTTTCAAAAGCATAATTGATTTGCATTGTATAATGTGTGAAAAGATATTTCCAAAATATAATAACTTGCTGTCCTTGACATATAGAATTTGTTGAAACAAAAGCACATTTTATTTTTTTACCCTTAATATAATCAGCTGATTTCTTATACCATGCACATACATAATCTATTTCGCCAATGCCTTTGACATCTTCAAAAATAGCTGTTATATCATTTTTTTGTTCTTTACTCATGTACATTCCACCCACAAACGGCGGATTTCCCATGATATAATTCAGCTTTTCTTTCGGCACAACGCTTTCCCAGTCAATCCGCAAAGCATTGCCCTCTACAATATTCGCATAGAATTTCAGCGGCAGAAAATTCAAATTGATTTGCATCAGTTTTTCTGTTTCCTGCATCATCTGGCTTTCTGCAATCCACAGGGCTGTTTTTGCAACCGTCACTGCAAAATCGTTGATTTCAATGCCGTAAAACTGTCCAATAGAAACTTGAATCGGATTATATTTCCCATTGACACCCAATAACATCTGACCATGATTTTCCTCATATAGTGCCTCATTTTCCAAACGACGAAGAGAAAGATAGGTTTCTGTCAGGAAATTTCCGCTGCCTGCCGCAGGGTCTAAAAATGTCAGCTGGGACAACTTTTTGCGATATTCCTGCAATCGCTGTTCTCGGGTTTTCGCTACTTTCAAAGCTTTGATTTCTTCCAATTCTGCCTTTAATGCATCCAGAAAAAGTGGGTCAATGACCTTGTGAATATTTTCAAGGCTGGTGTAATGCATTCCGCCACTGCGTCGTGTTTCTGGATTCAACGTCGATTCAAACACTGCACCAAAAATGGTTGGCGAGATTTCCGACCAGTCGAATCCTGCACTTGCCTTATTGACCAGCAAATCCACAATTTCTTCTGTAAAGCGAGGAATCTCAATGTTTTCGTCTGCAAACAGTCCGCCATTGACATAAGGGAATGCAGCAAGGTCATCTTCCATATAAGGGTCACGATCTTCTGGCTTTGTATCCAACACCTGAAACAATTCGATCAATGCTTTTCGTGCATCTTTCGGAGAAAACTGCTTGAGATAATCTCCGAACATTTCATGTTGTCCAAAAATCCCTGCATCTTCTGCATACAAACAAAACACCAGCCGAACGCAGAGCATATTCAAACTTTTCAGTGTTTCCTCAGACTCTGGATTCTTGTATTGTTTTAGAATCGCATCGTACAGCTTCCCCACCAAATCGCCGGCTTTGAGAGAAATCTCCATCTCTTTTTTCAGATGCTCACTGCCCGTATCTACAAGAAATTGTAAGCGATAATATTCTTTCGGCAAATCCTTCAAGAGAATCTGTTCTGGTTCGCTGTTCGGCTTATTCATATCATAAATCAGAAACTCTGAAAAGTTGCAAGTGATAACCCAAAGAGGATGCTTATCCACAGGCAGTTCCACGATGTAGCGTTTTGCCTGCTGAAACGGATTCAAAAACGTACCATCTGACTGCTTGATTGCCTTACGTAAATCTTTGCCAAGGCTCTTCTGTTCAATCATCACCTTTGTGCTCTCGATATAGCCATCAATGAACCCGGTGCTTTTATCAATATGTACCTGATCTTCAAAGCTGATAAAGTGCGTGGCATTTTCGACTCCGTAGACATTTTGCAGCAAGTCAATCCAAAACTTCTGCGACTGTCCTTTTTCGTAACCTTTGCCTTTCCAGTACTCCGCAAATTCTTTTGCAGCTTTTTTCTGCTGTTTTTCCGTAATATTCATAGTTGTGCCTTTCTTCCGCATAAACTATATTTATTTTAGCATATTTCACTAATATTTTCAAGTCCTTTTTAAAAATAAGAATTGCAAAACAGCAGATGCCTACCAATGATTTTGTAGGTGTCTGCTGTCGCTTTTACTTATGAATTTTTTTAATTATCGCCACATTTAAGATAATTGTTCTTATTCCTATTTTTTAGAAGACAAATCATAGTACACAAATCGCATTTTGTACAGTGCCAGTTCCTTAGAAAAACATGCTTGTTTTTCCCATTTTCCCATTTTTCCCGCAAGAGAGGGGTACCCCAAAAATGCTACGCACTTTAACCAAGTCACGGTCAAATTCGCTTTGAACTCCCGAAAAATCAGGAAAAATTTGCAAAAGAAAAGCCACGCAACCACGCTATATAACGTGATTACGTGGTTTTCGTAACCTTTCCGATTACGTGATTTTGTGTGGTGGAGGCGAGGCGTGCAGTGATATAATCACTTATTTGCAACCTTTCAAAATGGGAAAAGTCCGAAATTGCGTGATTTTTTTGATTTTTTTACTTAATCGATTTAACTTGGTTACGAAGTTGATGCGTTAATGGGTTAAAGGTAGTTACGATAAAAATGCTATCTCATCACTCGTTCAATCTTGCAAGTGTGCCGCTTCTCCTTATCATAATTCACGCCAACTAAAAGAACTTCACCGTGATAATTCTGCAAGCAGTCCAGATAATCTTTCCGCTTGATTTGTTCGATTGCCTCTTCTGCGGAATGTCCCCACTTCAATTCAACAATCATGGCTGGAAGGTTGCAGTTTCTATTCGGTTCAAATACAATATCTGCGAACCCTTTTCCAGCTGGCATTTCTCGATGCAAGGTGTAGTTTTTCTGGGCGGAGTAGTATGCCAAGGAAATCACACAGGACAATGCGTTTTCATCGTTGTATTTCAAAATCGATGCGTTTGCTTGATGTGCTTGTTCAATCAGCTCTGCAACTGTTTGTTCGTCACCAGAAAGTGTGGCTTGTAATAACTTTTCAGAGGTTTCCAAAGCTGTTACAACACTTC
>OGRO01000836.1_pt1 | contig 28396 bp, 23 predicted proteins | sample 1553451 | NCBI WGS metagenome assembly OGRO01 (sample SAMEA2580021, study PRJEB22360) | human gut metagenome | reverse complement strand
AGCTAAGTACCGAGGAAGAAAGGATAGTTACTGAGGACTCGGATTCGTTAATGTGCGGCGGGAATCGAAGCGTGGACGAAAATTCCATGTCCGGTAGGAACGGCGGTGAAGGTTTGGCAGTGGAAGAAACTATGGAGACAGAGTTTCTTCAAGGTATTTATGTGATTCAGACAGAAGCGGACGGCAGATTTATTAAGAGGATGAAAGAATATCCGACTTATGAGGAAGCTGCTGGAGCTTGCGGTGTTGATGAAGAGATTCTGCTTCTGCGTCAGGAGATTTCTGGTAAGAGCGAGTGGTACAATGGCTTGATGCCGCCGGATAATCTGAATCCGGAGAGCGTGAAGACATTTTTGAAGTTGACACATGAGCATTATGAGGAAGTGTTTGGCGGAAGTTTTCCAAAAGAGGTGAAAGGATTTTTCACAGATGAGCCTAACTGCTGTGATTTCTTCAGTGTTTTCCATGAAGGCAGACCGTGGATTCCGTGGAGTATTGGATTTACAGAGTATTTTATTGAAAAGAGAGGGTATGATCCGCAGGAGAAGCTGCCTTATCTGTTTTTCGATGGGGAAGGGGCGGAGAAGATCCGTCATGATTATTGGAAGACAGTGGCGCAGCGTTTCGAAGAAAGCTATATGAAGCAGGTTTATGAGTGGTGTGATAAACGAGGGCTTCGTACTACGGGACATATTTTATATGAGAACGACCTGGGCTATCAGACACGTGTGTGCGGCGCGGCTATGCCTCAGCTTCGTTATCTGCATAATCCGGGCATTGATCTTCTGGGGGCGCAGACAGATGAGTATCTGACTGTGAAGCAGTGTGCAAGTGTGGCGCATCAGTATGACCGCTCCATGACGATCAGTGAGGCTTATGGCTGCACTGGCTGGGAGCTGGATTTTTCCACTCAGAAATGGTTGGGAGACTGGCAGTTCGCGCTTGGAATTACGAGACGTTGTCAGCATCTTGCACTGTATTCCATTACTGGATGCAGAAAGCGGGACTATCCACCGGTTTTCAACTATCAGAATACCTGGTGGGATGACAATGATAAGATGGAGAATTATTTTGGTCGTCTGGCGCTGTGTCTTTCCCAGGGGGAGCCGGTGCGAAAGGTGTTGATGATCCATCCGATTTCCAGCATCTGGACCGAGTGCCGCAGTGACCGGGTGGAGGATTTCAATCATCTGGAAATGAATATGGGATGGCTGGATGAGCATATTACTTCTTTAAATCGAAAAGGTGAGTATTATAACCGGATCGCAAAAGCGCTGACTGCAGGGCATGTGGATTTTGATTTTGGAGATGAGATCTTGTTGGAGCAGGATGGAAAAGTGGAAAATGGGCTGTTTGTGGCAGGAAAGTGCAGCTATCAGGTGGTTGTAGTTCCGGGAGTGAGCAATCTGTTTGCAAACACGGTGAAGCTGCTGAAGGAATTTCTTGCAGCTGGTGGAACGGTGATCTGGCTGAAGCCGTATCCGGTGATGATTGAAGGAGAACGGATCGGTAGTAAGCAGATCTGCGTTGCTAAGAGATGGGATAAAAAAATAGACAGTGAAGATGTAAATGAAGAGAAATCTGACAGCAGGAAAGTGTGTGGAAAATATGGTGATATCCGGGATGTTTTAGATGAGGAAGCATTTGTCCATACGGTTGAGCATGAATGGGAGCTGACGGAAGCTGTGGCGAAATGCACCGGAAAAGATTTTACTGTGCGAAATGCCAGCGGCGCAGAGGATGGCGAGATTCTTTCCATGCTGAGAAAGACAGAAGATGGACATATTCTTTTCCTGACAAATCACGATCGGAACAATGCACATCAGGTTTACATAAAACTAGACTGTGGAGACGCTGTGGAAGAGCTTGACCCGCTGACAGGGGAAGTTCGTGAGGTGGAAACTGTTGCGGATGGAGAGGGCGTTTGCTTTACCAGGACATTCGAGACGGGGATGAGCCGAATTTATTTTGTGAAGAAAATAATGAGGGCCGGTCAGATTATTAAAGAGAAATATAGTGTTGAAAACAAATGTGGAGTTGTGGAAGACACTACTGCTGTGGACTTGGCGGCTGTTTCTGATGGCGTAAATGCGGTGCATGAAATGACAGTGAGCAAAGCTGCCACATTCCCATACAGACATCCGCATTACACAGATCCCGTATTAGCTACATTCGGTCCGGACGCGAAATTAAGAAGAACTATGGAGAATGTGCTGACGATAGATAAATGTACTTATGAGCTGGGGACTGCTTCAGCAAATAAAATTTGTGACGGAAATGCTATGGTGGAAGATAAAGATCTCGACGCAATTGTAGAGCAGGTATCAGAATTCAGACATGGCAGCGGACTGTCAGAAGCAGGAAGCGTCTATGAGTCCGCAGAGATGGAAATCTGGCGGGCGCAGAAGGAAATTCGTGAGAAATTGCGCATGCAGCAGGTTTATTATAACGGTGCACCTCAGCGATATACCTGGGTGGATCAGCCACATCCGGCAGATGGAACACCATTTGCCATGCATTTCCGGTTTAATGTTGCAGAAGGCATTTCCAGTGAATGCAGTTTTGTGATTGAGAAGCCTTATGACCTGGAAGTTTACTTCGATGGCGTGAAATGTGCGCAGACCGGCAAATGGTTTATTGACAAAGACATGCGTTGCTTCGGACTTCCTGCTTTGAGTAAAGGGGTGCATCGGATTACCATAAAAGGTAGCTACGACCAAAAGCGGGAACTGGAAGACGTATTCGTAATTGGAAATTTCGCCGTAGATATGTCCGGCAATATTTCCAGGGAAAAAGAAATTCTGCATACTGGCGACTGGAGTATGCAAGGTTATGTAAACTATCCGGGAGGAATGATTTATCAGTACAAGGTACCGAGGCTAATCTCCGATAAGCAGGTTCTTCTTCATTTGGGTGAGTGGAGAGGTACCCTTCTGAAAGTCAGAGTAAATGGCAAGGAAGCTGGTTTTCATTTCGAAAAGAAGAACTGTGTCACAGATGTAACTGGTCTTTTCGAAAAAGAAGAGAACACTCTGGAAATCGAGGTTTCCGGAAGCCCAAGAAACATGTTCGGTCCATTCCACCAGTCCTACACCGGCTGCAGCCGGATCAGCTGGGCTGATTTCCGCACCGAGGGAATGTTCCATACGGATGGGAAGGTGTTGGAGCCTTACGGTATGATGGGGCAGAGTTATATTTGTGAGTATGAAGAGCAGTAGGTGAGAGATATGCTTTAGTAACAATATTGCTATTTAGTGTGTTGAAAAGTTCCAGCCGACACACAGCATTCGGGCAATGGTGATTGCTCTAGCGAGCCATTTCAGGCGCGGTTTTAGCGTAGGCGAGTGAGCAATCACCATTGTCCGAATGCGTCCGCCTTTAACAACTTTCAACACACTAAATAGCAATAAAATATACAGAAAAGAGGACACCCCATGAGCAAAATAACCATAATCACCGGCGGTACATCTGGAATTGGAAGAGGGATTGCGGAGAAAATTCTGGAAAATTCTGCGTCGGACGATATTTTATATGTGAGCTATGGACATAACACGGAGCAGGCGGAGGAATTTCTTCATGCACAAACAGAGGAAAATCAGAAAAAAATCCGGTTACTCCAGGCTGATATGTCATCCTATGATGAAATGATGAAATTTGTATCCCGGATCAAAGAAGAAGCAAGCCATGTAGACTGGCTGGTAAACAATGTAGGAATCAGCACCTATGCGAAATATGAAGACTACACCTTCGACGAATGGACCAAAATTGTGAATACCAACTTGTCTGTCCCGGTATTTCTGGTGAAAGAACTTCGCCCCATTATGAACGAAGGCGGCAGCATTCTTTTTACAGGCTCCTACGCAGGACAGCAGGCTTATTCCTCATCCCTGGTTTACGGTGTCACCAAATCCGCCATCAACTTCCTCACCAAATCCCTGGTAAAAGAACTGGAACCAAAACAGATCCGGGTCAATGCCATTGCCCCGGGATTCATTGAAACCAGCTGGCATAAGAACCGCACCCCGGAAAGTTATGAACGTATTAACCGTAAGATTGCGCTTCACCGCTTTGGCGAGATCTCCGAAGTGGCAGACATGGCATACGAAGTCCTGAAAAATGGCTATATGAATGGAAGCGTTGTAGACATTCATGGCGGATATGACTATTTCTAAAAAGAATCCAGTGATCCGATTTTAAATAAAAAAATCTGCACCCGGATTATATTCGTGAAGTGATTAACAAAAACAAAATTCACAAATATAATCCAGGATTTTCCTAAATGCCAAATTTCCGGAATTAATTGATTTTAAGAGGATAGTGTGCTAAAGTATTCATATTGCTGGGCGAAAGCGAGGAGAAAACATTGCACAAAAGTGATGAAAAATACCAGGCTTACGTAAAAATCCTGGAGGAAGAGCTGATTCCTGCAATGGGATGTACCGAACCCATTGCCATTGCCTATGCAGGAGCAGTGGCGAGAAAAACTTTGGGCAATCTGCCGGAACAGCTGGATATTAAAGTAAGTGGAAATATTATTATAGTTCACTTAGTAAATATGGAAGGGTTTGAACAAAGAAGAGCGGCAGTTATGCCACAAGATAATAAAAATATTTTAAGAGTATTTCCAGGGGATGAAAATGGAACAATCTCAGATAAAATAGCTTATGTAATAACAAATGAATTAATATCAAAGGCAGATTATTACTTTGATATACATGGTGGAGACTTACACGAAGAGTTAATACCTCATATATACTATCCAGCAAAAGCTAAAAAAGAAGTGGTGAATAAATGCAAAGAAATTGCAAAACATTTTAATGTAGGTTATTATGCACCATCAAATAATATAAATGGAACTTTTACTTCAGCAGCTGTAAATAAAGATATACCAAGTTTATTAATTGAACGTGGAGGATGTGGTTTATGCCAAGAAGAAGAGGTAAATTTATACAAAGATGATATCTTAAATGTATTATCTGTGTTAAATGTGATAGAATATAAAAGGTGTCATAAAGATTTTACACCAGAAGAAATAAAATATGCTATTTACCTTGATGCAGTAAAAGATGGATGTTGGACTTGTTTTGTAGATGCAGGTCAAAGTGTTAAAAAAGGTGATAAGCTAGGAGTAATAAGCGACTACTTTGGCAATATAATAGATACTTATTATGCAGAATTTGATAGTACTGTTTTATATAACACAGTAGCTTATTCTGTACCAAAAGGAAGTTCTTTAGTGGCATACGGAAGAGTTTAGATTAAATAGAAATAGGTGAGAAACATAATTAAAAAGATAATTAAAAGAATTTTAGGTACAATTCCCATGTTAATAATTGTATCCTTTATATCCTTTGCTCTTATGAATTTATCTTCAGGAGACCCGGCAGAAATTATGCTATCATCTCAAGGAAGCGTGGTAACACCACAACTTTTAGAAAGTGTAAGGGAAGATATGGGTTTAAATCAACCTTTTGTTACTCAATATTTAAATTGGTTGAAAAATATAATTCATGGTGATTTTGGTACATCTTATGCCAGTGGAAGAAGTGTAATAGTGGAAATGAATGAACATCTTCCCTACACTATAAAATTGGCAGGAAGTGCCATGATAATTACTTTAATAGTATCAATACCCCTTGGTATATTGTCAGCTGTTAAAAAAGATAAGTTTATAGATAAATTTATTAGATTATTTACCTTTGTGGGAAATTCCATACCGGGATTTTTGTTGGCGCTAATATTGCTTCTTGTTTTCTCACTAAAACTTAAATTGTTACCAATATTGAGTGAAAGTGGAGCAAAAAGTATAATTTTGCCAAGTGTAACTTTAGCCTTTGCAATGACTAGTAAATATATACGTCAAATTAGAACGGCAGTCATTGAAGAATTGGACAAAGGATATGTTAAAGGTGCCAGATCTAGAGGTATTAAAGAAAGTGTTATTTTATATAAAGATGTATTAAAAAATATCATGATTACTGTAATAACACTTACTGGTTTATCTATAGGATCTCTTATGGGAGGAACGGCTGTGGTAGAATCCATATTTGTTTGGCCAGGAGTTGGAAGTTTAGCTTTAAGTGCCATTGCCAATCGTGATTATCCCATAATCCAAGCTTATGTACTTTGGATGGCAGTAATGTTTATAATTATAAACTTAATAACCGATTTATTATACAAAATAATTGATCCTAGAGTTAGAGAAGTGTAAGGAGAAAACAAATGGTAATAAATAGACGAATAACAGGGAAAAAAATGAGCATTAAAACTATTGATAAAAATAAACTTAAGTTTAATATAATAATTTTTATATTAATAAGTATATTTCTTATCAGTTTATTGGCACCCTATATAGCACCAAATGATCCTTATGCAGTTGATTTAACAAAAACGCTACAACCTCCAAGTAAAGAATTTTTATTTGGAACAGATTCCCTTGGAAGATGCGTATTTTCTAGGGTTTTATACGGAGCAAATAGAACTATATTTTCTGCTATAATTGTTGTTTTAATAACTTTTTTATTTGGAACAACAGTGGGAATTATAAGTGGATATATAGGTGGAAAGATAGATAGACTTATTATGAGAATTGTAGATGTATTTCTTGCTTTTCCAGGTCTTGTTTTGGCAATTGCAGTGGCAGGACTTCTTGGTGGAAGCATGATTAATGCAATGATAGCAATTTCTTTAATAAGTTGGACAAAATATGCCAGAATAGCAAGAAGTAAAGTCCTAGAAATAAAAGAAGAAACATTTATACAAGCAAGCAAAATAAGTGGACATAATGCCCTACATATTATGATAAAACATATTTTGCCCAATATTTTGGCTTATTTAATAGTAACAGCCTCTTTAGATATTGGTACGGTAATTATGGAAATGTCTTCTCTTTCATTTTTAGGCCTTAGTTCACCACTGCCAACGCCAGAGTGGGGAGCTATGATTAGTGAAGGAAAAAGTGTAATTCAATTTGCACCATGGACATTGTTAGCACCAGGACTTGCCATATTAATAGTAGTTGTCTTATTTAACTTGCTAGGAGATATAATAAGAGATTTATTAGATTTAAAAGAAAAAGAACGTTTTGCAAGTAGGTGAAAATCATAAAAAAAATAAATAAAATTTTAATAATCATGTTGCTAATAGTAACTCAACTTACAGGATGCAATATGATAGACGAAAAAGTAAATTGGCAAAGTAAAAATGAACTTGTATTTGGAACAACAGTAAGTACGAAAAGTTTGGACCCAGCCAATGGATATAGTGGATGGTTTACTGTTAGATATGGTGTATCAGAAACATTGTTTAAATTAAATGACAATATGGAAGTTATACCTTGGTTAGCAAAAGAATACAATCAAATTGACAATAATACTTGGGAAATAAAAATTAAAGAAAATATTAAATTTCAAAATGATAAAACTTTAACACCACAGGCTGTTAAATTGTCCATAGAAAGAACTTTAAAATTAAATGCAAGGGCTTTAGATACTTTAAAAATAAAAAAAATAACTACTACAAAAGATTCCATAATCATCACAACTAGTGAGGAAAATCCCACACTTATAAATGATTTATGTGATCCTTTTGTATCAATTATTGATGTATATGAAAAAGATAATGATAATTGTCCAGTAGGAACTGGCCCTTTTAAAGTAGATAAATTTAGAGCCAGTGGTACAAGTTATTTTGTAAAAAATGAAAACTACTGGGACTCTAGTGTAAAACTTTCTTCAATTAAAGTTATACCAATTGGTGACTCGGATACTTTAGCCATGGCACTACAATCAGGTGAAATTGATGTGGCACAAGGTTTATCTTATTCCATGGTAAATTTATTTGAAAAAGACAAGAATTATAAAATATCAACTACAGACACATCTCGTGCTGTAGTACTATATTTTAATGAAGAAAATGAAGCACTTAAAAACTCTAAAGTAAGAAAAGCAATAAATATGCTTATAGATAAAAACTCTTATTGCTCATTGATTTTAAAAAATCAAGCTACACCAGGCATAGGAGCTTTTCCAACAAATAATGCCTATGCACTAGATAAAATAAACACAACATTCAACAAAGAAGAAGCATTAAAATTATTAAAAGAAGCAGGATATGCTGATAAAAAATTAACACTGAAATTAGTCACTTATTCATCGAGAGCAGAACTTCCAAGCATAGCACAAGTTATCCAAAATGACTTAAAAAATGCTGGTATAAATGTAAAAATAGAAATAGGTGATAATATAGAAGATATTTTAAGTAGTGGAGATTTTGATTTAGCCATATATTCAAATATAACTTCATCTACAGGAGATGCCCTAGCTTATTTAAATAATGCTTTTTATACAAATGGAGCATCAAATTACGGTAAATACAGCAACAAAGAAGTTGATAAATTAATAAATCAACTTAAGGTGGAATTTAACAAAGACAAAAGAGATAAGTTAGCAGTTGAAATTCAAAAAATAGCATTAAATGAAGATGCCTATAATTATATAGGATATATGAAAATGAGTTTTGTAATGAAAAATAATGTTGAGGGAATAAATCCTCACCCTACGGATTATTATCAATTTAATGCAAATACAAATATAAAATAGGTGAAAATATGAAGACTATATTAAAAGTAGAAAATTTGCATATAAAAAATAATGATGTTGAAATCTTAAAAAATATTACCTTTGATGTGAAACAAGGTGAAATACTAGGAATAGTAGGGGAAAGTGGTAGTGGTAAAAGTACTCTAATTAGAGCTTTAATTCAAATGATGAACAAAAATGAAAAAATAACAAAGGGCGATATTTATTTTAAAAATAAAAACTTATTGCAAATGAGTTCCAAAGAGCTTAGGAATTTAAAAGGAAGTGAAATGGGAATAATTTTTCAAAATCCTGGTTCCACTTTAAATCCTCTTAGAAAAATAAAAAAACAATTTGTACAAGTTTTAAAAAGTCATCAAAAAATAAACACAAAAGAAGCTTTAAATAAATCAGAGATAATACTTGAAAGAGTTAATTTACATGACCCTCTTTGTATATTAAATAGCTATCCCTTTGAGCTAAGTGGTGGAATGAAACAAAGGGTAGCTATGGCTTTGGCAATGGTTATGGAACCTAATCTTTTGGTGGCAGATGAGCCTACAAGTGCCCTAGATGTAACAGTTCAAGCTCAAGTAGTAAATGAAATGATGAAGCTTAGGGATAATTTTAATACAAGTATAATTATTGTAACTCATAGTATGGGAGTAGTATCTCATATGGTGGACAAAGTTGCAGTAATGTATGGTGGAACTATTGTGGAATATGGAGACAAAGAAAGTGTTTTAAATAATCCAAAACATCCATATACAAAGGCTTTAATAAATGCCATACCAAAACTTGATGGTAAATTACCTGTAGGAATAAAGGGAAATCCACCTTCTTTTACAAATAAACAAAAAGGATGCTTATTTGCACCACGCTGTGAATATGCCAGTGAAAATTGTAAATATGAAGAACAAAAATTAACATCCATTGGAAATGATAGATTTATAGCATGTACTTATATGGAAGAAAGAGAGAATATGCACCATGGATAAAGTAATTTTAGAATGTAAAAATATAAACAAAAAATATAGAAAAAAAGACCATTATCACAATGCATCTAAAAATATAAGCTTTCAACTTAAAGAGGGAGAATGTTTAGGTGTAGTAGGAGAAAGTGGTTGTGGTAAAAGTACTTTAGCAAAGATTATTATGAATTTGGAAAAGGCAGATTCTGGAGAAGTTATTTTAGATAATGAATGTATATCAAACAAAAAAGGAAAAGAATTAAGAGAAGTATATAAAAATATACAAATGGTATTTCAAGATGCCATAGGTTCTTTTAATCCTAAAATAACTATTGGAAAATCAATTGAGGAATATGTATGTAGTCTTTGTAGTACAGGTGAAAAAAATCGAGAAATTGTTGTAGATAATTTACTTGAGATGGTTGGCCTACCAAAAGAATTTAAAAATAGATACCCACACGAATTAAGTGGAGGACAATGCCAAAGGGCAGCCATAGCAAGAGCTTTGTCATCTCATCCAAAGGTGTTAATTTGTGACGAAGCAACTAGTGCCTTAGATGTGTCAGTTCAAGCTCAAGTAATAGATCTTTTAGTACAGATGAAAAAAGAACTTAATATCTCTTATATTTTCATAACACATAACTTAGCTTTAGTAAGTAGTTTTTGCGATAGAGTTATAGTTATGAATCATGGAGAAATAGTAGAAGAAGGAAGTGCTTATGATGTAATCAATAATCCTCAAAATGATTACACAAAACTTCTTTTAAATTCCATATTTAAATAAAGAAAAAGAGCTAATCAAAAGGTTAGCTCTTTTTTATAAAAAGAAATTTATAGAATTTAACTCAGACTTGTTATGTATGAAAATATTTATGATATAATACCTTAGTACAATATGATATAGACAAAATTTAGAGGTGAAAATATGACAAATTCAGAAGAAATATATGAATTTAATAAAATAGATGCATACAATAAATTGAAAGAAGCAATAAATTATATTACCGGCAAAGATAGAGAACAAGACTTTAAGAAATTTATGATTTTATGCAAAACATCAGCATTGCAAGGAAATTCTCATGCCCAATATATTTTGGGAATATTTTTTGAAGAAGGTATCTTAGGATTAGAAAGATATTTTGAAACAACAATAAATACCGATGAAAAATATTATGAAATGATAAATCCTAAAACAGCTTTAAAATGGTATAAAAAATCTGCAAGAGGAAATTATAAAGAAGCACAATATGCAGCTGCCAATATGTATTTTAAAGGAATTGGTGTAAAAACTGATTACGAAAAAGCATTATATTATTTTAAAAGTAGTAAAACAGAATATGCTTGTTTTTATGTGGGATATATATATGAAAAAGGTTTAGGAGTAAAACAAGATTATAAAACAGCTCTCAAATGGTATGAAAAATCAGCTAATATGGGCAATTCAAACTCATCATACAATTTAGGTGTAATGTATAAAATGGGACAAGGTACAGATGTTGATTTTGAAAAGGCAATTAGCTGGTATGAAAATGCTGCTAAAAAAGACAATGAAAATGCCCTTTGTAACTTGGCTATGATGTATAGATTTGGTGAAGGCGTAGAAGTTGATTATGAAAAAGCAGTTAAACTTTATGAAAAAGCAGCAAAACTAGGAAGTGAAACAGCTATTTGTCAAATGGGATATATGTATAATCAAGGCTTAGGAGTAGAGCAAGATTATGAAAAAGCAAAAGAATATTATGAACAAGCAGCTCTTTTAGGATATTCTGATGCACAGTGCAACTTAGGATATATGTATCAAGAAGGTCTTGGAGTTGAAGTAAATTACCAAGAAGCTATAAAATGGTACAAAAAAGCTATAGAACAAAATGAATCAATTGCAAAAAGTAATTTAGCAGAAATGTATATTTATGGTCATGGTGTGGAAGTTGATTGTCAAAGGGCACTTGAACTTTATGAAGAAGCTTTACAAGATGCACTAAAAGTTGACGATGAAGAAGAGATTTCTATAGTTTTATTTAATATTGCTGAAATGCATGAAATGGGATATGGTATGGAAGTTGATTATGAAAAAGCATTGGAATTATATGAAAAATCAGCAAACTATGGTTTAGAAGAAGCAAAAGCAAAACTTGAAGAATTAAAAAGTATTATAAGTAAATAGAAAATTTAAAAAGGTATTTTAAATAAGAGAATAAACTTATTTAAAATACCTTTTTAAATTACTAGTAAATTATATTTTATATGATTTATGTATAAAATGTCTGATTGGATTATAATTGTCTAATTGGAGTGGAGCAAGTTAAAAATCTTAGTTACTATTTTAGTAGTTAGACATGAATAACATAATTAAAAGACATAAATTTCTAAAACTGATGATAATGAGTATTATTATTATAAAGGGAGTATATATAAGATAGCTTATGAAATATTAAAAGTACTACCTAGTATAGAACAAGCTAGCAATATAGAGCAATATGGTTAGTATTATGTTTTATTTTCTATACTTGGCATAATTGTATATTTTGCACCATTGATGTTTACACACTTGGCAGGAGCAATTGTAAGAACAATTGCTATGATTGTACTTTTATTTAATTTTGATTGGAGATTGGGATTACTTAGTTTAGTACCAATGATATTAGGCTTTTTCAGTATGAGAAAAATGATGGGAAAAGAAATAGAAGAATCCATGAGACAGTATGAAAATGCCTTAGAAGAAATGAATAATGAAGCAGTGGAATATATTAGAGGAATACCAGTTGTAAAAACTTTCAATCAAACTGTATTTTCCTTTGAAAACTTTCATAAATCCATAATGAAATATAAAAATTGGGCTGTTAACTTTACTATAACTATGAGACCACCAATGTGTAAATTTACTGTTGCAATCAACTCTATTTTTGCTTTGTTGATACCAGCAGGAATTTTATTAATAGGAACAGCTGTAAATCCACAAAAATTTTTATCAGATTTTATATTTTATATAATCTTTACACCGATTATTACTATAGTTATGAATAAAATCATGTTTTCCAGTGAAGACTTGATGATGGCTAGAGATGGAGCAAGAAGAATAAATGCAATTTTACAAGAAAAACCATTGGAAGAATGCGAATTTACAAATATAGTTAGAAAATCAGATATAAAATTTAATCATGTCACTTTTACTTATCCAGGTTCAGATAGAAAAGCCCTTGATGATATTTCTTTAGAAATTAAGCAAGGAAGTACGGTAGCTCTTTTAGGTCCATCAGGTGGAGGAAAAACAACCATAGCATCACTTATTCCAAGATTTTTTGATGTGGATAGTGGAGAAATAACTATTGGAGGTATAAATGTAAAAAATATTTCCAATGAAGACTTAATGAATCATGTTTCCTTTGTATTTCAAAATACTAATTTATTTAAAACTAGCTTATATGAAAATATTAAATTTTCAAAACAAGATGCCACAAAGGAAGAAGTAATAAAAGCTGCTAAGGCTGCCCAATGTGAAGAAATATTTGATAAAATGCCAGACGGTATAAATACAGTAGTTGGAAGTAGTGGAGTTTATTTATCAGGAGGAGAAGCACAGCGTATAGCCCTTGCTAGAGCCATATTAAAGGATGCACCAATTGTCCTTCTTGATGAAGCAACAGCCTTTGCTGACCCAGAAAATGAACATAAAATTCAAAAAGCCTTTGAAGTTCTTACTAAAAATAAAACAGTACTTATGATTGCCCATAGATTATCTACTGTAAAAAATGCAGATAAAATTATTGTAATTGAAGGTGGACAAATAAAAGAAAGTGGAACACATGAAGAATTACTTAGCCAAAATAATTTATATGCTAAGATGTGGGAAGATTATAAAAAATCAATATCATGGAAAGTAAAAGACAATAAAAATATAAAAAATAAATTAAAAAGTAATTTACGTGAAGAAAGTAAGGTGATGTAAATGACTGCTTATTTAAAAAATAAATTTGCCCTTAGTGATAAAGGAGCAAAAGATCTTGTAAAAGCCATATGGTCATGCACATTTTTATATATTAGCTTTATGCTTCCTGTGGGACTATTGTATTTAGTGCTTAGAGCACTTATAGCACCTTATGTGGGAATTACAGCAAAATTACAGCCGCTTATTGTATATGTAGCAATATCAGTAGTGCTTATTGGTATAATTGGAATTTTTCAATATATAGAATATAATGCAACTTTTCTAGCTTCATATGAAGAAAGTGCCAATAAGAGAATTAGCATAGCCGAAAGATTAAGACAAATACCTCTATTTTTCTTTGCTAAAAAGATTTATCTGATTTAACAACAACTATAATGTCGGATTGTGCAGGACTTGAAAAAGCATTTTCTCATTTTATTCCGGAATTACTAGGAGCTGTAATTTCTATTTTATTAGTAGGTGTTGGTTTATTAATATTTGATTATCGTATGGCAATCGCCTTACTTTGGGTAATACCTGTAGCATTTTTAATTTGCATAGGAGGAAAAAATAAACAAACAAAACAAAATATAATACACCAAAGAGCAAAACTTAAACGTGCAGATGCTATTAAAGAGTGTATAGAAACAGTCAGAGAAATAAAGGCCAATAATCAATCAGAAAAATATTTAGCAAATATAGATGAAATATTGACTTATAGTGAAAAAATAAATATAAAAGCAGAATTAAACACAGCACTTTATGTAGCATCTGCACAAATGCTTTTACGTGTGGAAATAGCAACTATGGTACTTATGGGAGTAAAATTAATTGCTCAAGGAACTTTAGATTTTCTAACTTTATTAATGTTTTTAATAGCAGCATCAAGAGTATTTGATCCCATATCAACAGCTCTTATTAATTTAGCTGCCATATTTGAAACTGAACTAAAAGTTGACAGAATGAAAGAAATAGAAAATCAACAAATACAAAGTGGAAAAACTAACGAAAGATTTGATAATTACGATATTAAATTTGAAAATGTTAAATTTTCTTATAAAAATAACAATAAAGAAAATGTTTTAGAAAATGTTTCTTTCACAGCAAAACAAGGAGAAGTAACTGCTTTAGTGGGACCATCTGGAGGAGGAAAAAGTACAGTTTCAAAACTTGCAGCAAGATTTTGGGATATTAAATCAGGTAAAATTACCCTTGGAGGAAAAGACATATCAACCATAGATCCAGAAGAATTGCTAAAAAATTACTCCATAGTATTTCAAGATGTAGTTTTATTTAATAGTACAGTTATGGAAAATATCCGTTTAGGAAGACGTACAGCTTCTGATGAAGAAGTAAAAAAAGTAGCAAAAATGGCCATGTGTGATGAATTTATTGAAAAATTATCAAATGGATATAATACAGTAATTGGAGAAAATGGTTCAACTTTATCAGGAGGAGAACGTCAAAGAATTTCCATAGCAAGAGCACTACTTAAAGATGCACCAATTATACTTCTTGATGAAGCAACAGCATCACTAGATGTGGAAAATGAATCAAAAGTACAACAAGCTATTTCAACTCTTATAAAAGATAAAACAGTATTAGTTATAGCGCATCGTATGAGAACTGTGGCAGGAGCAGATCATATTGTAGTTTTAGCCGATGGTAAAGTAAAAGAAGAAGGAAATCACGATGAATTATTAAAAGCAGATGGATTATATAGTCGTTTATGGAATTTACAAACAAAATCATCTCAATGGACTATATAAAAGGTATGATAAAAATAATATAGAAAGTAGGGGGGAAAATGAAAAGAAAAATAAAACGAAAATTATTGTACTTGGCCATGTCATTAGTAATCATAATATCTTTGTCTTTTAGTGCTTGTAATTCAAATAATACTCAAGATAATTCATTATCACAAACTAAACAATCAGAAAGTAAATTTGCAGGTGGTAGTTGAGCTTAGGAGATGAATCAAATTTATCACTAGATAGGTTATATTAAAAAATAATTTAACAAGCTTAATGCTTTATTAAAAAGCTTTAAGCTTGTTTTTTAATTTTACTTAGTTGACAAAGATAAAAAAAGTACTACACTTTAATTGAGAATAAAAATCAATATCATAATAAAACTATTTAAATTGATTATATCTGGAGGTGAAAATATGTATTTATCTCAAAGATATTCTTTGGAAGATTTTAATGAAGTTTTAGATAAAAACAACCCAGAAGTTTTTAAAATAAAAAATAAAACAGGAGAAGGCAGTTTTAAATCATACAATGTATTTCCTGGAGTTTTTGTTGTTTATAATGATTTTGATATGTATGAGTGTAGTTCTACTTTTAAAGGTGATAGCAATATGTTTTGTATAGATTATTGCAAAGAAGGCAGAATGGAGTGGGTTTGTCATAATAATGATTATCTATATTTAAAACAAGGCGATATGCAAATGACTGTAAGAAAGCATCATGGAAAAGATTTTGGATTTCCACTGAAAAAATACAAAGGTATAACCATAGTTTTTTATTTAGATGAAGCAAATAAAAGTATAAAAAAATCATTGGATAATTTTGATGTGGATTTATATGACCTTAGAAATAAATTATGTGCAAGAGATGAACCTTTTATAATGAGAACAAAAAGTGGAATAGAACATGTTTTTAATGAATTATATGAAGTAAATCATCATATAAGAGACTCTTATTTAAAAATAAAAGTAGTAGAATTGCTACTTTTTTTCAAAACTTTAGATGGTGATAAGGATAGAGAAGAAAGAACTTACTTTAAAAAGTCTCAAGTGGAAAAAATAAAGCAGATTTCTAAATATATGATTGATAATATTGATAAGCATATTACATTGGAGGCATTGTCAAATAAATTTGGTTGTTCTCTTACTTCAATGAAAAGATGCTTTAAAGAAGTATATGGAGATACCATATACAATTATATGAAATCTTATAGAATGAATGAAGCTTGTATTTTACTAAAAGAGAGTAATGATAATATAAGTAATATAGCAAGTTATTTAGGATATGATAATCCAAGTAAATTTGCTGCAGCATTTAAATCAGTCACAGGAATTACACCATTGAAGTATAGGAAAAGTGGTTAATATATAAATTTACTTTCAAAGAGTTGTATTTAGCATATAAGAAAACTAATACAGTAAGTATAATGATTATATCTAAAGGAGGAAAATAAATGAAAGAAATTGAAGTTATATATCACAAAGCAAGTAAAAAAAATGCGCCTATAATATTTACAACTCATGGATTTGATTTTAATATGGATGACTATACATATGATGACTTTATGTTAAAGATGATTTCAGAAGAATTTTCTTGTAATGTTGTTTCCATATTTTGTAGAAAAATTTTAAAATGCAAGTTTCCTTGTGCTGTAAATTGTCTTTATGATGTGATTTCTTATTTTATAAAAAATGCTAACAAATTTGATTTTGATAAAAATAATGTGATAATACTAGGAAGTAGTATGGGAGCCAATTTTGCAGCAGCTACAACTTTACTAGATAGAAATAATAAAACTAATTTTATTAAAACACAAATTTTAAATTATCCTTATTTAGATTTAAGTAAAAAAGAAAAAAACAATGATTTATTATTTTTTCAAAAATATGTAAATGATGATGCTGAATTAAAAAATCCTTTTGTATCACCTATCTATGCTTCACAAAAAGATCTTCAAAATATGCCAAAAACAATTATTACTTATGGGGAAAAGGATTTACTTCGTCATGATGATGAACAATATGCCAAAATGTTAGAAGATAGTGGAACAGAAGTATATTGTAAAAGTATAAGTGGAATGGAACATGGATTTCTTGAACTTTATTATTTGCTAAAATATATGCCAAAAAAGTCATCTATAGTTTCAAATAAAATGAGGGAGAGTTTTAAAAGTGGAGCATTAGCAAAAGGTGTTTTATCTACAATAGAATTTATAAAAAACATTATATTTAGATTATAAAAAAGCCTATTTATACTTTCTTAAAATATAAATAGGCTTTTAAATATGTATTATTCAGCTATATTAGTAGCTTCTTGTATTGGAGCTTCATCATGAATTTCTTTTTCAGCTATTAAGTCTTCTATTAATTCTTTTGTTTCCATTAAATCTTCAAGTGACATATTTTTATAATCTTTATGACTAGTTGAAGAAACATTTATTCCTTGTTGTCTTAAAAAATTATCTACTTGGTTTTGATTTTTCTTATATGCATAATAACCTACAGCACATACTCCTACACCTACAGCAGCCCCTATAACGTGATCTTTATTAATTTTTTGAAATATCATTTTTAAATTCCTCCCTAAATTATAAATTTTAATTTATTGTATATAAAAACTCTAAAAATACATATTGTTGAAATTACCTTGTCTAAGCATAAACTGACCTTTTGAATTTCTATTTTGAGTTTCTATTACTTTATCTGTAAATATATTCGTTTGATTTAAATTTTTGGAAATTATTCCTGATTCTAAAATAGATATATCATAGGAATTATTATTATATTTTTCTTCATTTTTATCTATTTTTATTATAAAGCACTCTCTATTTCTGCTTACTATATGTCTTCCAAATGTAGTTATCCAAGTTACTAAAGAAGCTTCAGTCATATTTCCTTTTCCTATGGAATTTATTAAATACATAATGGACATAACTTCAGGGTCTATTGTTCCTTTTTCGTTTATTTCCATATAGGCGTGTTGAGTTATAGCACCAATAGTAGTACCTATAGTTATCCAATTTAGAAATTCTTGACCTCTAGCATTAATACCTATGATTTTCATTAATTTTGAACAACATATGGAAGCTAAAGAATAATATGAAAACAAAGGCATATCATTTTTTTTACAATTAGATATAAATTTAACTTTATGAAAACCATATAGTTTTTTCATTAACAAAGCTATTTTAATAATAATATCTTCAACATAAGCTATATTAGAATCGTAATTTACTAAAATAGATTTAATTTTATCGTTATATTTAAAAGAAGTTACACCTTCTACTTCTTTTATAAAATTTTCAGCTTCATTTATATCTGATATGGGATGAGAGATTTTTACTCTAAGTCTTCCTTCCATTTCATGAACCATATAAATTATTGGCAAATTCAAAGAAATCACACCTTTATAAATTATTTTCTTACATTTGATACATTTGCAAATAATAGTCTAATTGAGTTTGAAACTACAAAAATAGTACTTGAGTTGTGAAGTACAGCTCCCCAAAATACAGGTAAAGCTCCTGCTGCACTAAATACAAGTCCCAATGTATTTATACCTATTACAATTCCAAAGTTTTGTCTTACAACTTTCATTGTATTTTTTGATAAACTCATTATGGCAGGAAGTGCCATAGGGTCATCGCTTTGAATAGTAATATCAGAAGTTTCTATGGCAGCATCTGTACATCCACATCCAAGGGATATGCCAACATCTGCATAAGCTAAAGCTGGAGCGTCATTTATTCCATCTCCTACCATTATAACTTTAGAATTTTTTGATTGCAGTTTAAGTACACTTTTTGCTTTATCTTCAGGAAGTAATTCTCCTTCATAATCATCTACACCCATTTTTTTAGCAACTATGCTTGCTTGTTCTTTTAAATCTCCAGTTAATAGTAAAACTTCATCTATACCTTGGTATCTTAAATTATTAAGAGATTTTTTCATATTATCTCTCATTTTATCTTGTATACCTATTATTCCCATTAACTTATCATTTTTTGAAATATAAATTACACTCTGGCCTTGTTTTATTAATTCTTCAGATTTATTTTCTAATATATCTGTATCTACATTATTTTCTTGTAAATATGATTTATTTCCAACTCTGATTATATCTTCATTTACAGTAGTTTCCATACCCTTAGAAACATGAGTTAATGTTTCACCGTGATGGGCAATATCAATTCCTTCTGTAGCACATTTTGATAAAATTGCCTTTGCCATAGGGTGATTAGAAGTTTCTTCTGCAGCAGCAGAAAGTGCTAATACTTCTTTGTAATCAATATCAGAAACTGTAATTATATCTAAAACTTCAGGTCTTCCTTCTGTTAAAGTACCAGTTTTATCTAATATTAAAGTATCAGCTTCAGCCATAGCTTCTATATAATTACCACCTTTTATCAATATACCTTGTTTAACAGCATTATTTATAGTAGCAGAAAATGCAGCAGCAGTAGAAAGTTTTATACCACAAGAATAATCTATTACCATCATATTAAGGGCTCTTGTAAAACTCTTTGTGGCAAGATAAGTTGCTCCAGCAAGTAAAAAATTAAATGGAACTAAGTAATTTGAAAACTTATCTGCATAATCTTGAATTTGAGCTTTGTTATATGGAGCATTTTCAACCATATTTATAATTCTAGATACAACAGTGTTGTCACCTGCTCTTTTTGTATCAACAATTATATTTCCATTTTTGACTAAGCTACCAGAGAAAACTTCACTACCTATTTTTTTTATATCAGGCATATATTCACCTGTAACAGCAGATTGATCAACTACAGCTTCTCCAGATAAAACAACTCCATCAACACAAATTTTTTCTCCTGTATGAACAACTACTTTGTCGCCTTCTTTTATATTTTCAACAAGTACCTTTTTTACAGAGCCATCTTCGTATTTTTTCCAAACGAAATCATCATTTAAATTCATCATATGTGCTATGGAATCTCTAGTTTTCTTCATAGTATAGCTTGTCATAAATTCAGCTATATCTGATAAAAGAATAATAGTTAGGGCAGAGGAACTATTACCTACAAGTATACTTGCTATTATTGAAGATATTGTAAGTGTATCTGCATTAGGTCTTTTATTTTTTATAAGACCACCTATTCCATCTTTAAATAGTGATTTTGTAAGATATAGGGCACCTAAAGCTGGTATATTTAAAAATCTATTGTAAATAGGAAGATTAGTATTTATAATATGATTATTTTTTAAACAAGAATATCCTATTAATGATGTATTAATTATTAATCTTTTGCCTATATCTTTTACATCTTCTTCTCTTTCTCTTGTAACTATATCCTTTGAATCTTCTTTTCTTTTTTGCTTATATGCAAACATAGTATAGTTAGATAATATTTCAGATATAATTTTTACTAAATCTTTTTTATCTAATTTTGTATTATCATAATAAATTAGCATATTTTTAGTAATATTATTAATGCTAGCTTTTTTTATCATATTTGTTGATAATAAGCTATTTAAAATTTCTTCATTAAATTCTCTTATATAGTATAGTGCTTCACAATGAAATCTGATTCGGCCGGGTAATTCATGAATTGATTTAATTTCTAATAAATCTGTTTTCCCCTTTTTAAACATTTTATCCCCCTTTAAATACTACACTTTAGATAAAGTTTCTTTTAATTTTTTTTCTAGAGTGCTTACTACGTAATCAATGTTATCTTCACCAAATTCATGAATAAAATTAATATTTTCAAGAACTATATTTAAAACATGATTAATCCATTTGATAACAATTTCTTCGCTTAATTTATTTGGATTATAAGTAATTAACACACTACCTGTCATATAGTTAAATTCGATATTATCAATTCCATCAAGGATTTTTATGCCTTCTATAACATACTTATCATACATAGCAGCTTCTTTTGGTATTTTTAATGCATTATTAATTTTTAATCTAATTCTACCTGGTATAGAATGTACTACTTTGAATTTTGTAAAATTCTTTATTATATATGTCTTAATATCTATCATCTATAAAATCTCCCTATATTTTTTTTGCTAAAGTAGAATATACCCACCATAAACATGTATATCCTGAAGGCCTAACTCCTGGCCTTAAATTTATATCATATACTGCATACCCCCCAAGCAGTAACATAATAAAACTTTTTAAATCTAGGATACCATTTGTTTTTTCAAAAATGGCGCGATTCAAAGAATCAGCTATGTTTGTACTTTCTTTATCGATTAATGATGTGGGACTTTTATTTATACTATCCTCCAACTCCATAACTTTAAGGATAATACCCATTATAAGAGTGGGATGTAAAACATTAGTGTCATATTCAATTAATATGGTTCCTAAAGTTTGATTTATACGAGTACTAATAATACCAGGAATTTTATCACATACATTAATTAAATCACTAGATTTATCTTTATTATTTTTTAAATTAGGGCAAGACATTCTAATTCTACCGGGAATATGATGTTTTACTTCTAATATACCTTTGAAATTTGGTAAAAGATTATTTTCTTTACTATGATCTTTACATGTCAAAAATGCTGATACTATTAATAATAATTTTGCTGTATTATTTATTTAGTCCACCTCCTTTGAAATATATTTTATTTCCAATATTATACAAAATATATATTTATATTATATATGATTTATTATTTTTTTTAATATGTCAAATATATTTTTATGTAAAAAGTATTTGAAATAAGTTGATTGACAGAGTAGATGATAAGGATTATCATTTACTTATAAAAGTGATATTTAAATGATATAAATGGGGATGAGATATATGTATCTAGAAATTAAAAATATTAAAAAAAGCTATGGTGAAAATGGAAGTTATATAGAAGTTATAAAGGGGATTAGCGCTAGTATAGAAAAAGGACAAATATGTGCAATTTTAGGGCCAAGTGGTTCGGGAAAATCAACTTTTTTAAATTTAATTGGAGGTCTTGATGAACTTGATTTTGGCTCCATAAAAGTTGATAATAAAGAGCTATTTGGCTTAAATCAAAATGAATTATCAGAATATAGAAGAGAAAATCTTGGATTTGTATTTCAATTTTATAATCTAGTACCCAATCTTACTGTAAGAGAAAATATAGAAGTATGTAGGTATTTATCCCAAAACCCTTTAGATATAAATGAACTTTTAAATACTATAGGTCTAAAAGAACATGAAAATAAATTTCCATCTCGACTATCTGGTGGCCAACAACAAAGATGTGCCATAGCTAGAGCATTAATAAAAAATCCAAAACTACTACTTTGTGATGAACCAACAGGAGCACTAGATTCTAAAACTTCAAAGGATATATTAATTTTAATAGAAGAAATAAATAAAAAGTTCAATACTACCATATTAATGGTTACACATAATGGTTCCATAAAAAATATGGCTCACAAAATTATTCAAATAAAAGATGGTAAAATTACAAAAGACTATATAAATAAAAATAGAATAGAAGCTAAAGATTTGGAGGATTTATAAATGAATAAAATCCTTATAAAAAGAGTTTTTAGAAATTTAAAAAATAATTTTGTGAGATATTTTGCTTTATTTCTATTAATAGTAATGGGAATGTATTTGGTGGTTTCTATGATAGACTCAGCAGATACAGTAATAAATGGTGTAAATGAAAAGGCAAAAATAAATAAATTGGAAGATGGAGAGTTTAAAGTTTTTGAAAAATTAAGTAAAAATGAATTATCTGCATTAAAAGATAAGAAAATAAAAGTGGAAGAAGCTTTTTATATGGACTATAAATTAAAAGATGATTCTACCATAAGGATTTTTAAAAATAGAAAAAATATAAATTTAATTGATTTAGATGAAGGGAAACTGTCATCATCTGTTAATGAAATTGTAATAGAAAAAAGATATGCCAAAGAACACAATTTAAACTTAGGAGATAAAATAGAAATTGCAGATAAAAAATATAAAATAGTAGGAATTGGTAGCGTGCCTGATTATGATGCTCCATTCAAAGAAATGTCAGATACTTCAGTAGATAGCAATAGATTTGGCTTAGGTTTTGTAAATGACAAAGAATATAATACATTGAAAAAAGAAAAGAAATTTTCAAAAACAGAAGAATATGTTTATAGCTATAAACTAAATGACAACATGACAAATGGTGAATTAAAAAAATATTTAAAACATAAAAAAGTAAATACATCAAAAATTAAAGATATTTATTTAAAAGATATGATTGATAATGCGACAAAAAATAAGACAAATATAGAAGAAAGTTTGGATAAGTTGGAAGAAGGAAATTATTCATTAGAAGAAGGTTTAAAAACTTTAAGTGATAATAACGGAATAATCATATTAGCTCTAAATCAACTACCTGATATGTATAAACCTTTAAAAGAAATGATGATGGAATATTTAAAAGGAAATTACTCAGCATATAAAGGATCAAAAGAATTATATGATGTTATGAGTCAGTTAAATTATGATGCCAAGGAAATTTTAAATAAATATTTTGACAAAGTTGAAATTTATAATTTAACTTATTTTATGACACAAGAAGATAATCCAAGAATAAAAGCATCTATAGATGATGTTGCTATTAACAAATATGCAGGCATAGTTTCTGGTATTATAATTATGATTTTATTTACTTATGTAATATCTGTATTTGTAATTCATGAAATAGAAGAAGAAAATGTTATAATAGGCTCTTTGTATGCTTTGGGAGTTAGCAAAAATAATTTAGTAATACATTATTTAACTTTGCCAGTTATAATTACAACTTTAGGTGGTATTGTAGGAACAGTCTTAGGATTTACACCTTATGGAACTGGTTTACAATCAGCAAGTACTCTTAGTTATTTTTCCATACCAGAGCTTAAAACTCTATATCCTTTATATATAATTTTATATGGAGTAATTATGCCGCCAATAGTTGCTATTTTAGTAAATTATATAACTATAAATAAAAAACTTTCAAAACCAGTATTAAAATTAATGAGAAATGAAAAGAAAAGTAATAAAATATCTAAAATTAACTTAAATGACTTACCATTTATAAGAAAATTTCAAACAAGACAATTTTTAAGAGAAAAGAGAAGTAGTTTTACATTAGTTTTTGGCATGTTTATATCTTTGCTTATTGCTATGTTAGCTTTAGAATCTTATGAACTTTGCAATAATATTAGCATACAAAGCAAAGAAGACACCAAATATGAATATATGTATAATTACAAATATCCTACAAAAACACCACCTAAAAAGGGCGAAGCTGTTTATATAGAAACTTTGAAAAAAGAAATTTATGGCTATAATTTAGATATAACTTTAATGGGTATAGATGAAGATAATAAATATTTTGATTATAACGTTCCAAAGAGTAAAAGTGAGGTAATAATATCTTCATCAGTAGCATATAAATACAATTTAAAAAAAGGTGATATGTTAGTTTTAAAAGATGAATTAAATGATATGAATTATGCTTTTAAAATAAAAGATATAGTAAATTATTCTGTTGGATTAAATATTTTTATGAACATTGATAGTATGAGAGAATTATTTGACAAAGATGATGATTATTATAATACAGTATTTTCAAGTGAACCTTTAAATATACCATCAGGAAGGCTGTACTCAACTATAAGCAAAGAAGATATATGTCACAATTCTGATATATTTATAAGTCATATGAGACCAGTGGTTGCTATATTTATTGTAGTTTCCCTTGTAATATTTGTTATAGTCATGTATCTTATGATGAAAATGATGATAGATAAATCACAGCTAAATATATCTTTGATGAAGATATTTGGTTTTAGTGATAAAGAAGTAAAAAAACTATATATAAATGGAAACTTCTTTACTGTGGCAGTGGGAGCGCTTATTTGTATACCTTTATCAAAATTATGTATAGATGAAATTTATCCTTATTTAGTATCAAATGTGGCCTGTGGTTATACAGTAAGTTTAAGTCCTGTTATGTATATACTAATATATATATCAATAATAATTTCTTATCTTTGCATAAATAAATTATTAATAAGAAGAATTAAAAAAATTACACCAGCAGAAATGATTAAAAATAGAGAGTAAATTATATAATATGAAAAAGCTAGATATTTATAAGTTTAAATGCTTATATATCTAGCTTTTTTAATTATATATTATTTTATTAGAATTTATAAATCTTTAATATTCATTTTATCAATTTCATTATTTTTATTTAATTTATTACGACAAGCAAAATAAATTGCTAAAAGTATATATGTTGGAATATTGCACATGATAAATATCATTACACATTCAAGTATAATACTTAAAAGTGATTGATTATCATATACTATAAATCCAAATACTGCAAGTAAAGAATATAATACAGTGATTCCTGGAAGAATTAAACCTAAGAATTTATTTTTATTTTTTGAATTAATTTATCCAATCGAAGTCTCACAGTGGGATATGTAACTTCATATAATTTTGCAACTTCTTTTAAAGAACCTGATGATAAGATAAATTTTTTTATGAAATTTAAATCCTCTTCTTCTAAATTTGTTAACCATTTTGGCAGTGAATTCAAAATAATTACATCATCTTTGTATCTAAGTATAAACTTTAATAAATTTAAAGTCAAGTTTGATATTATTAAAGTTTTATGGTTATTGATTTTAATAAAGTTATATTTAAATATATTATTTATATTGAAATAGTAAGAAAGAATACTTATTTTTTTAAGAGGGTGATAATATGTTAGTTGAAATCAAATTAGCTTACAATTGTCTAGAAAAAATAAAAGAACTTTTCAAGGAATATACAGATATGCTTGTAAAAGAAGATGAAAAATTTGCAAAGTATTTAAAAATGCAAGATTATGATTTGGAGCTGGAAAATTTACAAATTAAATATGGGATTCCACTGGGAAGATTATATTTAGCAACTGTAGAAGGTGAAGTGGCTGGATGTATAGCCCTTAGATATGTGGACAAGAAAACTTGTGAACTAAAAAGATTATATGTTAAACCAGAATTTAGGGGAAATCAAATAGGAGATGTACTTATAGAGCAAATTATAGATGATGCTAAAGAAATTGGTTACAAGAAAATACTTTTAGATACACTTCCTTTTTTAAAAAGTGCCATACATTTATATGAAAAATATGGGTTTTATGAAATATTGCCTTACAATAATAGTCCTATGGAAAATTCCATATATTATAGACTTGATTTGTAAAAATAAAATATATTATTTTAAAACTTATTATGATAATATGAATATATGAGCAAATAGCACCAAAGGAGTAATAAAATAAAAATGACAAAAGGATTGATCGAAGCCAATAAAGGTATATTGAAAAAAATATTTTCAGAAGAATTTTGGTTTATAGTGCCACAATATCAAAGACCTTATGTATGGCAAGAAGAAAATATACAAGAATTAATAGATGACCTTTATTATGCTTTTGAAAATAAACAAAATAGCGAATATTTTTTAGGTGCTTTAGTATTAAAAAGAACAACAGAGAAGGAATTTAGAGAATATGAAATCTTAGATGGACAACAAAGGCTTACAACTTTATGTATGATGATGGCCGTTATTAGAGATTTGATTAAAAAACCGCAATATAAATATACTCTTTCTCAGATGATATATCAAGAAGAAAATGAATTACTAAAGGTACCGTCGAGAAATAGAATAAAATACAATACAAGAGATAAAGTAAAGGATTTTGTAAAAGATTACATAATTGCCAATGGCTCAACAAGAAAAAGAGATTTAGTAAATTATCATGAAGATACAAATATATCTGTGTCAAATATGGCAAAGGCTATAAGTACTATGCATACTATATTTGACAATAAAGAAAATTTAGAAGCATTTGCAGTATTTTTATTAAATAATGTATTATTTATATATGTATCTACAGATAATACAGAAGATGCGTTTAGGTTATTTACCATATTAAATGACAGAGGTATACCTCTATCAAATGCAGATATACTAAAATCAATAAATATTGGTGAAATAGGCGAAGAAGATTTAGATGAATATTCAAAGCATTGGGAATACCTAGAAGAAAAGTATCACAAAGGATTTGATAGATTTTTATCTTTTGTAAGAACCATACTTCTAAAAAATAAACCATCATCAAATTTATTAGATGAATATGAAAAAAATATTTATCAAAAAAATATTTTGAAAAAAGGTAAAAATACAATTGATTTCTTAATTGAGTTAGATGGAATTTACGATAAGATAATTGATTTAAATGATGAAAATTTAAGCAATGAATATAAAAACTTAGTAACTATAATGAAGTTAGGTCTACATTCAGATGAATGGATACCTACAGTACTTAGTTATTTCTTAAAGTTTGAGTATTACAATCTTGATGAATTTATAAAAAAACTAGAATATAAATTCATTGGTGATTTAATGTCAAATGTATCTCCATCAAAAAGACGTGAAAATTTAAATAATATCATCAAAACAATAGAAATTGTAAGCAAAGAAAATATGGATATTTTATTTGAAAATAGGGAATTATTTGATATAGATAAAAATATATTTAGAAAAAATATAAATGGAGATATCTACGGTAAAAAATATACGAAATATCTTCTTCTTAAAATGGAGTATTTAATGAATGATAATTCTGTTTATTTATCAAATTACAAAGAAATATCCATAGAACACGTTCTTCCACAAAATCCATTGAAAAAAAGTCACTGGAGACGTGATTTTACAGAAGAACAAAGAAAACTTTGGACTAATAAACTATCTAATTTAGTTTTAATTAGTAATAAGAAAAATGTGAAGCTTGCCAACTTAGATTTTAAAAAGAAAAAAGAAGAATATCTAAAAAATAGAATGGATGTATTTAATAGCAGTAAAATATTTTTAGATAAATCATCAAAATGGGATGAGACAAATTTAAGAAATAGACAAAATATAATGGTTAATATGTTAATTAACAATAAATACTCAGAGTAGAAAACTTTAGCTAGTGTTTAAATTTTAAATTTAAATACTAGCTATTTTAATTATGGACTTTAGTATGTTGAGTATGTTTACATACTCAATAATAAACCACCAGTTATGCGGGTGCGGAAACGATAGTGATACTAAAAAATCACCTTTCTAGTGTATAATGTAGTTGTTCAGGCTACAAATATAATAAAGAAAGGTGATTTTAT
>OGRO01000833.1_pt1 | contig 28415 bp, 30 predicted proteins | sample 1553451 | NCBI WGS metagenome assembly OGRO01 (sample SAMEA2580021, study PRJEB22360) | human gut metagenome | reverse complement strand
AAATTATAAAAGAAAACCTCACATTTTTTCAAATGTGGGGTTTGTCAACAATCTGAAAAGAATAAGACAATCTCTTATTCTTCTGTTAAACGATCATAGCCATCTTGAATTTCAGAATCGCTAATATTTAGGTTATATTTTTCGCGAATTTTTACCCAAGTTTTTGTAGAAAGGGTAGTATCTTCGTTTAATTGATTGTTGACAAGTGTTTCCTCAATCGTATCTCTTACTTCATCTAATTCTGGTTTTTCTTTTTGACTAACTCTTAAGATCACATGATATCCATAGTCACTTTTTACAGGTTCTTTTGTATATTCTCCATCTTTTAAGTTATAAGATGCATCCCAGAATTCTGTTACAACACTATCTTTTGAGAAGTTTTCTAAAAGACCACCGTCTTCTTTTGTTCCTTCATCTTCAGAATATTCTTTCGCAAGTTCTTCAAAATCTGCACCATCATCTAACTTTTGAATGATTTCTTCTGCTTGTTTTTTTGCTTCTTCTTCTGCAGCTTCCTGATCTTCATCACTTGCATCACTATCTGTATCAGGTTTAATTAAGATGTGTCTTACAGTCATATCTCCAAAGATATTTTCATCGTAATAATCTTCAATTTCTTCATCAGTTAGTTCGTCTTTTAAATAATTTTCAACAACTTGATCTTTTTTATAACTATGGATTAATTCTTCTTTAAATTCACCTATATTTTTGTATCCAGAACTTGTCAATACTTCGTTAAAATCTTGTCCTTGTTGTTCATATTGTGTTTGATAAGCTTCAATTTGACTATTCGCATATTCTTCTGCTTCTTCGTCATCTTCAATCTCTTTATCAGCAATATAATTATCGATCATATTCATGAATACTTGAGAACCACCTTGTGTCTTTAATTCTGCATAAAGATCTTCTGCAGTGATCGTATATCCATCAATTTCTCCTACAACTTCTTTTCCATCTTTTAATTTTGTTTCATTCCCACAACCAGTTGATAATAAAAGTAGGGAACACATTGTGACAATCAATAATTTTCCTTTTTTATTTTTCATAATATCTCCTTTCTGATAACATAACTATCATAGCAAAAACCCTAAAAAAATTCAATAATTTCTATTTAAGTAATCACATATTATGTATTTTCCCATAAAATATTCTTGAAAAGAGAAAAAAAGGAGGAATGAGTTATGTGTTGTAATAATGGTATATCTGGCGCTGCTATTGTCTTAGTATTATTTATTCTTTTAATTATTATACTTGGAGCATATATTTAATCCGTTAGGAGGTGAATAAACATGGCTTGCCAAAATAACTGTGGGGGAACACCTTCACAAGAAGTTCAAACATGCCGTAGTAACAATAATAATTATTTGATTATTGTTGTCTTATATATTTTACTAGCAATTATTTTAGGGGCATGGTTTTTATATTAAAAGGAGGAGATCTCTCCTTTTTTTTGTCAATAGGAAAAGTGTCGGTTGACACAATTTGACAAATCAAAATATTTAAGATTTGGTAAGAACTATTTACTTTCTTAGTGTTTTAGGGTAAAATAGTGGTACATAGTGGATATATGTGGGGCAAAGTGGGGGATGAGAATGCTACTAATGGGGGAATATCATCATACAATTGATGAAAAAGGAAGAATTACAATTCCTTCAAAAATTCGTTATGACTTAGGAGAAAGCTTTGTTGTAACAAGAGGAATTGATCGTTGTTTGTATGTTTATCCAAAAGAGGGTTGGCAACAAATTATCGAGAAATATCAAAAACTTCCTAATACCAAAGAAGGTAGAAACTTTATGAGATTTTTCTTATCAGGAGCAACTACTTGTGAATTTGATAAACAAGGAAGAATTAATATTCAAGCACCACTCATTCATTATGCGGATTTAAAAAAAGACTGTGTGATCGTAGGGGTCAATGACCATTTAGAAATCTGGAGTCAAGAATTATGGCAACAGTTATTAACAGAAAATGAAGAGAACTTCTCTGTGATGGCAGATTCTTTATTTTCAAAGATGGAAATGTAGGTGTTTTCTTTGCATAAAAGTGTATTATTAGAGGAAGCAATTGCTTATCTCCAATTAAAAGAAGATGCGATCATTGTTGATTGTACCCTAGGTTATGGTGGACACAGTAGTGAGATTTTAAAAAGAATTCCGAAAGGGCATTTATACGCATTTGATCAAGATGAAGAAGCAATTCAAAGTGCAAGAAAAAGATTAGAAGAAATTGCTTCTAATTTTACGATTATCAAAAGTAATTTTGTTCATTTAAAAGAACAATTAGAAGCACTTGGTGTTACGAAAGTCGATGGGATTTTATTTGATTTAGGTGTTTCTAGTCCTCAATTAGACGAGGAAGAACGTGGATTTAGTTTTCACAAAGATGCAAGATTAGATATGCGTATGGATCAAAGTCAGGAAAAAGATGCGAAATTGGTTGTAAATACTTATTCCTATGAGGAGTTGGTTTCTATTTTTAGAACCTATGGGGAAGAAAAATTTGCTCCGCGAATTGCGAAAAAGATTGTAGAAGCAAGAGAAGAAAAGGAGATTGATTCTACTTTAGAACTAGTAGAGTTGATTAAACAAAGTGTTCCTGAAAAATATCGTAGGGAACATCATCCTGCAAGAAAAGTATTTCAAGCCATTCGAATAGAAGTAAATGATGAGTTACATGTTTTTGAAAAAGCATTAGAAGATGCTTTGGAATTATTGACGATCAATGGTCGTGTTTGTGTCATTACATTCCATTCTTTGGAAGATTCGATTTGTAAGAAGATCATGAGAAAACATAGTGAGCTTCCTATCGAAGTAAAACACCTTCCAATCATACCAGAAGAGTTAGAACCAAAGTATCACTACATCAAGACAATTCAACCATCAAAAGAAGAATTAGAAGAGAATAGAAGAGCGCGTAGCGCCAAATTAAGAGTGATAGAACGCGTCAAAGAATAGAGGGGATACTGTTTGAAAAAGAGAAAGAAAAAATCACGTATCACAAAAGGTGAAAGAATACTATATGGTAGTGCGGTTTTTGCTGCTTTTTTCACAGTTGTCTTACAAATCTTTTGTGGTACCAATGTTGGTAATTTAAAAATGGAAGTAGAAAAAGTAAAATATGAGATTACAAATCAAGAGAAGAAAAATGAAAGTTTAACGATGAAAGTAAGTGAACTAACTTCGTTTGATAAAGTAAAAGACATTGTAAACGCAATGGGACTAGAGTATAATAACGATAATATCATTATTATAAATCAAAACTGAGGTGAGAAATGTGGTAAGAAAGAAACAAGATATGAAACAATGGAAACTTCCTAAGATTGCATTTTTAGTTTCTGCCTTCCTCATTTTTTTATTATACATTCAATTTGCTTATCTTTCTCTTTCTCCTGTTGTTTATGGAATTGATATGGATGAATTCGCAAAACAGAGAAACACTGTTTCTCGAACACTTTATGCGAAAAGAGGAACGATTTATGATAAAGATGGAAATACACTTGCTTTAAATGTATCTTCTTATACGGTGATTGCTTACTTGGATGAGAGTAGAAGTGAAAATTCATCGACACCAAAACATGTAGAAGATAAAGAAATGACTGCTCAAAAACTTGCACCATTATTAAACATGACAGAAGAATATATATTAAAGCTTTTAAATACAGAAGCATATCAAGTAGAGTTAGGACCTGGAGGAAGAGGAATTACTGAATTAAAAAAAGAAGAGATTGAGAGTTTAGGACTTCCAGGAATTGATTTTATTGAGAGTTCCAAACGTTATTATCCAAATGGAGATTTTGCTTCTTATGTCATTGGATATGCAAAGCAAAACGAAGTAGAAGAAACAGTAGATGGAATTACAACAACAAGTACAGTAATCCAAGGGGAACTTGGTATTGAAGCAAAGTATGATGAATTATTAAAAGGAACGAATGGAAGTTTAACTTATCAACAGGATCGTAGTGGATATAAAATTCCTGATACGAATGAAACTAGAATTGATGCGGAAAATGGAAGAGATATTTATTTGACATTAGATTCTAATATTCAACGTTTTACAGAAGCAGCTGTAAAAGAAGTAGAAGAAAACTACCATCCAGAATGGATGATGATTCATGTTATGGATGCGAAGACAGGAAAGATTTTAGCGACAAGTGGTGTTCCTTCTTTTGACCCAAATACAAGAGATATCACCAGTTATGAGAATCCGTTAACTTCTTATGTTTATGAACCTGGATCTACGATGAAAACATATACTTATATGTGTGCATTAGAAAAAGGAACTTATGATGGAAATGCGACTTATCAATCAGGAAGTATTGAAATTGGTGATTATACGATTTCCGATTGGAATAATCGTGGATGGGGAGAAATTACATTTGATAAAGGTTATGAATATTCTAGTAACGTTGGAGTTAGTAATATGATTAATCGTTTTATTGATAAAGATGATTTAAGAGAGTGTTTATCAAAATATGGGTTTGGAAAACTAACTGGAATTGAACTTCCAAGAGAACAAACAGGAACGATTCGTTTTAATTATCCAGTAGAAGTTGCAACTGCTGCTTTTGGACAGGGAATTACGACGACAGCGGTTCAACATTTACAAGCAATGACATTGATCTCAAACGATGGAAAAATGTTGACACCACAAATTATGGAGAAAATTGTAGATACCGATCATGATCAAGTGATCTATGAATGGGAGAAAAAAGAAAGTAAACAGATTATCAAACAGTCAACGGTAGATAAGATGAAAGAATTAATGTATAACACAATTTCTAACCATGATGCGGGAACGACAGGTACTGCATATTATATTGAAGGATTTGATGTCATTGGAAAAACAGGTACTGCCCAAATTTATGATGAAGCGACGGGTGGATATGCTGAAGGAGTGAATAATTATATCTTTTCTTTCTCAGGAATGTTTCCAAAGGATGATCCGGATGTGATTATTTATGCAGCAATGAAAAAACCACGATGGGGAGAAGCCAGTGGAATGAGTAAAGTAACAGTAGAGTTGATAAAACGAATTGCGAAATACCGTAATACATTTGGAGAAGAAACACAAACAACTTCAGAAACAGAATTGAATATGCCATCATTCTTAAGTAAAAATGTGGAAGAAGCGAAGAGTTATTTAAATACATATGGCATTACTCCAATTGTGATTGGAACAGGAGATACTGTTGTAGAACAATACCCAGAGAAAGATGCTTCTGTGTTAGTACAAGATAAAGTCGTTTTAATTACCAATTCTACCTTTACTATGCCATCTGTTGTTGGTTGGTCTTATAGTGATGTCAAAGCAATTATGGAATTGTTAGGAATTCAAGTAACAAGTGAAGGATATGGATACGTGGTAGAACAATCCATTCCAGAGGGAACAGAGATTCATGAAAATGATACACTTCATATTAAGCTAGCAGATAAGTATGATGTGAAAACGAGTAGTGATGGATAAAAAAAGAATAAGTTCAGTTCAGTTTTGAGCTTATTCTTTTTTATTTTATAGTTCTTTCGAAGATTGAAAGTAACAATGGTTATTTGGGCAATGAAGAGTTATTAGATAAGTATTAGAACTGATGTTTTTGGCTCTGATTGTAATAGATAATTGATTTCCTGATTGCTTTACTTCTTGAATTTCATACACGAAATTGAAATTGGAATTTCCAAATGAATCCGTGACTGTAATTTCATAAGTATCAGAAGCTTTTAAATAACGGATTGCTGGTGGTAGAGAATGATTGTAAGAATCATAATTGATTCCAAAATATTCTTTCATTGTATTTCTAAGATCTTCTCCTTGCAGCAATATTTTTTCTTGATTTTCTTCTAACGTAGAAGTTTTATCTACATAAGGTAAATGATAAGTTACTTTTAATCCTAACAAAAGTAATTGTTCTTCTGTTAATTCATCAAGATTGATTTCTTGATCGTAATAAGTTAATTGGGGTAATACATAACGTAAAACATCTATATATTGTTCTTCTTCTTCAACCTTATCAGTTCTTTCTTTGATCACATTGAAAATCCAATTTGTTAAAAACATCCATATCGCACAAAAAAGAAGAATCATAAAACATAAGATATAAAACCAAGGTTTTCTTTTTTTCATATTCTCACCTAAAGATATTGTACCATGAAATCTTGTAAAATGGACGATAATTTTATATAATAAGAATAGGGTGATAAACGTATGGTAAAAGATATTAGAAAACAAAAGGGATTAGTCTTATTAAATATTCTGTTATTACTCATTGTAACAGGAATATTATTTACTCTATATTATCCATTAGAAATAGATCAAGGAATTACTTTACTAATTTGTTCTACCTTGTTTCCATTATTATATTTTTGGAGTTTATTATTTCCAATTGGTAGAAAACATGTAAAACAATTAAACATTGTTTTCTTGATCGGATTAATATTATGGTATTGCATAGGAGGACTATTTTATCAAACATTTTCTTGTTATATTTTTTATCTTCTTTTAGCAATCTATATGATAGTAAAACAAGTTTGTATGAAAAAGAAAATCAAGTTAGAAAAAATCAATAAAGTATTTATGGGAATTGTGATTGTTCTAGCTGTTTTCTTCGGATTGAAGTCTTGGTTAGATTATTATGAAATCTTAGATACTTCGGTTCCAATTATATTATTTGAAATTTTTCATGCAGTATTAATGGTTGGTTTGTCATTACACTTTACAATGGATGAGAATCATTTCTTAAATTATGAAGAAGAATCAAAGAAACAAGAGAAGAAAGAAGTAAAGAAAGTAGAAAAGAAGAAAAAAGAAGTAGAAAAAACGAAAAAAACTACAAAAAAAGGAAATAAAGCAAAGAAGAAATAAGAAAAGGTGAAAAGTTATGAGAAAGAATTACTATATTAACAAAAAGTTACCATGGGGGGGGCAAATTAGATAAAGACTCTCTATCTTTCTTGTACTTGAAATATAAGAGAAGCTATTTTCATTATGGAAATGGCTTTTTTCCGTTGTGAAAACATTGGAGAATTATGATGGAAAAGTTGGATAGAAAATGGAAAAAGGTATGGTAAAATAAAAAAGAATAGGAGTTGATAGGAAGATGAGGAGAAGGAGAATGAAAGTAAAACCAGAGAAAATACTTGTTGGGACAATCATTGTATCTGTATTTCTAATGTTAGGAATAGGATATGCATTATTAAGTCAAACATTACAGATTAATGGTACAGCAAATATTACATCAAAATGGAAAATTTTATTTACAAGTGCAGAAGAAAAAGAGATGAATAATGCGACAACACAATTGAAAGAAATTACGGATGATACGACTTTAACTTTGAATGTAGAACTAACCCAACCAGGAGCAACTGCTACTTATGATGTTGTCGTAGCAAACCAAGGAGACTTGGATGCAGTTCTATCTAAGATAGAGGGAGTGGAAGAGACAAACAATTCTGATCCACTACCAATTAAAGTACATTTAGAAAATATTGCGGAATGAGATCCATTGCTTAAGAGTGAAGAAAAAACTTTTCAAGTCATCGTAGAATGGGATGCATCTCAGGACTTTAATGAAACAAATATGAAGAAAGAAATATCGATTACTTTAACTTATGAACAAAGTGATGGAGGAGTACCAGTGATTCCAACACCAGGAGAAGATGGAGTGAATATGGGAGGTCAGAATGTAGAACTTGTTTCCAGTGGAGATGGACTATACGTTGATCAATACGAAAATGGAAGATATATTTACAGAGGACAAAGTCCAAATAATTATGTAGAGTTTAATAATGAATTATGGAGGATTATAGCCAAAGAAACAGATGGAACTTATAAGATTATCAGAGATGAAGTATTATCAGGAACAATGGCATTCGATACCGTAGGCTATCGAAGCTATGAGAATAATACATATTGTAAACACTTACAATATGGTAATGCATGTGGAGTATATGGAAAAGTAAGTGGAACATATTCCAGACCTGATGAAAGATTTAGTGGAACGGTCACAGAAGATTCTAGTATTGCCAATTATTTAAATGGAGAATACTATAATGGATTAACACCAATTGCTAGAGCTCAAATCCAACAACATGTATACTATATAGGCCCAGTAGAATATTATGAGCAAACAGGAAATGATAGTATTAGTAAAAACATAGCAGAAGAGAAAATGAATACATGGACAGGAAATATCGGACTAGTCAATGTCAGTGATATATTAAAAGCAAGTACAAATCCAGCATGTACATCAGCAACAGATCAATTAAATCAAATGAATAATAGTGGAATAAGTACATGTAACTCCAACTATTTAGTAGATTTACCAGATCAAACAGTATACTGGACAATCAACAATGCAGTATGGGAGTCGGTTAACGACTCGGACTATGTCTGGGAAGTAGGTCAGGCTGAAAGCTTGGCCGGGCTTGCCTTCAACGCTGCGGACAGTGTCGACTTCGTTGGTGCGCGTCCAGTTCTCTATCTAAGATCTAATATCCAATTTACAAGTGGTAACGGAACCAAATCACAACCATTTCAAATCGGGTGATATACAATTCGCTTAGTAGAGATATCATTGATTGGTATCTCTTTTTCAGTTTACATTCTTTTTTTATCAACTACTTGACAATAACAGGTAGTAGGTATAAACTAATAGCAAGAGGTGAGATATGAATATACAATTTAAGAAAGGGGTGTTAGAACTCATTGTATTATTATCTGTACATAAGAAAGATATGTATGGGTATGAACTTTTAGAAGAAGTTTCTAAAGTGGTTGATATTAATGATGGGACAATATATCCCTTATTAAAAAGATTAACAAATGAGAATTATTTTGAGACTTATCTAATGGAATCAACAGAGGGACCATCTAGAAAGTACTATAAACTTACTGTGTTAGGTGAGAAAAGGATGAAAGAGTTATTACATAGTTGGCAAGATTTTGCAAGTAGTGTCAATCAATTTATTAAGGAGAGTGGAGAGTAGTATGACAAAGAAAAAATTCTTAAGTGAGTTAGAAAAGAAGTTATCGGTGCTAGATGATTCAGAAATTAAAGATATTGTGAATGAATATAGTGATATTATTGATGAAAAAGTAAAACATGGAAAGACAGAAAAAGAAGCAATTGCTGATTTTGGAAAACTTGATGATTTAGCAAAAGAAATTCTAAGTGCGTATAAGATTAATCCAAATTATAAAGAGGGAACGAAAGATGAGTTTGAAGCTTCAGCAAAGAAATTAAGTGAAGATTTTGATGACTTTATCAAAAAGGGTGCTGATAAGGCAAGTAAAGCAACAAAAAAGGTGATGGAGCAAGTAAAAGAAAATGAACAAGAGTTTACAATTGAATTTGTTTTTGAATTGTTGTTTAAGGCAATTGCAGCTCTTTTATTATGTGTGGTAGTGGGTATTCCAATTTCAATCGTTAGAAGTTTAGGAGAAAGTTTACTTCATATGTTTATGACTCCTATTGCGGAAATTTTTATTGTTTTATTTAATATTGCACTAGGTGTTTTGTTTTTAATATTCTGTGGCTTTATTTTTGTAGCAATGTTTAAACCATATGTAACACCTAAAAAAAAAGAGAAAATAGAGAAGAAGGAAAACGAAGTAAAGATGGAAGAAAGTAAGAAAGAAGAAGCAAAGGAAACAATTTCTGAAACGAAAAGAGAAGAAAAAAGGGAAAGACAATTGAGAAGAGAAAATTCACTTTCTACTGTATTTCTGACAATTTTAAAAATATTTATTATCTTCTTTGTGTTGGTACCAATTTGGTTTATGATTGTAGGAATTGGTATTTGTCTTGCTTTTGTTGTTTTTGGATTCATAAAAGGTATTTTCTATTTTGGACCACTTTTATTATGTGTTGGTGGAATTTGTATTTTATCGGAAATTTCTAGTTTGATTTATCGTGTTGTTTTTACGAATAAGAAACCACATTTTTACGGAATTGTGATTGGTTTGATTTGTTTAATTATTGGAATGTTTTTAACCATTGATCTTGTATTTCATTTTCAATACATAAATGAAGCCCCTACTGGATTAGAAAAGGATACTTATGAGACGACATTACAAATTACTGAACCAAGTATTATAGATTATGATTATCGTATGAAGTATCAAGAAGAATTAGATCCAACGTTAGAAGATGGAAAATTGGTATTAGAAATTACTTATTATAAAGATATTTATCAACAACCTACAGTAGAAAAAGAAGGGGAACTATCAAATTATGATGTTTTATTTGAAAGTAACCGAAGAGTTGATTTTGAATTTCACTATGATATGATAATTGAAGATTTAAGAAAAAATCAGTTACATGATTATCGACAATTAGAAGATTTTGAAGTAACTGTAAAAGGAAATGAAAAGACATTAGATATGATTTCTTTTGCAGGTAGTTATGATAGTAGTTATTACTATTAAAAAAATAGTTTCAAAATGAGAAAAATGAGATATAATAGAAGTAGAAGTTATCAAGAGTGGTGGAGGGAATAGGCCCTATGAAACCCAGCAACCTGCCAATTGGAAAGGTGCTAAATCCTACGGGAAACCGAAAGATAATGAAAAGGCGATCGGTTTTCCGGTGGCTTTTTTGTTAGGAGTGATGTGAGATGAAAAAATTAATGACTTCTGAAATGGTTTTAAAAGGACATCCGGATAAGATTTGCGATCAGATTGCTGATGCAATATTAGATGATTATTTAAAACATGATTGTAATGCGAAGGTTGCGATAGAAGTGGCAATCAGTTATAAGAAAGTATTTATTTTAGGAGAGGTATCTAGTACTTATGCTTGTGATATGGAAACAATTGCAAGAAATGTGATAAAAGAAATTGGATATACGAAAAAAGAATATGGGTTTACTTATGATACAGTTGAAGTAGAATTGAATGTAAATGAACAATCCAAAGATATTTCTATGGGAGTTGAAAAGGAAGATATGGGGGCTGGAGATCAAGGAATGATGTTTGGCTATGCGACAGATGAAACAAAAGAATATATGCCTCTTTCTTATGTTTTAGCTCGTAATCTTGCTTATCAAGTAGAAAAGGTAAAAAAGGATCATATACTTCCTTATCTTCGTCCAGATGGAAAAATGCAGGTAACTGTATTATATGAAGATGATGTTCCTGTATATGTTACGGATATTGTTGTTTCTTTACAACATGATGAGATAGATATAGAAAAACTGAGAAGAGATGTGAAAGAAAAAATCATTGATGTAGTAATTCCAAAGGAGTATTTAAGAGAAGATACTGTTTATCATATTAATGCAACAGGTAGATTTGTAATTGGTGGTCCAGTAGGAGATACAGGTTTAACTGGTCGTAAGATTATTGTAGATACTTATGGTGGATTTGCTCATCATGGTGGAGGATCTTTTAGTGGAAAAGATGCATCTAAAGTAGATCGAACAGGTGCATATTTCGCAAGGTTTGTTGCTAAAAATATTGTTGCTAGAGGATTTGCAAAAAGATGTGAAGTAGCACTTAGTTATGCGATTGGAGTATCTCATCCAACAAGTATTCGTATTGATACATTCCATACAGAGACGATTCCACTAGAAGAAATAGAAGCATGGGTAGTAGAAGAATTTGATTTTAGGCCAAAACAAATGATAGAACGTTTAAAATTAAAAGAACCTATTTATCAATCATTGTCTTATTATGGACACTTTGGAAAAGAAGGATATACATTTGAAGAGATCATCAAAGAAGGGGAATAACTCTTCTTTTTTCGTGAAAAAATTGTTGATCAATAATTTATTCTAGTTTTGTCGAAAGACACTTTTTTCTTTTGAATTATGTTAAAGTGTTACCGAGGTGAATGATATGCTAGAAATTGATATGGAATTTCGAAAGGGAATCTTATTTGTTCGCTTTATTGGTGAGTTGACAAAAAATACAGTAGATATTGTAAAAAAAGAGGTGATGGATACTTTAGAAGAATATGGAATTGGTAATGTAGTATTTAATATTTCAGAATTAAAGAAGATTGATCATTCTGGAATTGAAATTATGAAAGAAAATTCCAAATTAATTTCAGAACAAAAAGGAAGAGCACTTCTTTGTGGAGTTCACAATCTCAGCATGAAACGAAAGTTAAAACAACAACAAGTATTTCGTTATATGGATGAGACAAGTGATGAATTAACAGCTCTTTCTATCATTCACATTTGAAGGAGGGGTGAAGTGGAAGAACAACTGATTTTAGAAAATCAGAGATTGATCTATTCAATTTGTAATCGTTATCCATACGAAGAAAAAGAAGATTTATTTCAAGTTGGAGTGACTGGATTATTAAAAGCATATCAAAATTATGATGAGAAATGGAATACGAAATTTACGACTTATGCTTATCCCTATATATTAGGAGAAATAAGAAAATATGTTAGAGAAAATAAAGGGATTAAAATTAGTCGTGAAATTCACAAACTCTCTTTAGAGATTGATCGGTATCAACTTCTGTTTTATCAACAAACAGAACGGTTCGCAACTCCAGAAGAGTTGGCGATACACTTTCAGAAAAGTGAATTAGAAATTATTCAAGCGATGAATTCAAAAAATGCTTTACAAAGTGCAGATACTCCTATTGTAGAAGATGGAAAAGAAATGAATTTATATGATGTAACACCAAGTCCTAAGAAACAAGATATTGATGAATTATTGGACTTAAAAGAGGCATTATTAAAACTAGAAGAGGAAGAACGACAACTGATTTGTAATCGTTATTACAAGGATATGAGTCAAACAGAATTATCTCATATCATGGGAATGAGTCAAGTTCAAATTTCTAGAAAAGAGCAGAAGGTTTTGAAGAAATTAAACCATATGTTACATTAAAGAGAATTTTTTTCATCTTTTTTCTTGTTTTGATAACAATTTGCAAGAATTCTACTTGACAAAAAGATCATTTGCATTTAAGATAAGTAACCATTCAGGGGAGTTTATGGTTATTTAGATAACAATGCGAAAAAAGCAACTTTTCTCTGAACAAAATATTACGAATGCCATATCGTAGTAAAGAAGGAGGAGAAAGACATGGCAAAACACTTTAAGTATTTTGGTTTCGTTGTATGTTTCGTCTGTGCATTTTTCCTAATTGGAATGAATGTAAATGCACAAGAAATTACAATTGATCCAAATATGAGTCAAGATGAAATTGACGGAAAATTAATTGGTGCAACATCACAAGATAGTATTGTAATAGCACCAGGTGATTACAGCACTGAAAAAAATGGTAAAAATTATCACAAAATCATTACCGTGACAAAAGATAATCTATCATTTGTAATCAGTGGTAATTACACAGAATTACAATTTATCAATCGTGCAAATGGTACAAAAATTACAGCAAATAATGCAACGATTGATGGAAATGCAAGCACAGAAGGAAATGCAAGTGCAGCATTATTCATTGAAGAAGGTTCTATGTATTTGTCAGGAAATCTTACATTAGTAGATCATAATCATGGTGTACGTTTAGGGTATGAAAATGCTGGAACAAATATTTATAGTGCACTTACTTTAACAGAGTTTGCAACACTAAATATTAATGATAATGTTGAAGCCTATAGTGATCGAGATGGATATTATGGTAATGGATGTGATGACCCAGATTCATCTATTTATTCTTCACCAGTCGATAAAGTACAATGGAATGGAACAAGTGGTTCTGCAATTGATGTTCGTGGAAAAGGAAATACAAGTCTTACTTTAAAAAGTAATGCAAAATTAAATATTAATAACAATGTTGGTGCAGGTATTTTCGCAATTAATGTAACAAACTTTACATTTAATTTAGAAAGTAATTCTTATGCACTATTTACAAATAATGGTCAAGGTATTTGTATGAATACTGACTATGCAGGTAGTGTAAATATTAATTTAGATCATGCAACATTAGATATCAATCATAGCAGTAGTAATGGAATTACAGGTCAAAGTAGTCCTTACATTTTAAATGTATCTAATGGATCTACATTAAATGTTAGTGATAATGGAGCAATTGCAATTAACAATTTCTATATTATTGTAAATGACTCTACTGTTACTGCAAATAACAATGGTTCTCATGGAATTTCAAATGTATCATTTGATGCAACAAATAGTACTATTGATACTTCTAATAATGCATATATTGGATTAAATATTTCAAAATATAATGCAGGAAAAGAAAGTACAGATATTATCAACAGTACAATCACTGCTAACAATAACGGTGGGCCAGGAGTACGTTTCTATATCTCTAATGGAGTCACAAATATTAAAGATTCTAGTATTACAACAAATAAAAATGGATATGGTGATGATATTTACGGTTTTGGAGAAAACCCTGTAGACTCTGGTTATTGGGCCGGAATAGTCGCAAAAGGAGATTTATATATTTCTAACTCTACTATGATGAGTGATGGAGTCAGTGGATATTCTCTTTATGATGATGAAAATGGAGAAGCAAAATTCCATGTTTTAGAAGACTCTGTGATTGTTAGTAATGGAGAAGAATCCAATGATATTTTCGATGATTATAACTCAAAAAATCATCATTCTGGAAATACGATTGTAACAGGTGGTAGTTTACAAATTGATTCTGATAATGTAACAGCTTCTGATTCTTTAAATGATCGTTATCATTCAGAACAAAATCCAACGATGCCAGATGAAACTGGATCAAAAGAAGAGGTTCAATTTGCTGGACCAGTAAATAGTGATTATACAGCTCTAACACAATTTGTATTACATCAAGATGTAAACAAAGAAGTAGGAGGAGCAGGTTCTCATGTATTTACATACATTGATCCAAATACAGGAAGAGTTTATCGTTATCAATTTAGATATAATCGATTAGGAGAAGATTTAGATCCTACTGTTTCTGGAAGAGCTTATGTTTGGGCTCCAACATCAATTTTACATTATGATGCAACAGAAGGATTTATCTCTAACTTTGGAACTTCTGGTAGAGTGATCTTTGGATCTTCTATGACAGAAGCAATTGTAGGTCTTAATACAAGATTTGCAAGTGATGTTACTATTTTTGGAAATAGTATGAATTTAGCTGAAAAGATTTTAGCAACTGCCTCTCGTGAAGGATATGTCTTCTTAGGATGGTATATTGCTGATGATCAAGAATTAGCACAAAAATATGCAAGAGAAGGAAACTTCGAAGCATTATATGAACTTTTAAATACTGAATTTAATGCCAGTACAAAGATTATGGTAGATGGAACACCAGTAGAAGAATTAACTGTTTATGCAAAATGGGGAAAGATGAATACTGGTACAACGATTGATCCAGAAGTCAATCCACCAAAGACAGGTGTTCAAGAAGCAGGTGTATCTATGACATATGTATTACTTGCTATGAGTGGTAGTCTTTGTGCTTATGCGAAAAGAAAAGAAATTCGTGGAGAATAATGATGAAAATCATTACTAAGAAAAGAATTCTATTGATTGTTATTCTTCTCTTAGTTGGGGGATTTGGTTATCAATTTTTCTTGCCAACTGAAAAACAGGATAAGAAGAAACTAGATGTGGTAAAACAGGAAGTGGAACTGTTAGAAGCTTCTACAACAAATGAAGTAGAAGATTATCAAGAACACTTTCAAAATACAGATATCGTTGGAAAACTTTCTTTTGAAAATACCAACTTATCAATTCCTGTTGTTCAAGGAGATGACAATGAATACTATTTAAATCATTTGATTGATCATTCTAAAAATAGTTTAGGAAGTGTCTTCTTAGATTATAGAAATCAGTTAAGTGATCGAAAATTAATTATTTATGGGCATAATTCAGAAAATGTAACGACAGATTTTCACATCTTGGAAAATTATTTAAATAAGAACTATTATTCATCTCATCGAAATCTGATTTGGGAGACAGATGAGAAAACAAGTACTTATCAAATTTTCTCTGTTTATATTGCACGAACAGATTATCAACATGTGAATTTAAACTTTACACAGGAAGAATATGCAACACATCTTTCTTGGCTAAAAGAGCAATCTATTTATGATACAGGAGTAGAAGTATCTAGTTATGATGAAATTCTTCTTTTACAAACTTGTTATGTGGAAGAAGAGAATGCTTATCTAATTGTGGTAGGAAAGAAAATCGCATAAAATGAAAATAGCAATCTATGAGGGATTGCTATTTTTTTCTATAGGAAATATGATATAATTGAGATGTAGTAGAAGGTGAATAGGTATGAAGCAAAAATGGTTTCACATGACTCTAAAAGAGTTATTTTCGTTAGAAGATGAAGAAAGTGCAAAAGAATTTGCCAAGTTTTATCACGGACAATTTCAAAGATTGTTAAGTAAAGTAGAAAATCAAGATGAGTTTACTTTTTCAAAACCAATGGATACATTGACACCAGAAGATATGATGAAAGAAGTACTTGCTTACTATCAAAAGATTGGTATTTCTAAAGAAGAAGTAAAGGAATTATTAACTCATCATGGTGACTAGTTGTTATGTCCATATTCCGTTTTGTGATGATATTTGCACTTATTGTGACTTTTGTAAAATTTATAAAAAAAGTGGAAATGTTTTAAAATATTTAAATGCTTTGGAACAAGAGATTCGAAAATATTATCGTGGTGAAGCATTAAAGACACTCTATGTGGGTGGGGGAACACCAAGTTCTCTTTCTTTATCAGAATTAAAACAATTATTCCAAATATTAGATATATTTGTAAAAGAAGAACAAATAGAGTATACCGTAGAATGTAATATTGAATCTATTACAAGAGAAAAATTACTTCTTTTTCAACAATATGGTGTAAATCGGATTAGTATTGGAATTGAATCTGTTGATGAGAAAAGCATTCAACTTTTGGGACGCCATCATACAAAAAAACAGGTAGAAGATGTGATCCACATGGTGAAAGAAGTAGGATTTACCAATATCAATGTTGATTTGATGTATGCTTTTCCGTGGCAGACAAAGTCTTCTTTTCTCAATGATCTTTCTTTTTTCTGTTCATTGAAAGTTCCCCATATCTCTACTTATTCTTTGATTTTGGAAGAACATACTGTTCTATACCAAAAAAAGTTAGAACCAATTGCTGAAGAACTTGATTTATGGATGTATCAAAAAATTGAAGAAACATTAAAAGAACTTGGATATCATCACTATGAATTTAGTAATTTTGCAATGCCAGGATATGAATCAAAACATAATTTAGTTTATTGGAATAATGAAAAGTATTATGGTTTTGGATTAGGTGCAAGTGGTTATATTGATTCTATTCGTTATCAAAATACAAGAAGTATTTTGAAATATGCTTCTGGTATTTCACGTCTCGAAGAACATCAATTATCTAAAAAGGAAGAAATGGAAAATGAATGTATTTTAGGACTACGAAAAATGGAGGGAGTTTCTAAAGAACGTTTTTTAAAAAAATTCCACATTCCTATAGAAGAAGTTTTTCCTATTCAAAAATTAAAAGAAAAACAATTTTTAAAGGAAAAAAATGGGTATCTTTATATTCCTGAAAAGTATTTATATATTTCAAATGAAATTTTATTAGAATTCATCGATTAGAAAGGATGTATGATTTATGAATGAAAAAAAGATTCAAGTATTTCAAAGAGAAATTCATTATATTCGTTCAGAACGTTATCGAGAAAATATGAAAAAGTTGGTTTCTTATTTACCGGATTATTTTTTTGAGATTCCAGCGAGTTCGACAGGAAAATATCATCCTAGTTATGCATTAGGAGAGGGAGGACTTGTTCGTCATACAAAGGCTGCAGTTAGAATTGCGTATGAGTTGTTAAATGATGAGAGCATCGGTTATCAGTTTCAAAAAGAAGAAAAAGATATGATTTTGATGGCACTCATTCTTCATGATGGATTAAAAAATGGAGATCCAAAGGAAAAATATACAAGATTTGATCATCCGCTATTAGTCTGTCAGATGATTGACAGTCATAAAGAAGATTTGACTCTAACAGAAAATGAAATCAAAGCCATGACAAATATGATATCTAGTCATATGGGACCATGGAATCAAGATTATAATGGAATTGAAGTATTACCAGTTCCATCTAATAAATATCAACGTTTTGTTCATATGTGTGATTTTCTGGCTAGTCGTAAGTTTTTAGAAGTCCCTTTTGTAAAAAATGAAATAAATGGTTGACACGAACAAATGTTTCTTTGTATAATGAGAAAGGAAAGTAGGTGTAACAATGGAGGAGAAAAAAAATTCAGAGTTAAAGGTTCATTTAAATCAGATTACCGGAATCGATGATGCGTTAGTCTCTCTTTTAATGTCAAAAAGAAGTTATACACGTGAAAAAGAATTAATGATTCGTCAAATGGTAAGAGAGGAATTAACAGAACAGGGGTTCTTAAAAGAGGATAGTGAAAGACTGCAAAAAGAGTTGGAGAAACTATTTAAATATAAAGAGCATACCACTTTATTCCGCTTTATTGATCTTTCTTTTGTAGTAGAAGGATTACATCGTGGGGCACAAGATGATTTTGATAGTCATGCGAAAAGATTAGATAATCGTATTGTAAGATCAAGTACTCGTTTGGCTAAATTTTATGATGGTGAAAAGAGTGAATGGTATCAGGACAAGATTCTTTATACAGATGAAATACTAAATTTTTTGGGATTAGAAATTCCTGAAACAGTGGATATTGATGGTGTTCGTTATGTGAAAACTGATTTTGGATATATTAGAGAAGATTTACAAAACAATAAAGATGCGAGAAGAGGGCTTTATCCTTTAGCAATTCCAAGTAATTTTATATTCAAGGCACAATATCCAGAATTGGCACATATTGTGCAACATCGCGATCATACAACGGGAGCAAATCCAGAATTAAAGCAGATGATTGAGATGTTAAAAGAAGAAGTGACGGATGCAGTTCCAATTCTCGGAAAACACTTAACTTTGATGCGTATGCAAAATTATAAGGGATAGATGATTATGAGAGGAAAGTTAATTGTTATTGAAGGAACAGACTGTTCGGGAAAAGAAACACAGGGAAAGTTATTAATTCAACATTTAAAAGGCCATGGAATCAAAGCAGAAATATTTAGTTTTCCAAATTATGATTCCCCAACAGGAAAAATTATAGGGGGACCTTTTCTAGGAAAAACTGCTATTTGTGATGGTTGGTTTCCAGAAGGAGCTGTCCAAGTAGAGCCAAAGGTAGTATCTTTGTATTATGCAGCGGATCGACGTTATAATTTACCTAAAATTGAAGAGAAGTTGGATCAGGGTATTTCTTTGATTTTAGATCGTTATGTATATTCTAATATGGCTTATCAAGCAAGTAAAATTGAAGACACCAATGAAAGAATGAATATGTATGCATGGTTGGATATTTTGGAGTTTAAATTATTGGAACTACCAAAACCAGATATTACACTGTTTCTTCACATGCCTTCTGATTGTGCAAAAAAATTGAAAGGCTCAAGAAAAGAAGCTCCGGATCAAATTGAACGAGATGAAGAATATTTAAAAAAGGCAGAAAACTCTTATATTGAACTTTCTAGTGTTTATAAATGGAAAACAGTAGAATGTGCACAGCAGGGAAGAATTAAAACAATTGAAGAAATTGGTGATGAAGTATTACAAATTGTATTAGATCAAATAAAAAATGCTTAGTGTTTGCTAAGCATTTTATCTTTTTCTATAAATCGAAATAGATCAGAATAATGAGGATGTTCAATCAGGTCATAGTGATCCATGATCTCATAAAGATAGTCCTCGGTATCCAATATATGAACACGTTGATCGGAAAAGAGAAGGAAGACTTCGTTTTGGAAAAAAACTAAGTGTTGTAATCCAGCAAAGTTGAAAAAAATTGGAATAATATTAGGGTTTGCATTTTCAATATAAAATGAATCGAGAAGATTACAAGAGGTACAATTCAAAAAATAAGAGGAAAGCAGTGTAATAAAGTCAATATTAGGGTAATACAAATCTTGTTTGAAATAAAAATTGGGAAGATGTTTCTTTTGTAATAACTGAAGAATTGGATCTGTATGGGTTGCTGGAAGATCTTCTACTTGTGCTTGAATGAGATTAGCAATATAAACTTCATCTGTATCTTGTTGAATATATAAATGATTGAGATTTGAAAATAAAGAGGGAATTACAATCTGGTGATCATGTAATTCACGGATGAGAAGTAAAGTCTTGATGTAATAATCTGTTATAGATTCTAAATCATCAATATGATCTTCTATAAAAGATTGAAACTTTACCATTTGTTCAGTTTCTTGTAGTTCATGAATTACAAAATGGGGATTTGTTAGTTGACTCAATTTTTCTTCTTTCTGGGCGATTTGTTCAGAGGGATGATTTTCTTTACGTATAGACCACAAATATTGGTTTTGAAAATAGTAGATATTCTTTTTTCTCATAATATACCTTCTTTACATGAATAATCTTTTTCTTTTGACAAAATGAGAATTGGAATCAAGTTGATAATTGCTTTCTAATTTTTCAATATATGGATAAGCATCAGGTAAATCATAGCGATTTTCCTCGAAAGAATAAACTCTTTTTAAATAATCGTAAAGTTCTTTTTCATTTCCTAATCCATATTGATTCAAAAGTCTTTTCATCGTTTCATTCATCGTTGTTCCTAATTCTTCTCGCTCAATCAATTCTTTGGAAAGATTTACACCAATCGCATACATAAAAAATTGATTCATCAAATTAAACTGATCAAAACTAGGACGGAATAATTGTTGTTCATCGTCATAGTATTTGATAGAGTTATAAATTCTATCTAAGATTCTTGGATCGTGAAATGCTGGATTGATCAAAGTGGATGAGTAATCTTCCACTTGTAAGGTATCGATTCCAGAAAGATGGAGTGTCTCTTCTTTTACATCATATATAATGGAGTTTTTAGAAAATAAATTTGGAAATACAATATGATGTTTATGTCCCTTTTTGATCAGAGAATCTAATTCTTGAAAATAAATGGAAATGAAAGTCAGACGATCTTCCATTCCAACTTCTTTCAATTGATGAGAAAAAGAAGTACGTGGATATTTACTTTCCGTATAGCCTAAATAATTTTCTTTTTCTTGGTGGTCATAAATCAGACCAATGATTTTAAAAAAAGATTGTAATTCTTTCATCTCAGATAGATTTTTTAATTTTTTTGGTTCTGTTATTTTTAGATGAGAAAAATGAATATCGTTTGGGTCTAATATGTGATAATAATAGTTAGAATCTTCTAGATTTTTATGGGAAGCGACTGTTGCCGCAGTTTTTAGAAATTCATCTTGATTATAATATAAAATTTCCATACAGTACCACCTTGAAATTATTATAAAAAAGATACTTCTATTTGTCAATCATGGAAAAGAGGGAGAATATGATTGTGATTGCTCACCGTGGTTATTATGAGAAAAGTCCATATTTAGAAAACACAATAGAAGGGTTATTATATGCATTGAAACAAAAAGAAGTAGGAGGAGTAGAGTTAGATGTTCGTATGACAAAAGATCATGTTTTTGTGATTCATCACGATTTGACGATTGATAAAACAAGTGATGGAGTGGGCATCATCTCTCATATGAGTCTTCCAGACTTATATCAATATCAATTTGGGACAAAAGAACATCCTAGTAAAATTGCTACATTGAAAAATTTTTTAGATGTTGTTGATACCAAGAAAGAGATTTTATTAGAGTTAAAAAACAGTATTGAAAAAGATTCTATTCTTGTAAAACAGTTACTTTCTTTGTTAAAAAATTATTCTCATCTTTCATTGAAGATCTGTACGTTTTCGGAATCGATTTTAAAAGAATTAAAGAAACAAAATTGTCCTTTTCCAATTGGAAAGATTTCTTTTCTAAAAGAAAAAAGACTGTTGGGGTCGTTTCAGTCTATTTATTATAAAAATCAATTAGATCTTTCTTTTCCTTACTATATTTGGACAATCAAAACAAAAGAGGAATTTCTGAAAATCAAGAAAGAATTAGGAAAATCTTGTCTGGGAGTGATTACAGATATTCCGAAGACGATTTATGATGCTTTATGATTTCCAAGAGACAGGGGTTGCTTTTTCTGTAACAATGAGTGCATTAGAATCGATTTTTTGAATGATTGTTGCTAACTGTTCTTTGTTCTTTCTTTTACTAAATACCATGACAACATATTTCTCACTATCTTCGTCGATGGCTTTCATACTGGTTACTTGAAATTTTGCATCTCTTAAAGCATCTGTAATCTCTTTTCCATATTGTTTATCAATAATAATGGTAAACAGGTGATATCCTAATGCGATTTTTTCTTCTAAAATACTTCCTAAATAAGATCCGGCAAAACCACCTAGGGCGAAAATGATGATTTTTAACGGATCTTCTTGAATGTTTGTAACAACTGCTCCAGTAACTAAAACCCAAATTAAAGCGATGAGAAACTGAAGGATCGCACCAATGAACTTTCTTCCATTTGCGACAATAATGATACGTAAAGTAGCAAGTGTATTTTCAATAATTTTAGAAAAGAAGATGAGAGCATATAACAAGGAAATCACCACCTTTTCTTAGTATGGCAAAGAATGATTTCCTTTATCCTGGAAAACTTAGAAATCTTAAAACGTAATTATTTAGAAAAATCAGGAGAACTATGATATAATTTTAGTAGATAGAGCTTATGTTTTTGCTCGAATGAAAAGCAGTTAGGATGATGGAAATGGACAGAACTATGCAGGAAAAGTGGAGTCGATATCTGACAATCTTTCTTATATTACAACCACTTTTTGATTTTTTAACTGGAATTGGGTTACATGTATTTCAAATCAATGTGACATTTGGAATGCTTGTAAGAATGCTTTTCTTACTATTTATTATGTTTACAACAGTATTTGTATATAAAAAGAAGAAACTGTTTTTCCTTTACTTGGGAATCTTTCTTTACTTTATTTTGTATCTTATAGGGATTGTATCAGGACAGGGGACTGCTTTCTTGTTTTCGGAGATACAAGGATTTTTGCGTGTCTTTTATTTTCCAATTCTTCTTATTTCTCTTTATAGTATCAAAGATCAGATTCAAATTAGTAAAATGACATGGATTGTTACCTTATCTCTTTACTTGATCCTGATCTTAATTCCCATTCTTTTTCACGTTGGATATCAATCTTATCAAATTACAAAAGCAGGAACGTTAGGATTTTTTAATTCAGCAAATGAGATTAGTGGAATTATCTCTCTGTTTACACCGATGTTGTTTTTATTACTGGAAAAGAAACGAACTTGGATATGGGCTTTGATTTTGTTTCTCATCTATTTCATCGTGATTTTAACAGTAGGGACCAAAACACCATTGCTCTCTTTTGGAATTACCGTTTTCTTTCTTTTCCTTTATTTCACATGGAAATGGATCAAAGAAAAAAAATATCAGAGAATTGGATGGATGTTACTTCCGATTGTTGTAGTAGGAATTCTTCTTGTTTCTATCTTGCCAAGAACCAATTTTTATAAAAATATTCAGACGCATCTAGATTACCTAGAACTCGACCATATCTCTGAAGTCTTCCAAGAAAAAGAATTGATTGACCACTTTATCTTTAGTCAACGTCTTACTTTTTTAGAAGATCGTCATGAAAGTTATATGGAAGCTCCTATGATACAGAAGCTTGCAGGAACTGGTTATACAGATGGAACAGAGACTTATAAGATGGTAGAGATGGATTATTTTGATATTTATTATAGTCATGGATTGATTGGGTTTCTTTTGTTTTTTGGAATATATGGATATGTTGTAGTACAAATATTCCGTTCTATAAAGAAAGTGACTTGGGAGACGTATTTAATGATGATTAGTTTCTTCTTTGTTGTGATTTTATCTCTGTTTACAGGGCATATGATTACGGCTCCAGCGGTGAGTATCTTTGTTGTATTCCTTCTCTTGTCATTAGATCAGAATCGTAAGAAGAGACTTTTCTTTACTAGTTATTATTTAGATATTGGGGGAATTGAAACAGCGCTTGTTGAATTATTAAAACGGATTGATACGACGGAAAATGAAGTGACTTTATTATTAGAGAAAAAAGAGGGAATCTTTTTAGATCAGATCCCGAAAGAAATTGTAGTGAAAGAATGGAAAGTGTATGAGGATTCGTTTGTGATTCTGCGTAAGATCAAGAATTTACTAAAACGCGGTTGGTTTTCTTTACTGTATTATCACACTTATGATTTTAGTTGTTGTTATGCGACTTATAGTTTGAGTGGGGGGCGTTTAGCACTTCTTGCGTCTAGAAATAATGCGATTTATGTTCACAGTAATTATCAGTGGATTTATGAGAAAGAAGAGTATCATCAGTTCTTTGATGAAAGAAGGATTTCAGAGTTTCAACATATTATTTTTGTTTCTAAGGGGGCAAGAATATTCTTTGGAAAAGAGTATCCACATCTGAAAGAGAAAACGATGGTCTTAAATAATTTTGTTGATGTGGATCGTATTCAGAGGTGTAGTTTAGAGAAAGTGGATATCAAAAAACAAAAGGGAAAGATCTTATTTGTGTTTGTTGGAAGGTTAGAAGAGGCTTCTAAGAAAATAAGTCGAATTCTCTTCTTAGTAAAGCAAATTCCTGAGATAGAATTATGGATGATTGGTGATGGACCAGATCGTTTCTCTTATGAGAAACAAGTAGGGGAATACAAGATCGAAAAACGGGTTCGTTTTTTAGGGAAACAATCTAATCCTTATCCTTATATGAAAGAAGCAGATTACTTTATTTTAACTTCTGATTATGAAGGTTTTCCAGTGGTGTCACTAGAAGCGATTGTTTTAAAAAAGCCTTTGATTTCTACCATTGATGTCGGCGATGATCAGATTGAGTTAAAACGAGATGTCGCAACCATGGTATCGAAAGATCCAGAAAAGATGGTAAAAGAAGTAAAAGCAATTTTAAAACAAGAAAGGAAAATACCACAGTTAGATTTAAATCAAATTCAAGAAAAGAGAATGAAAGAACTACAAAAGTTGTGGAGGTGATGAGATGCCAAAATTTAGTATTATTATTCCTGTATATAATCTAGAAAATTATATTGAGACTTGTTTAGAGAGTATTCTACATCAGACCAATCAAGATATGGAAGTTTTGGTTGTCGATGATGGCTCTACGGATCATAGTGTAGAAAAAATAAAGAAATATCCTGTTCATTTGATAGAACTTGAAAAAGAAGGATATGGAAATGGACATGCTAGAAATGTTGCGGTAAAAGAGGCTAAAGGGGAGTACATTCTCTTTGTGGATGGAGATGATTATATTGAACCGGATTTACTAGAGACTTTGGCTTCTGTTCCGAATGATCCAGATTTGATTCGTTATCAAATCAGAAAAGTATATGAAGATGGTCGAAAAGAAGACTTACAAGAAGTTTCTTTTGAAGACAAAAATGGAGTAGAAGCATTTTCTATCATCAGTACGTTTCATATTGTTGAATCTCCTTGTTGTTATGCAGTTAAAAGAGCATTTTACCAAGGAGGACAATTTCGTTTTCAAGAAAATGCTTATCATGAAGATTTTGGCTTAATTCCTTACATCATCATCAAGGCTAAGAAAGTAACTTCTATAACAAAAATTGGATATAATTACTTACAACGAACAGGGAGTATTATGCATCATAGTACTTATGAACAGGCAAAGAAAAAAGTCTATGACATGTATGGACGTTATCAAGATTTGATGAGACAAGCGAAAAAAGAAAGCATAGATACAAGTATTTATCGAAGTTTTTTAGCAAACAGTATGATTTTAAAAATTACAGAATTAAAAGGAAAAGATTATCGAGAGATGAAAAAGAAATTAAAAGAAGAACATGTTTTTGATGAGATTCAAACGAATACACTTCCACGAAAAGTGAAAAAACAAATATTAAAATGGAGTCCGAAACTCTATTATCGATTACGAGGATAATATGGTAGATATTAGTATTATTGTTCCCGTTTATAATGCGGAAAAGTATATCAAGAAGTGTATGGATTCTCTCGTAAAACAAAGTAAAAAAGAATTAGAATTTATTATTGTCAATGATGGCTCTACGGATCATTCTGAAAAAATCATTCAGTCTTATCAAGATGCAAGAATCAAATATTTTAAAAATAAGAATCAAGGGATTGGAAAAACAAGAAATTTTGGAATAGAACAAGCTTGTGGAAAGTATTTGATGTTTTTGGATAGTGATGATTATCTAGAACAAGATGCCTGTGAACTGTTATATGAACGATGTGAAAGAGACAATTTAGATGTATTGGTCTGTAATTTCTATAAAGTATTTCAAGATCACAAAGAAGAAGTGATCATTCCAAGTTTTTCTAACACCTCATTAAAAGAACAACCTGAAATTTTATTAAGTATCAATCTAGCTCCTTGGAATAAGATCTATCGAAGAGACCTCATTGAACAACATCATATTCGTTTTGTTGAAAATTTAAAATATGAAGATGCTCCTTTTGTGGCGGAAAGTTTATTAAAAGCAAAGAACATTGGATCGATCAATACAGTTTCTTATGACTATGTCATTCATGAGAATAGTGAAACAACAGTGAGAGATCAAAAAGTCTTTGATATTATAAAGATTGTTGATAAAATAAGAGTGATGAGTAAACAGGAAGTAGGGCTTAAGAAGGTAGTTGATGAATTAACTGTTCAGATCATTATGAATTATAATATTCAACAACGATGCCAAAAAGATTGGCAGGTTGGAAAACAGTTTATTCAAGAGAGTTTTGCCTATCTTGAAAAAGAAGTTTCTCATTATAAAAGAAGTTCTTATTTTAAAAAGCGTTCTTTTTTGAAAGCATTCATTGAAAAACATAAAATATGGACTCTTCTTTACTGTTATCTTTATTGGAGGTGTAAGAAGTGCTTGGCAAAATAAAGTATCGTTTGGTGTTGTTTTTAAAAAGAAAAATAGATCGTCATCTTTCGAAAAAACAAGAGAAATATTTGCGAAAATATCAGAAACAAACAGAATTTAATACTTGGTATTGGCAGATTGTGACGAAAGAAAAACATTTTCCTTTACCATTAGGAAAACGTCTTAAGATGTATCGACATGGGTTTAAAGCTGATGATTACCACTTATATCATTTTGAGAAAAATGATATGAATCAGTATATGAGTGAACGAGATCGTTGGAAGACGAGAAATGTAAATGGAGAATATAATTTATTATTAGATGATAAAATGGTGTTTTTTAACTTATTTAGCAATAAGTTAAATATTCCTAGGAATATTTGTTTACTAACTCATAGAAAATTAATTCCAATGGAAGATACTTTTAAGAGTATGAAAGAAGTGCTAGAACACTATCCAAAGCTGGTGATAAAACCGGTTTGCAGTGGTGGAGGTGCAGGAGTTCATGTTGTAGAAAAAAGGCAAAATGAGTATTATATTAATCTTATAAAGAGTGATTTAAAACAAATTGATGAGATTAGTCAGAATGGAGAATTTATTGTTACCCCTTTCGTAGAACAACATCGTTATGCAAAAGAGATTTTTCCAAATTCTACTAATACCATTCGTGTGATTATGATTCGTGATCACTATGGGAAAGTTGAAATTCCTTATGCACTACATCGTTTTGGATCTAATCAATCTGGATGCGTTGATAATGTATGTAGTGGTGGTTATTTTGGATTGATTGATGTAAAGACTGGAAAAATAGGGGAAATGACTTCTTATGGAACAACAGATTTTTATACAAAACATCCTGATACAAAGAAACAAATTACTGGAGTTCAAATTCCTAGATGGAATAAAATAAAGAAAACATTAACCGAAGTGATGGAAAAAATGCCATATTTAAAGTTTGTCGCTTGGGATATTGTTGTAACATATGATGATTTTGTTGTCATTGAAGCAAATACTTCTACGGGAATTGGAATTATCCAGGTATTTGAACCATTAAAAGGAACAACATTAGGAAAGTTCTATGAAAAGAATTGGTAAGGGAGGCTTAAGTATGAGAAAGATTTATTTATGGGCAACGATTGGTATTTGTTTTATGATGTTATCTTTTATACCACAAGTAAGTGCAAAAGGTTGGTATACGGATGAAAATCAAAACACTTATTATTATGATGAATCCAATCAATTAGTGACTGGAAAACAGACAATTGATGGATATGAGTATTATTTTCATGATAATGGAGTCATGCAGAAAGGCTTTATCTGGTTAGATGGAAATTTATATCTGTATGGGAGAAGTAGTGGGCAGTTACAGAAACGTGGTTTTTACACCATCGATAACAGTACTTACTATACAGACTACACAACAGGAGAAGTTGCAGTTGGAAAGAAAACAATCAATGGCTATGACTATTACTTTCATGAAGATGGAGTAATGCAAAAAGGTTTTATCTGGTTAGATGGAAAGTTATATCTGTATGGAAGAAGTAGTGGCCAATTACAA
>OGRO01000829.1_pt1 | contig 28554 bp, 21 predicted proteins | sample 1553451 | NCBI WGS metagenome assembly OGRO01 (sample SAMEA2580021, study PRJEB22360) | human gut metagenome | reverse complement strand
AGTCAGCTGGGGTGTAAGATGATGTTACAGCGTTCTTTTCCCGAGATAGGAGGTAGTTGTCAATGGTCGGCTTTTACTTTACTGGCAGATACAGCTGGGTATCGTGAACGTTTGAAACGGGAGTATCATAAGTATCCTGCATTGCCACCCGTGTTTACTTTTATAGATAACCAAGCACCGGGAAAAGTGCGCAAACTCACAGCTTTGTGGGTGAACGGTGAATATATGCTTCAGTGGCATGAGCCGAAGTATAAGAGTGAAATGGATCGCGCTGTGCAATATGTGGTTTATCGTTTTACTTCCAATGAAAAAATAGATCTTGATGATCCTTTAAATATTGTATCCATCGTATGCGACAACTTTTATAGATTGCCTTATAAAGATGGGGAAACGGAATATCGTTATGTAGTGACAGCTCTTGACCGTTTACATAATGAATCCGCTCCCATGATGAGCCTTGTGAAATTATAGACGGAGATTGCTCAAGTAGTGAGAAATTTTTGAGGGTACTGAAAATATGAATAATTTATACTTTCAGTACCCTCAAATAATTTTATGTGGTAATCCTCGAACTTACAGTGCCTTTTCCTTAATCAGGTATTCTGCAATCTGCACGGCATTCAGTGCAGCGCCTTTCTTAATCTGGTCGCCCACAATCCAGAACGTCAATCCGTTTTCGTTGCTGAGGTCCTTGCGGATACGGCCTACGTAAACCGGGTCTTTGCCCGCGAGGAACAACGGCATGGGGTATTCCTTTTCTGCCGGGTTGTCCATCAACACCAGTCCGTCGCCTTTGGCAAATGCTTCACGGGCTTCTTCGATGGAGATAGGACGCTCGGTCTCTACCCAGATACTTTCGGAGTGGGAGCGGAGAGCGGGAACACGTACGCAGGTAGCACTGACTTTTACGTCAGAGTGCATAATCTTACGGGTCTCGTTGAACATCTTCATCTCCTCTTTGGTATAACCGTTGTCGGTAAAGACATCCACCTGAGGGATAACATTGAAAGCCAATTGAAAAGCGAATTTTTCGACGGTCGGTTCTTCGCCGCGCACCAACTGGGCGTGCTGTTCGGCCAGTTCGGCCATCGCGCTCGCTCCGGCGCCGCTGGCGGACTGGTAAGTCGATACGTGCACCCGGCGGATATGGGACAGATTCTCGATCGCCTTGAGCGCCACGACCATCTGGATCGTCGTACAGTTCGGGTTGGCGATGATCCGGCGCGGCGGATTGACCGCATCGGTCGGATTCACTTCGGGAACCACCAGCGGCACATTTTCATCCATCCGGAATGCGCTCGAATTGTCGATCATCAGCGTCCCGAATTTGGTGATCGTCTCGGCAAACTCCTTCGACGTACCGGCTCCGGCCGACGCAAAAGCGATATCGACCCCTTTGAAATCGTCGTTATGGGCCAGCAGACGCACGGTCAGCTCCTTACCCCGGAACGTATATTTACGGCCCGCACTGCGTTCGGAACCGAACAATAACAATTCGTCGATCGGAAATTCCCGTTGTTCCAGCACCCGGAGAAATTCCTGGCCTACGGCGCCGCTTGCGCCAACAATCGCAACTTTCATAATTTTAAAGACTTTTAAACAGGAAACCTTCCCGCGGGGAAAGCCCTTTATTAAAAACGTTTCTATCTATTGTTTCGGCAAAAATAATGACTTTTTTTCGTAAAAGCCTTCTGTTTGCGACAAAGGTAACAGGTTTTATTTTAAAATAAACTATTTGTTAAATTTTTATTCTATTTGTTTTATTTATGTGTTTTCGAAACATCTTCCATTAAAAATTATAAGACGGAATACCGACAGGGATTACCTTTAAGTTTCGCTGCCGAAATACGAAGCAAACCGATCCGTGAATTTTTCTGAAAAGACTTTATTTCATAACTTTGGAATACGAAACGCCCGATCGACCATCCGGTAAAAACATGACCCGAACGCTGTTTGTTATTTTTTCAGGTGCAATCCTGTTGTCGGCCTGCCACCGGAATCGTCCGGCGACCGGGCTAACCGTTCTGCATCCGCCGTTGCAAACGACAGAACACCTGCTACATCTTTCTGACATTGCGGATTCATTATCTTATATCAAACTGGCTACCGATACTTCGAACCTAATAGGAGTAATCGATAAAATAATCCCGTTGAAAGACCGTATTCTAATAGTGGATAAAGATATCACGCAAACGATTTACATCTTCGATAAATCGGGAAAGTTTATCCGTAAAATCAATAAAAAGGCCGAGGGCCCGGAGAATATTTGAGCTTGAACGACGTCGCCGTAGATGTTTCTAATAAAAGACTGATCGTTCACGACGATATGGCCCAGAAAATTTCCATATTCACTTATGAAGGAGAATTTATCGAAAAAATCAGACTGGATTTTATCACGACCTCGATCGCTTATTTGGGAAACAACCGACTGGCCTGCTATTGTGACTACATCAACAATCCGAATTACAGCATCCGTTCCAAATCTCCCAATCTGATTCTTTTCGACTTGCAAACCCGTAAAACTCAATCAAAATTATTTTTCAACAGCACAATCAACCGATTAGGAATTACGGGTCTTATCAACAATCTGTCCAGCACTTATTCGAACGATACGGTACACCTAATTATGCCGCTAAACGATACCGTTTACAGTATTTGTAACAATAAGGTTCAGCCGGAATATTACGTAGACCTCGGCGTTACCCCCCAAATGCGGGAACTACAACGGACGGCAAGTAGTAGTAAATCGGCTCAAGAAGCCTCACAGGAAGATTCTAAGCCTCAATATCCGGTAATTTGCAACATGCTCGAAAGCGACAGCGTTGTTTATCTCTTTTACCGGCATAACAATAAAAGTTATTACGGATTTTACAATCCCCGGCGCAAAACATTTAAGGAAGGAGTCCGCATTTGGGAAAAAAACACCGATAACCGGATTCCCGTCGTCAACGATCTGGACAAAACGATTCCGTTTATGCCTATGGCGACAGACGGTAAAAACTTCTATTATGTTATGGAATCTTTCTATTTCGATCATTTTCGAAACAGTGATAATCCTCAAATAGCGAACCTAAGCAAAACAATCACAGCAAACGACAATCCGGTCATCGTCGTAGCTCATATCAAGAATAATCCATGAAATTATATGTAACTCACGATATCCGATTAGGTATACTGGATAAAGAAAACGTTCCGTTTCTTTGTCTTATGAACAAAGATCTAAAAACAACTCAACTTTTCGTTCCGATCAAAGAAATACAGGAACACTCGGAACATTTTTACAGAATTCTATACGACCGTTTTTTCAAACCTGCGGAAACGACTGTCGAACCGGAAATCTAATCGAAAAACTCATCGCTGCGCGTCTGCGATGCGGGAGCATGGAGGTCGCTCTCGTCGCAGTCGTAGGAAACCGCGCCGACCGGTATCGGGAATTGGTCTTTCTGCGTGATTCCGAGCTTCGGCTCGTTGTAGACCCGCTTGATGAAATCGGCGAAAATCGGCAGCGCGATCCGCGACCCTTCGCCGCCCGAAGAGAGGTGGATGCTCCGGTCTTCGCCGCCGACCCACACGCCGGCGACCAGCTTCGGCGTCACGCCGACGAACCAAGCGTCGGAGTTGTTCTGCGTCGTCCCGGTCTTGCCGCCCATATCGGCCGTGATCCCGAGCGCCCGGATGCGGCCGGCCGTTCCGGCATTGACGACGTTTTTCAGCATACCGAGCATCGTATAGGCCGTCTGTTCGGAAATGGCGTCCTGAGCCGGCGCAGTAAAATTGGCCAGCACGTTGCCGTGACGGTCTTCGATCCGCGTCACGAAAATCGGATCGATATGCACGCCCCGGTTGGCGAACGTCCCGTAAGCGCCGACCAGTTCGAACAGCGAAAAGTCCGACGTTCCGACGCACAGGGCCGGCACGGGATCCACATAGCTGTGAATACCGAACTTATGAATAAATTCGGCTACCGCTTCCGGCTGCCGCGCCTGTTTCATGATCCATGCCGAATAGTTGTTGCGGCTGTTGGCCAGGCCCCACCGCAGCGGTCTCGGATTTCCGTCGTAAACCACTTTGCTGGCCTCGCGCGGCGACCACGGCTCGTTGTAGGTTTCGATCGTGACCGGGAGGTTCGGCACCGGCGTACAGGGCGTCAGCCCCAATTGCTCGATCGCGAAGGTATAGACGAACGGTTTGATCGTCGACCCGATTTGGCGTTTGCCCTGCTTGACCATATCGTATTTAAAATAACGGAACGACGGGCCGCCCACATAGGCTTTCACATAACCGTTCGACGGGTCGAGGGCCATCAGCGAAGCCCGCAGGAAACGCTTGTAGTAATACAGCGAATCGCGGGGGGTCATCGTGGTATCCCGGTCGCCCTTGTAACTGAAAACCCGCATTTTGACCGGCGTGTCGAATGCCTGTTGAATTTCCTTCTCGGTAGCTCCCTCTTTTTTCAACATCCGATAGCGGTCGGAATTACGCATTGCGCGGTTGATAATCGCCTGTTCCTCTTCCTTGCTGAGGTTCGAGAAAATACTCCGCCGCCCCTTCAGCACCCGATCCATCATCGGTTGTACGTTACCGCCCATCTGCGCCCATACGGCCTCCTCGGCATATTTCTGCATCGTCGCATTGATCGTCGTATAGATCTTCAGCCCGTCGCGGTACAAATCGTATTGAGCGCCGTTCGCCTTCGTATTTTTCCGACACCAGCCGTACAGCGGATTTTTGTCCCACAGTTCGACGGCCGCCTTGTAATCCCAATCGCCGGCCACTCCCGGCGCAAAACTTTTGCGGTCGGGCCGATCCGAGGTCATCACGATCTGTAACATACTCCGAAAATAGGTGCCGGTACCCTCGTCGTGCGAAATCGGATGGTAATCCAGTACGATCGGCAGCGCCTTGATCGAATCGCGTTGGTGACGCGTCAGAAATCCCCCGGCCCTCATTCGGTCGATCACCGTATTGCGCCTGATAAGAGCCCGATCCGGATTGCTGCGCGGGCTGTAACGCGTCGGCGCATTCACCACGCCGACCAGCATCGCCGCCTCCTGCACGTTCAGTTCCGACGGCAGTTTGTTGAAGAAGGTCCGCGCCGCCGACTTGATGCCGTAGGCGTTGCTGCCGTAAAGCACCGTATTCAGGTACATCGTCAGGATCTCCTCTTTCGTATAGTTATACTCCAGCATCACGGCCGTAATCCACTCTTTCAGCTTCGAGATCACCAGTTTGGAACCCTTCGAAACCGGGTTGTCGTAGACGGCCGTATCGCGCGGGTAGAGATTTTTGGCCAACTGCTGCGTAATCGTGCTGCCGCCGCCCTGATTGCGGTTGCCGAGCGCCATCGTCTTGACGGCCACGCGGGCCAGCGAAATGAAATCGATCCCGGAATGGGAGTAGAAACGCATGTCTTCGGTCGACGTCAGGGCCGCCACCAGTGCCGGGGAAAGTTCGCTGTAATCGACATAGGAACGGTTCTGGACAAAAAAGCTGCCGATCATCTGCCCGTCCTCCGAATAGATTTCGGTAGCCAGGTTGCTTTTCGGGTTCTCGAGCTCTTCGAAAGTCGGCAGTTTCCCGAATACGCCGAGGCGAATCAGCAGTAGCAGCAAAACGATCAGCGCAACGGGCGATACGAGTATAATCCAGAACCATTTTACGGCCTTGGGGGTTTGAAGCTTATCGATAATCTTCTTTTTGGTCATGACGATGCAACGGTTATCTCGGGCAAAGGTACAATTTTAATCGCTATTTTAATAAACAACGTTTTTGGCGCCCGCTTATTTTACAGCCCTTTCCGATCAGATCGGAAGCGACAGTTTCACGCCGCCCACCACGCCCGAACGGTCGCTGGGCTTATAGATGTAAAACCCGACCGTCGTAGTCTTCGCCGGAATCCGCAGCGGATGCATGTCGAAGATGATCTCGCCGCCGTAGGAAGTGACCGTATGCATCCGGTAGAACGTTCTGAACACCGAAGGAATCGCCTGTCTGAACCGGGCGAAATCGTAATAGACGTTCAGCCGGATCCGCCTGAAATAGACGAGGCGGCTGACCCCGCCGTCGGGACACCACACGGGGAACTGGTAGTCGGCCGACGCGGCCCCGAGCCGGGTCGCCACGATGTTGTACGCGGCTCCGCGCGGAAAAAGTTCCTTATAGAAAAAGTTCTGGGAAGCCAGGTTCTGATGCTGCAGGTTTCCGCGCAGCATCAGCGAATGATGTTTCATCACGCCCGGCAGGTAGGCCCGCCCGTACAGCGAATAGAGCCGGCCGAAACCTTCCGTGAACGGGGCGCATACCATAGCGAACCGGGCCGCATAGCCCCACCGGGGCAAAAAGTCGCGGGTCGCCATCCGGACGTTGTCCGAAAAATTCAGGCCGGTCACCAACCGCTGAAACCCGGTTTTAACGGAAGAGTCCCCGCACATCAGCGCATTGATATGGCGCAGCTCCACGGACGGGGTCAACGTCCGTACGCGATGTCCCGAGGCGAGCGTCATCGGCAGGTATCCCAGCAGATTGACCTGAAAATAATTCTTCCGCTTCATCCCTTCGTACTCGAGGTTTTTTACGCCGTAAAGCAACTGCTTGCCTCCACCGTATTCGAACGACAGTTCAAATTTCGGCGCAAGTCCGTAATAGTTGATTCCTCCGCGCAGGCGGCTGCCGAATTCGGGGGCATAGCCGTAGGCCAGGTACCCGGAAGTACTGCTCAGCAGATTCTGCGACATGACGGTAGCGCCGAAACTGATGTCGATCCGGTTCTCGTCGGCGATATGGAACGGGTTGAAATCCCAGGGCGCCCAACTGTGAAGGTTAAACAGATGCAATCCTTTGCGGAATCGTTTTTTCCGCGTTTCCGCCGGAAAATCGCCGGAAACCGTCACCGTATCGATGTTCATCACGTCCCATTTGCGTCGCGGCGGATTGACCCGGTTGACCGGAAGCTCCGAATACTCGACCTCGACGAGCGAATCGGCCGTAGCCCGCTGGGTCGAGAGCCGGTAGCCGTCCAGCGTATAGGGCGGGAAATAGCGACGAGGGAACCGGATCGCAAAAAAGAGTGTCCCCCGTTACTGTCTGGAGCCGACGGAGCCACCGAACCGTAGCGCGAACGGCTCAGCCGGTACTCCCGGCCCCCGGTAAGGTCGAACAGGTGGATTTCGTCCTTACCGGACTGGATCGAATTGAACGAAAGCTTTCCGGCTCCCGCCCGCAAGTTATAGAGGCTCGCATAAGTCGGCTCCTTGATCGTCCGCAGAGCTCCGTCCTGTAAGTCGATCCGCAGGATCGACATCCCCGCGTCGCCGAGCGCAATCGCGGCCAGCGTTCCGGTGACCTCGTCGTAAGCGAGTCCGTGTATCGAAAGGGTATCCGGAAAATCGAAACGCCTTCCGTCGCCCGGATCGAGGCGGTAACGCCCCGCATAATCGTAACCGACCGTCGCCAGCCGGCCGTCGGGCAACGGCGTCGGGAACAGCGTCTTACCGCGTTCGCGCAAGGTCCGGCGTCGGCCGGTGCGCAAGTCGTAACTGCACGCCCGCGACGTCACGCGTTGTTCCCACAGCGTGCTGCTCCGGTACTCCGTCCAGTACAGCGTACTGTCGTACAGCACCGGAGGCGTATTGACGCTTCCCGTCCAGAACAACCGGCGTTCGCAGCCCGTCCGCGGATCGACCGCCACGACGCGGCTCGTCTTGTCCATATCGCGTTTCAGCGCCAGCAGCGTCGTATCGTTCAGCGCCATCGGGGCATCGTAGACCGTATAACTGGTAATCGGCGTCGGCAGCGTTTCGCCGCTGTTCGGTTCGACGGGCTGCGAACGCCAAAACCGAGTCAACTCGTCGAGCGTGTTGCGCGCGATCTCGTTGACCGACGTGCGATAGTACTTATGCAGCGCCCACTTCGTCGTCAGAATGGTATAGGGATATTTCGAACCGTATTCCGCGACCCGCGACCACATATCGTCCCCGTACTGTTCGCGCGACCAGGCGGCCAGTTGATAACCGAACTGGTAGTGATCCGGAATATAATTCTTATAGGAACCGCAAAACCACTTGTCGAGCGGGAATTTCTTCGTCCCTTCGGTCAGGTAGGCGCGGTATTCGATCGTAAAAGAGGGTTGCAGCGCACGGCCGAACGACGCCATCTGCGTCTCGTTCATCACAGCGTCCCCTTCGAGGAACCAGATCGGCAACAGCACCGAACTAAGCAAACCCGCCTGCTGTCCGACCACGTAACCGACCCATTTCATGAACCGCCGGTGCAGGTTGCCGTACTGTACGGCGTGCCGGTATTCGTGGGTTACCAGTTGCTTTAGCCACGGCTCAGCGAACGGGGCCGACGGCGGAATCGCCTCCAGCTCGATCCGTTTCGGCGCCCACATCACGATCCCGTTCGCAACGAAATTTTCGGTATGCAGAATTACCGGGAACCGCAACGGGCCGTACTTGAACCCGTAGGAAACATGCGACCGCACCGTGTCCATATAATTCGCCACCCGGGCGGCCTGCGCTGAAAAATAATCCGGATAAACGATCTTTCCGGCAGCGGTATTCGCCTGATTCCAGCGGATGCCCGACGGCGAACGCCCCCAGTCGTAATACTGGCCGAAACCCGCGACCGGCAACACGCACATCCACCCGGCGACCAACCGCCCGATCCACCGCTTCATCGCTATCCTCCCGCCTTTTTCGCCTTATATCCGGCTTTGACGAGCACATCGACGACCCGGTCGCGGAAATCGCCCTGAATCAGGATCTCTCCGTCCTTGGCCGTTCCGCCGACGCCGCATTTGCTCTTCAGCGTCCGCGCCAGTTCTTTCAGGTCGTCTTCCGTACCGACGAATCCCCGCACCAGCGTCACCTGTTTCCCGGCGCGCTGTTTGCGATCGATCCACACCTTCAACTGCTGCTGAGCGGCGGGAAGCGTCTGTCGCTCTCCTTTCTCCTCCTCCTCGTACCGAAAATCGGGATTGGTCGAATAGACCACGTTGAGCCGGTTTTTCCAATCGTTGTTGGTCATCGCGTTCTGATCGTGCTATGAAAAATCAAAAGGGCAGGTCGTCCACCTCGTCGGCCGACGTTTCCGCAGCGCCTCCGCCGCCGAACGGCTGAGCGGCTCCCGACGGCGCTTCCGCAGGCGCAGCGGCGGCAGGACGCGGAGCGGCGCCGTAAGTGCTACCGTCCATCGGCGCGCCCGCGCCTTCGGCGCGACGACCGAGCAGCTTCATATCGTTGGCGACGATCTCCGTCGTGTAACGTTTGTTGTTGTCTTTGTCCGTCCACTCGCGCGTACGCAGACTTCCTTCGATATAGACCTGGCTCCCTTTGCGGACATAACGGTCGGCCACGTCGGCCAACCCGCGCCACAGCGTCACGGTATGCCACTCGGTATGCTCGGTCGCGGTCTGCGTCTGTCGATTATAGATCCGCTCGGTCGTTGCGATCCGCAACCGCGCGACCTTAGCGCCCCCTTCCAGAGCCCTTACTTCGGGGTCCATCCCCACGTTTCCGATAAGAATTACTTTATTGACCATGATTTATCCCGATTAAATTATATTACAATACGATACGTCTTGCCCGCAACCGCCGTACTAAAGCGCTTCGAGCATACCGACGAACAGCCGCGTCATCTTCGCTTCGGCCTTCGCCCCTTCGCGCTGCACCTCTTCGTGCGTCGACTTCATCCCGTCGAGCCCCATGTTTGTAATGATCGACACGGCGAATACCGGCAAACCCGCATGATTTGCGGCGATCACTTCCGGCGTCGTGGACATGCCTACGGTATCGGCTCCCGCCGTACGGTAGAAATGGTATTCTTTGCGGGTTTCAAAAGTCGGACCAGTCACCCCGATGTAACACCCGTACTGCAACTGGATTCCTTCCCGGCAAGCCACCTCGGCGGCCAATGCGATCAGGCCGGCGTCGTAAGGTTCGCTCATGTCCGGAAAACGCGGGCCGAGCTCCGGATCATTGGGTCCTATCAGCGGATTCGGAATCAGGTTGATGTGGTCGGTAATCACCATCAGGTCGCCGGTGCGGAACGACGGGTTTACCCCGCCGCTCGCGTTCGACACGAACAGGCGGCCGACGCCCAGGAATTTCATCACCCGCACCGGAAAAACCACCTGCTGCGGCGTGTACCCTTCGTAATAATGGAAACGCCCCTGCATCGCGACGACCCGCCGACCGCCGAGCATACCGAAAATAAACCGGCCGGCATGTCCTTCGACCGTCGAAACCGGAAAATCAGGTATCTCCGCATAGTCGAGCGTCGCACGGATGTCGATGCTCTCCACCAGCCCGCCGAGCCCGGTTCCGAGAATGATCCCGACTTCCGGCTCGAAATTCACCCTATTCCGGATGAAGGAGGCTGTATTTTTGATTCGTTCTGACATATAACTCCAATTGACGCAGGAATTCCGATTCGGAATCCGCCACGAATGAAACATGAATCGGTACGTAATAGAGCCGCTGCTGCACGGCTTCCGGAACTTTTTTACGGTTCGTCAGCTTCACGGCATCTTTCTCGGTCGTCAGCACGACCGCATCCGGATACGCTGCGAACAACGCTTCCAGCCGCCTCATATCGCTGAGCCGGTAAGTGTGGTGATCGTCGAAAGTCAATTCGGCCACCACGTCGAAGCGTTTCCGCAGGCTTTCCAGCAGCGGAACGGGATTGGCGATGCCCGACATCGCGATCACCGGATCCCCCTCGCGAACCTTTCCGACGGCCCGGTCGGCGAACAACGGAGTAATCTCCCCCTGCCGCATCCTGGTAAAATAGAGCGATTGGTACGGGAACAGTCCGAGCGAGTTGATCACGATGCGCATATCCAGCGGATTCAGATCGTCGGGACACTTGGTCACCAGCACGAAATTGGCCCGGTGGATCTGATTGCGCGTATCCCTGAGACGTCCCCACGGCAGCAGCCGGTCGCGGTAAACCGGGTTGTTGTAATCCATCAGCAGGATATTGACCCAGGGTTCGACGTAACGGTGCTGGAACGCGTCGTCGAGAATAATCAGTTCGATCTCGGGATGCGCCTTCCGCAGCAACCGGATCCCTTCGGCCCGCTTTTCGCAAACGGCCACCGGTACCGACGGATACTTCAGTTTCATCTGGCGGGGCTCGTCGCCGATCGTCCGTGCGGACGACGCGGGCGTAGACAGTACGAATCCTTTCGTCCTGCGGCGGTATCCCCGCGACAGCACCCCGACCCGGTAATGTTCCGAAAACCGTTCGATCAACAGCTCGGCCACCGGCGTTTTTCCCGTCCCGCCGACCGTCAGGTTCCCGATACAGACTACGGGAATATCGAACTCCTCGCTCCGGAGAATCTTCAGATCGAACAGTTTATGCCTGATATGGACGACCATTCCGTACAGCCACGACAGCGGGACGGAGATCAGCGGAGGTAATTTCATAACTCGTACTTATCCAATTTTCAAAAATAAATTAAAAAGATTGGATATCAAAGTTTTTAACAAACAATTATCCCCCGGAAAATTTCCGGGGGACAACCTTTTTTACCGGCTTTACCGGTTACGGCATCGCTACCCGGTAGGGCGACAACGCCTGAACACTGTTCTGGTATAACATATTACGCAATGTTTCGTAATCGCGATAAGCTTCCCCCATTTCGCCCCGGAACAATTCCGCGCGGGTCTCCGCCGAAAACAACTTCAACAACTGCGTCAGCCGGTCGGGAGACTCCTCCGGGGAGACGATCCGGAAATCGCCAGGGTAGAATAGTGATGCTGCCTTTGTTGGGCCGTAAATACACAACCTCGTCCGACCCGCCGAAGCCGTCGATCAGGCCGATCCGCAGAGCGCTTTCACCCGACCACACCCGGCCGCCGCCGACGCTGTCTACCTGCCCTGCGGTCATGTTGCGTCCTTCGGCCACATGACCGACGAACGCGCTGTAAACCTGCTCGACGCTATTCTGCATGAAATCGCGTTCGGCCTGGTTCATCGGGCGTACCCCGACCGCCCCGAAGACCGCCATATCCATATCGGCCGACGGATTGGTCTTAGCCACATCCACCGTAATGCCGAGTTTATCCTGAAGTCCCTTTTCGCCGTTCAGCATCAAGCCGAATACGCCGATCGAACCGGTCAGCGTCACCGGAGAAGCCAGAATGACATCCGCCGGACACGAAATGTAGTACCCGCCCGAAGCGGCCATGTTTCCCATCGACACGATGACCGGCTTGAGCTGACGGATCTGTTCCACTTCATGCCAGATCACTTCCGACGCCAGCGCGCTTCCTCCCGGACTGTTGACCCTCAGCACAACCGCTTTCACCTGGTCGTCCGTTCGTACCCGGGCCAGCCTCGCCGCCAGCGAACTGCCGCCGATCAGCCCTTCCCGGCTCTTTCCGTCCACGATCTGCCCTTCGGCATACACGACGGCGATCTTATTCCGGGATAGCTTCTGAACCGCCGTCTTCGGCTGGTCGATATAGGTTCCCAGCGATACGAATTCCCGCTCTTCGTCCCGGTCGGTCATCTCGCAAAGCATCCGCTCGACGTCGGACGCGTAAACCAGCGAATCGACCATTTTCAGATCGACCGTATTGCGGGCGCTCCGCAGAGCCAGGTCGGAAGCGTATCGCTGCAACTGAGCCGAATCGATGCCGCGGGCGTCGGAGACTCTTTTCACGACATGCCCCCAGATCGAACCCAGCAGCGCATCCATCTGCAAACGGTTCTCGGGACTCATCTTATCCAGGATAAACGGTTCGACGGCCGATTTGAACGAGCCGTGGCGGATCGCTTCGACCTGCACGCCCAACTTATCCAGAAGTCCTTTATAAAATACGACTCCGGAAGCGAGACCGAGCCAGGTCACATTGCCTTGCGGGTTCAGATATACTTTATCGGCGGCCGTAGCCATATAATAGGAACCTTGCGTATAGTAATCCGCATAGCTAACGATGAATTTCCCGGATTCTTTGAACTGCAACAACGCATCGCGGATCTCCTCCAGCGTAGCCATTCCCATTCCCATATTTGGGCTGACATTCAGGTAAATCCCGCTGATCCGGTCGTCGGTCGCAGCCGTCTCGATAGCTTTCAGCACGTCTATCAAAGCGTAATTGCGGGCGACCCGCATCGACATCAGGTCGTTGAATCCCATCTCCGACAACGGGTTGCGCGACGGATCGTCGCTGATCGGCTCGGCAAAATCGAGCCGCAGCACCGTTTTCTGCTGCACGTCGGGAACCGTTTCCGAAAAAAGCGTCCCGATACCGGCCAGCACCATCACTAAAAAGACGCCGATCACCACATTGGCCACCACCAGTGCAAGCAGGCAGGCCAGGAACGTACTCCAAAAATTTTTCATTCTATCTCCTGTTTTTCGCTTTGCGGTTCATCCGAACCGTTTACTGCGCGTAAAATTACGAATTTATTCTTCATTTACACACACATATCGTTCCATAACGCAGTCCCGGCCGGTTTTCGGTCGGCCCGAAAAGATTCGGACCGAAAAAATTTCGCTCCGAACCGAACCGCATTGCCATCCGATGGTCTTCACTCCGGGAAAAGATATAATTATTTAGATGCAAAATATCCCTGTAACGGCCTTTTTCCCGTTTAAAACGAAAGCGGCTGCCCGAAATGATTGATTTATCCGCAGGATACCGTAAATTTGTATCGAACACAAAAAAACAATCGAATGACTCAGGAAGAACTGTTCGGACTGCTGCACGAGGTCGCGCATCCCGAACTGCATAACGACATCGTCACGCTGGGCATGGTCGAAAATCCGGTGGTGACCGACGATAAAATCCAGCTCACGCTGCTTTTCCCGCGCAGCCGCGATCCGTTTGCGCTATCGATCAAGAAGCGCTGCGAAGAACTGATCGCCGCGCGGTTCCCGGATTATTCCGGGAAAGTCAGCATCTTCATCAAGGAAGCCGCGCCGAAAAAAGCCGCCGAAAAAAAGGAACAGAAACCGTTCGGCGGCGAGGACGGCGTCCGTCGCATCCTTGCCGTCAGTTCCGCAAAAGGCGGAGTGGGTAAAAGCACCGTTACGGCGAACCTGGCGGTCGCCCTGTCTCGTTTGGGATATAAAGTAGGCATTCTGGACGCCGATATTTACGGGCCTTCCCGGCCGATGCTGTTCGGCGTCGAAGACTACCGGCCGGAAGGGGAAAAAAAAGACGGCAAGGATTGGATTCTTCCGGCCGAACGGTTCGGAATCCGGATCATGTCGATCGGATTTTTCATCGACCCGGCCGACGCGCTGATGTGGCGCGGCCCGATGGCGACCAACGCGTTGCGGCAAATGATCCGCCAAACGCTGTGGGGACCGCTTGATTTCCTGCTGATCGACCTGCCTCCCGGAACCGGCGACGTACACTTGTCGATCATCTCCGAAATGTCGATTACGGGAGCCATTGTCGTCAGCACGCCGCAGAAAGTGGCGCTGGCGGACGTCGTCCGCGGCATCGCGATGTTCCGAAACGACAAAATCGACATCCCCGTCCTGGGACTCGTCGAAAACATGGCCTGGTTCACTCCGGCCGAACTGCCCGAAAACCGTTATTACCTGTTCGGAAAAGAGGGTGTAAAAATGTTGGCGGAACGGCAAAAACTGCCGCTGCTGGCGCAGATTCCATTGATCCAGAGCGTTCGGGAATCCGGCGACGCGGGCCGTCCGGTCTCTGCAAAGACCGACGCTGCGAGCGAATACTACGACTTGCTGGCAAATAATATCGTACGCGAACTGCCCTAATCCGGCCATTGATGATAATTTTTCGGCGTTTTATTTGCATTCGTTTGTTTTCCAATACTATGAATGCATTTCAAAAATGTTAATAATCTGTTAAACCGACCCGCATGAAACTGTTCGTTAAAAATATCCGATTTCGGAAAAAACGGCTTGCATTTTCGACTTTCGGATCGGTATATCAAAAAACCGTACAAACGCAAGGAAAAAATACCGGATTTTACAGAATCTTACGGACAATGAAATGAACAGAAAAAAACGGAAAAATACCGGAAACTTATTTTGTCGATTAACCCCGAAAAGGTTTTCAATATATGTTTACAACAAAACATGAACAACTTTAAATCAAAAAGATAAATCGACAGGATTCGTTTACTCATTGTTCAAAAAGTATTCGTAACACGGCATAAAAAAAGTGCGGAAAATTTACCAACAGAATGAACAGGTATTATTATTACTCTTTTTTCCTTATTTATTAATCTTAAAAAATTAAAAAGAAAAGAACTGTGGAAAACGAGTGTCAACTGATCGATAAGATCCTTCGTCTGAAAAAAGAGAAGCGCGCCGTGATTCTGGCGCATTACTATACGATTCCCGAAGTGCAACAGGTGGCCGACTTCACCGGCGATAGCCTGGCGCTGTCGGCCCGGGCGGCCGAAACCGATGCGGAAATCATCCTCTTCGCCGGCGTGCATTTCATGGCGGAGACGGCGAAAATCCTTTCGCCGGACAAAAAAGTGCTGTTGCCGGAACCCGAGGCGGGATGTTCGCTGGCGGATTCCTGCAGCGCGCCGGATTTCGAACGTTTTTTGAGGGATTATAACGGATATACGGTCGTTTCGTACGTCAATACGTCGGTCGGGGTCAAAGCGCTGACCGATATCTGCTGCACGTCGGGCAACGCGGTGCAGGTGATCGAAAGCCTGCCGGCCGACGCGAAGATCGTATTCGCTCCCGATCGAAATTTGGGAAATTACATCAAACAACTGACCGGCCGACAGGATATGGTCGTATGGGACGGCGCATGCGGCGTCCACGAAGAATTTTCGGTGGAAAAGATCTTGGAACTGAAAAAGGAGTATCCCGAAGCGAAGGTGCTGGCGCATCCCGAATGCAAACGGGCGGTGTTGCTGACGGCCGATTACATCGGGAGTACGGCGGCTCTGCTGAAGTACGCTTCGACGGATCCGGCCGATACGTTCATCGTAGTGACCGAAGCGGGAATCTTGTACCAGATGCAGCGTGAGAATCCGCAGAAACGGTTTATTCCGGCGCCTCCGGTCGATTCCACCTGCGGGTGCAACAACTGCGCTTTTATGAAAATGGTGACCCTGGAGAAGATATGCAGCGCGTTGGAGCGGGAGGCTCCCGAGGTGGTTATCGACGAGGAGGTGCGCCGGCGTGCGGAAGGTTCGATCCGCCGCATGTTGCAGATCGGCCGAAGCAAATAATTCGAATAACGAAAAAAACGAACGCGAAGAAAATATGAAACGGTTTATCGTGCTGTGCCTGGCTTTGTGGGCGGGCGTGTCGGGAGTCCGGGCCGACGAGGGGATGTGGCTGCTTCCCTACTTACAGAAGTTGAATATAAAAGATATGAAGGCCCGCGGGTTCCGATTGTCCGCGGAGGATATTTACGATGTCAACCGGTATGCGATCAAGGATGCCGTCGTGATTTTCGGCGGCGGGTGTACCGGAGAGGTGGTTTCCGACCGGGGATTGGTGCTGACCAATCACCACTGCGGTTTCGGTGCGATTCAGCAGCACAGCACCGTCGAGCGCGACTACCTGAAAAACGGTTTCTGGGCGATGTCCGACCGGGAGGAGATCCCTACGCCGGGGCTGACCGTGACGTTCATCCGCCGGATCGAAGATGTTTCGGATCGCATCCTGTCGCAACTGGACGATTCGCTGTCGGAGCAGGACCGCACCGTGAAGGTGGTACAGGCCATTGCGATGGTCAAGAGCCAGACGAAACTCGACCGGCCGGGACAGGAGGTGGAAATCAAGGATTTTTTCGGCGGGAACCAATACTTGCTGTTCGTGAAAGAAGTTTATACGGACGTTCGCCTGGTGGGGGCTCCGCCCTCGTCGATCGGTAAGTTCGGCGGCGATACCGACAACTGGATGTGGCCGCGGCATACCGGCGATTTTTCGATTTTCCGGATTTATGCTTCTCCGGACGGCGCTCCGGCCGATTATTCGGAAGAGAATGTTCCCTATCGGCCTCCCGTACATTTGCCGGTATCGGTAAAGGGGTATAAGCCGGGCGACTTTACGATGATTATCGGTTTTCCGGGATCGACCGAGCGGTACAAGACTTCTTACGAAATCGACTATACGCTGGACGTGGCCAATCCGAACCGGATTTTTATCCGCGGGGAGCGGCAGAAGTTGATGATGGAGGACATGCTCGCGAGCGACCGGGTGCGTATCCAGTACGCTTCGAAATATAGCTCTTCGTCGAATTACTGGAAAAATTCGATCGGGGAAAACCGCGGGTTGAAGCGGCAGCGCGTTCGGGAGCGGAAACTCGCCGAAGAAGAAAAATTCACCGAATGGGCGAATGCCGATCCGGAAAGGCGGGCGAAATACGGGGAGGCGCTTCCGCTGATCCGCAAAGCGGTCGAGGGGTCGGCGCCGCTGCGGGATCGGTTGCAGTACTTTTCGGAAGCGCTGATACGGGGGACCGAGATCATCGGCGCGGTCGGTGCGGCGATACCGCTTATCAATGCCGAAAAGCAGGTCGATACGTCGAAAATCGGTGAAGTCGCCGGCAAATTGCAGGCTTTTTATAAAGATTACAATCCTCCCACCGACCGGAAAATCGCCAAACGGATGTTCGAGCTGTTGCTCGACAGTCTTTCCGCGGAGGAACTGCCTTCGTGTTTTGCGGTGATCCGTGAAAATTTCGGCGGTGATGCGGACGCTTATATCGATTATATCTACGACAATTCGCTGTTCGCATCGCCCGAAAAGGCCGAGGAATTCCTACGGCGTCCGGATGCGAATGCGTTTCTGAACGATCCGGCGTATAAAATGCGGCGGGAGGTGGTGAAAACCTATAACGCGCTGGTGGATTCGATTCGGGCGTTCGATTCGGTATTTTACCGGGGGCATCGGCTGTACGTGGCGGGCCTGATGGCGATGAATCCGGACAAGAAGTACTACCCGGATGCGAACTTTACGATGCGGCTTTCGTACGGTCAGGTATTGCCGTACGAACCGCAGGATGCCGTTTATTACGATTACTTTACGACGCTGGACGGAGTGATCGCCAAGGAGGATCCGCAGAACGCTTACGAATTTGCCGTGCCTGACAAACTGAAAGAACTTTACCGCGAACGCGATTACGGGCCTTACGCCGAAAAGGGAGTGCTGCCCGTAAATTTCATCACGACGAACGATATTACCGGCGGAAATTCGGGCAGTCCGGTGATGAACCGCAAAGGAGAGTTGATCGGGCTGGCGTTCGACGGGAACTGGGAGGCGATGAGCGGGGATACCGTTTTCGAACCCCGGCTGCAGCGGACCATCTGCGTGGATATCCGTTACGTGTTGTTTATTATCGACCGGTTTGCGGGCGACACCCGGTTGATCGACGAGATGACGATCGTCCGGTGACGGCCGTCCCGGATATTATAATGTCTGTAAAATTTGCAGATATTATCAAAATAGAATTAATTTTGTGCAAAATTGGTATTTTATGAGCGATTTGCACGAAGAATCAGCATCGGTTGAAGGAAAATCCTTGAATTTTCTGGAAGAAATTGTAGAGGAAAGCATCGCCGGGGGCGAGAAACGGGTGCAGACCCGGTTTCCGCCCGAACCGAACGGTTATCTGCATATCGGGCATGCGAAGAGCATTTGCCTGAATTTCGGTTTAGCCCGCAAATACGGAGGAAAGTGTAACTTGCGTTTCGACGATACGAACCCGGTCAAGGAGGATGTCGAGTACGTCGATTCGATCCAGCAGGACGTTCGCTGGCTCGGTTTCGAGTGGGCCGGCGTGCACTATGCGTCCGATTATTTCGACCAGTTGTACGCTTGGGCCGTCGAATTGATCCGCAAAGGGCTGGCTTATGTGGACGATCAGTCGCAGGAGGAGATTCGTCAGAGCCGGGGTACGGTGACCGTGCCGGGCAAGGAGAGCCCGTGGCGCAACCGGTCGGCGGAAGAGAACCTCGACCTGTTCGAACGGATGAAAAACGGCGAGTTCGGAGACGGCGAAAAAGTGCTGCGTGCGAAAATCGATATGGCTCATCCGAATATGCTGCTGCGCGACCCGATCATGTACCGGATCCTGCATGCCGAGCATCATCGCACCGGCAACAAATGGTGCATCTATCCGATGTACGATTATGCGCACGGGCAGAGCGATTCGATCGAGAAGGTTACGCATTCGATCTGTACGCTCGAATTCGACGTGCACCGGCCGCTGTACGACTGGTTTATCGAGAAGTTGGATATCTATCCGAGCCATCAGTACGAGTTTGCGCGTTTGAACCTGACCTATACGATGATGAGCAAGCGGAAACTGTTGCAGTTGGTGCGGCAGGGCACCGTGATGGGTTGGGACGATCCGCGTATGCCGACGATCTGCGCGCTGCGGCGTCGGGGTTATACGCCGGAGAGCGTGCGGATGTTCGCCGATAAGGTGGGCGTGGCTAAGCGGGATAACGTGATCGACCTCGGACTGCTCGAATTCTGCGTCCGGGAAGACTTGAATAAACGGGCTCGGCGGCGCATGGCCGTGTTGGACCCGATCCGCGTGGTGATTACCAATTATCCGGAAGAGAAAACCGAAACGGTCGATTGTATCAATAATCCGGAGGACGAAACGGCCGGGAAACGAGAAGTTCCGTTCGGGCGGGAGATCTATATTGAGCGCGACGATTTTATGGAAAATCCTCCCAAGAAATATTACCGTCTCTCTCCGGGCGGCGAAGTGCGGCTCAGGTACGCCTATTTGATCCGGTGCGACGAAGTGATCAAGGATGCCGACGGCAAGGTGGTCGAACTGCGTTGTACGTACGATCCGATGTCCAAGGGGGGACGCTCTTCCGACGGGCGTAAGGTGAAGGGGGTGATCCACTGGGTTTCGGCGCGGCATGCGGTTCCGGCCGAAGTGCGACTGTTCGACCGCTTGTTCGTCAAAGAGGATATGAACGACATAGAGGAGGGGAAGACGTTCGAGGATTACCTGAATCCCGATTCGCTGAAGACCGTAACCGGATATCTCGAACCTTCGCTGAACGAAGCTGCGGAAGGAGATACTTTCCAGTTCGAACGGTTGGGTTATTTCTGCGTGGACAGAGATTCCACGGCGGCTAGGAAGGTATTCAACCGTACCGTTACGTTGAAAGACAGTTGGGCTAAAATGGCTGCCAAATAAGAGACGGTCTCCGTTTTCCTTTTCCATAATAATTGAAGACTTGTGTAAGTTGAAAAAGTTGCTTTTATTACTGGTTTTTGCGGGGATTTCCGCCGTTTGCTTCGCACAGGCGGATAGTTGCCGCATCATCATTACTACGCCCGGTTATACGTCGATTTACCGCTATTCGGATCGGGAATTCGTCAAACAGATGGCCTGTGATTTCAAGGTGGCCGACGCTTCGGTGACCGAAGAGCCGAAAGGAGACGGCTGTTCGCTGGTGAAGCTGCGGATCGGCCAGCGGGAATACAGTTTTGCCGTATCGCCGGATGCGCCGGTCGTGCGTCTGCAGTACGACCGCAATAGAAGGCTGTTTAAAGGCATGGGATTTAATTATATCGAGCAAACCGAGGCCAAGTACGAGGCGCCCTCTTTTAATGGCGTATCGCTGCTGAAATTGCCGGAGCTTTGGCGGCCGCAGATCGAAAAGCTGATTGACGACCGCAGCCTGCTCGATCCGGACAGGCCGGACGTGTTTTTACTCGAAGTCGATATCGACGAAGACGGGATCGTGCACCGGATCGTGGAGCTGGGCGGGGCGTTGAAGCAGTATTCGCAGGTGTTTATCGATAAGATTTACGATATTGCGGTGCGCGGATGGAGTCCGGCTAAACGTAACGGAGTGCCTTTCAGGACGGTAGCCCAGATTCGGTTCGTAATAGACGAAAATTGACCGATCGCTTTTTTGCGCGGACAACCGGTAGAAATTTTTATAGATAACGTTATTTCGGATCGAAAGCGGAACATACTGCGGATTCCGAAGGCGTAAAAAAAGAGAGACAGATCGTCTCTCTTTTTTTATATTATTGATTATTAATGTATTATAAAATAGACTTCGTAATTTTCATGGCGCAGAAGTGCGGCCCGCACATCGAGCAGTGGTCGGATCCTTCGCGAATCATTTCGAAGTGCATCCGGCGGGCCCGTTCCGGGTCGAGCGACAGGTTGAACTGGTCGTTCCAGCGCATTTCATATCGGGCATGGCTCATTTGCAGGTCGCGTTCGGCCGCTCCGGGATGTCCTTTCGCGATGTCCGCCGCATGGGCGGCCAGTTTGTAAGTTACGACGCCTTCGCGGACATCGTCCTTGTTCGGCAGGGCCAGGTGCTCCTTGGTGGTTACGTAGCACAGCATGGCGGTTCCCATCCATCCGATCATCGCCGCGCCGATTGCGGAGGTAATGTGGTCGTATCCGGCTCCGATGTCGCTGACCAGCGGTCCCAACGTGTAGAACGGGGCTCCGTGGCAGTATTTGATTTGCTTGTCCATATTTTCACGGATTTTTTGCATCGGAACGTGTCCCGGCCCTTCGATAATGACCTGTACGTCGTGTTTCCATGCGATTTTAGCCAGTTCTCCGAGTACTTCCAGCTCTCCGAACTGGGCTGCGTCGTTTGCATCGGCAATGCTTCCCGGACGCAATCCATCGCCGAGTGAGAAAGCGATGTCGTATTTTTTAAGCAGCTTGCAAATGTCTTCGAAATGGGTATACAAAAAGTTTTCCTGTTTGTTGATGCTCATCCATTTTGCAAGAATCGACCCGCCGCGCGAAACGATTCCGGTCACGCGTTTCAGTGCGGCGGGCAGGTGGCGCTGTAAGATACCGGCATGGATGGTGAAGTAATCCACCCCTTGTTCGCACTGTTCGACCAGCGTATCGTAATACACTTCCCAGGTCAGATCGGCAATTTCGCCGCCTACTTTTTCCAACGCCTGGTACATCGGTACGGTGCCGATCGGTACGGGAACGTTGCGCAGGATAGCTTCGCGGGTTTGGTGAATCTCCTTGCCCGTCGACAGATCCATCACGGTGTCGGCTCCCCATTTGACGGCCCACATGGCTTTTTCGACCTCTTCCTCGATCGACGAGCCCAGCGCCGAATTACCGATGTTGGCGTTGATTTTGACCAAGAATTTACTGCCGATAATCATCGGTTCCGCTTCCGGATGCCGGTAATTGGACGGCAGTACGGCGCGTCCTTCGGCAATCTCTTCCCGTACCATTTCGGGTGTGATGCGGTCTTCCCGTTCGTTGTTCTGATTCTCCCGGATGGCGACGTATTCCATTTCGGGCGTGATGATCCCGTGCCGGGCATACCACAACTGGGTATGGAATTCGCCCTCTTTCTCCCTCTCCTTGATCCACGGTTCCCTGACCTTTGGCATTCCCTTCCGGATGTCGATTTGATAATTGTCGTCGGTATAGGCGCCGGTCGTATCGTAAACGCAGACTTTTTTCCCGTTTTGCAGCGATATTTCCCGCATACCGACTTTGATCGGATGTAGCGTCCCGTCTATATAAATCTTTTTAGCTCCGTTTTTTGATAGGTCGAAAATGTTTTTCATTTCTTTTAAATTTGTTCCACGTGGAACATTCTCCACGATGGATGTTTTAAATAAAGATTTGTTCCACGTGGAACAATTAACGTCCGAAATAAACCAACAGTACGTTGATGTCGGCCGGGCTGACTCCCGGTATCCGCGAAGCCTGTCCGATGGTAGACGGGCGGATTCTCGTCAGTTTCTGTCGGGATTCGATCGAAAGCGAAGTCAGTTCGCTGTAATTGAAATCCGGTCGGATCCGGATATTTTCGAGTCGCGTCATTTTGTCGGCGATGTGCCTTTCGCGCTCGATGTATCCGTGATATTTGATCTGGATTTCGGCTTCTTCGATCACTTCCTGCGAACACCCGTTTTCAAAAATGAAATCGGCCAGTTCGGGCAGGTATTCCGCCAGTCCGTTCAACGTGATTTTATTGCGTAAAATGATATCGTAAAGTTTTCGTCCCTGGGTCAGCGGCGTCGATTCGATCGATTTTAAATACTCCTCCAAATCGGCCGGAGTGACACTCTGTTGACGAACGAATGAAATAAGCGATTCTACGGACGATTTTTTTTGCATCGTTTTTCGATACCTTTTTTCATCCGCAAGCCCTATTTTATACGAAATCGGCGTAAGCCGGATATCCGCATTGTCCTGCCGGAGCAAAATCCGGTATTCGGCACGGCTGGTGAACATCCGATAAGGTTCGTCGACGCCTTTGGTGACCAGGTCGTCGATCAATACCCCGATGTACGATTCGTCGCGTCGCAGTACGAGCGGTTCGTCGTCCCGCAGTTTCAGCACGGCGTTGATTCCGGCCATCAGTCCCTGGGCAGCGGCTTCTTCGTATCCTGTCGTTCCGTTCACCTGACCGGCAAAAAACAATCCGCCGATCAGTTTCGTCTCCAGCGAATGGTAGAGCTGGGTCGGCGGAAAATAGTCGTATTCGATCGCATAACCGGGTCGGTAAAGTTGTACGTTTTCGAATCCTTTGATTTTTTGCAGCGCCGCCACCTGAATATCCCATGGCAACGACGACGAAAAACCGTTCAGGTAGTATTCGTGTGTGTCGGCTCCTTCGGGTTCAAGAAAAAGTTGATGGGAATCCTTGCCGGCGAAAGTCCGCAACTTATCTTCGATGCTCGGACAGTAGCGTGGTCCGATCCCCTTGATAGTGCCGTTGAACAACGGCGAATCGGCGAATCCGCTCCTCAAAATATCGTGCACTTCTTTCGATGTGTAAACGAGATAACAAGGAATTTGTTTTTTAACACATTCTGTATCAGTAGAATATGAAAATTTACCGGGTGTTTCGTCTCCTTGTTGCTCTTCGAGTCGGCTGAAGTCGATCGAACGGGCGTCGAGCCGGGCCGGAGTGCCGGTTTTCATGCGTCCGACTTCGAAGCCGAGTCCGGCCAGTTGGGCGCTCAGCCCGTGCGAAGCGGGATCGCCGGCGCGACCGCCCGGAACATGCGTCCGGCCGATGTGCATCAACCCTTCGAGGAAGGTTCCTGCGGTCAAAATAACGGCTTTCGAGCGGAATTGCACTCCCATCCGAGTCGTAACCCCGGCGACCGTATTTTGTTCGATCTGAAGGGCGGTTACGGCGTCTTGCCACAGGTAGAGATTTTGCGTGTTTTCGAGCATTTCGCGCCACAGCAGCGAGAAGCGCGCCTTGTCGCACTGCGCGCGCGGACTCCACATCGCCGGCCCTTTCGAACGGTTCAGCATACGGAATTGCAGCGTCGTACGGTCGGTGACGATGCCCGTATAACCGCCCATCGCATCGATCTCCCGGACGATCTGTCCTTTGGCCACGCCCCCGACGGCCGGATTGCACGACATCTGGGCGAATTTGCCCATGTCCATTGTGATTAACAGCGTCCGGCAGCCCATATTGGCCGCCGCCGCCGCCGCCTCGCATCCGGCGTGCCCGCCTCCTATCACGATAATGTCGAATTCGAATTCCATATTGCAGTCCGGCGCCGCCGCTGCCGTTATAAGGTCCGGCGCACGCGCGCCGTCAGTTCGTTTGTTCGTAAAACAGTTTCAGGTACCGGTCCTCCAGCTTTCTCATCCGTTGCTGCTCTCCGGGCTGCTTGTCGCCGTAACCGCACAGGTGGAGTATCCCGTGAATAATGACCCGTTGCAGCTCGTTTTCGAACGGAACGCCCAGTTCCCGGGCATTGTCCCGCACGGTGTCGACCGAGATCATCAGATCGCCCGCGATCGTCCGCTTGTCGGGATCACTGTAGTCGAATGTGATGATGTCGGTGTAGTAATCGTGCTTCAGATAGCGCCTGTTGATCTCCAGAAGCGCCTCGTCGGAGCAGAAAACGACGGACACGGCTCCGGTCTCCCATCCCTCGGCGGCTGCCGTCCGGCGAATCCATGCGGAGGTCTTGCGCTTGCCCCGGAAAGCGAACTCGCACGATTGGTTGCAGTAGTTTACGGACATATCCCTTTCAAGTTAGTGTTTCCTATTTGCGCAGCCAGAGCTCCGGATTCAGATTCTGCTGGTCTTTCCATATCTCGAAATGCAGGAAGGCGTCGTCGGCCGGCAGTTTGCCGATGGTCTGGTTCAGCGCGACCCGGTCGCCGGTCTTCACCCCGACGGCTTCCAGATTGGCATAGACGGTCACATAGTCGCCGTGCCGGATCATGACCGCGTTGTTCATGCCGGGCACGAAGAACACCACGCTGACCTCGCCTTCGAACACGGCTTTTACCGGCGCGCCCGCCTCGGCCGCGATATTGATTCCCGTATTGTTGACCGTCACGCTCTGACGGACGGCGTGCGCATGCTTTCCGTAGCCGTCGACGATAACGCCCCGCACCGGATAGGGCAGCTTGCCCCGGTTCTGGTCGAACTGGCCCGACAGCTTGGCTATGTACTCGTTCTGGGCGGCCGAACGGGGCTGGGCCTTATGCTTGCGCGACTCGGCCTCGATCAGGCGTTGTATCCGTTGCTGGAGCTGTTCGATCTTTTTCTTGTTCTGCTTGATCGTCGAGGCGAGCCGGCTCGCCTCGTTGCGGAATTTTTCCGACGAAGCCTTGTACTGCGTTTCGTCTTTGCCGAGCGATGCGAGTTCCCGGTTGCGGCTTTGATACACCTTGTCGAGCTCGCTTTTCTTGTTCTGCAGGTCGGTGACTTCGCGTCCGAGCGATGCGGCCGTCGAGTCGATCCGGGCGGCTTTCTGTTCGCGCATGCGGTTGTAGCGGCGCATGTAGGCTATCCTCCGTGTCGCGTCGTTGAAATCCTTGGAAGAAAACAGGAAAACGAGGAAGCTGTTCAGCTTGTAGTTTTTGTAGGCGCTGTAAACCATCTCGCCGTATTCCTTGCGCAGACGGGCCAGGTCTTGTTCGAGCGAAGCGATCGTCGAGCCCTTCTCGTCGATGTTCCGGTTGAGCAGACCGGCCTGTTGCTCGAGGTTGGATATGATGTTGCGGCGGTTGCGGATCTTGTTGCGGATCAGCTTCAGCTCCTTGTCGGCCGATTGCTGGTTCTTGCGCGTCTTGGAAAGCAGGTCGTTCGTTATGCTGATTTCCCGCTCGGCCCGCTTGATGTCTTCCCGCAACGATTCCAGCGTCTGGCAGGACGCTTCCCGTGCGAGAAAGGCCAGCAGGCAGATGATGAGCAGTCGTCGTCCGGTCGCCATTCTATTCGATCAGTTTGAGTCGTTTCTCGATTTCTTCGGGATCGTATCCTTTCTCCAAGGCCTTTTTCCAGTAGATCGAGGCCATGAAGCGGTCGTTCAGCTTGTAGAGTATGTCGCCGTAGTGGATCAGCAGCTCCTTGCTGTCGGTCCGGTCGAGCGAGACGGCCAGGCGCATCGGCTCGCGCGCTTCCTCGTAGCGCCCCAGCATGTAGAGAACCCATGCGTAGGTGTCGAGGTAAGTGGGATTGTTCGGCGACAGCCGGTTGGCTTTCCGGGCCATTTCGAGCGCGTCGTCCAGCCGTTCTTCCCGGAGACTCAGGAAATAGGCGTAGTTATTGTATATCACGGCGTTCGTCGTGTCGAGGCGCAAGCCCTTGTCGTAGTATTTGAAGCAGTTCTTGTAGTCGCCCCGGTTCTGGCAGTTGTCGCCGAGCGATCCGTAGATCACGCTGCGCAGCGAATCGCTGCGGGCGTACTTGAGCGCCTGCTTATAATCGGCCTCGGCTGCCGCGTAGTCCTTCAGGAAAAAGGCCGTGACGCCTCCTTTGCGCAGATAAAGCTCGGGATCGGATGGGTAGTAGCGGGTCGCCTCGGCGGCGTACTTGGCTACCGAGTCGGGCCGGTTCAGGTAGGCTTCGATGTCGAGCACGTTGTTCAGCGCCTCGCGCCGTCCTTCCGGATCGTCGATTCCTGCCTTGTACAGTTTGAGAGCCTCCTCCAGATTGCCGCCCGCGATCAAGTGCCGGGCATAGAGCTCCCTCGTCCGGCGGTCGTGCGGGTAGGCGATCGCCAGCGCCGAGGCCAGCTTGCCTATCTGAAAGTAGTTGTCCCGGTAGAACGAGGGCGTCCGGATCAGGTCGTCGTAGAATTTCAGCTTGGTTTCGAGCGGCAGCTCGGGCGCGCGGAAAAGCAGCTCGGCCGTCGCCAGAAAACGGACGTTATCCTTGCGCTGCTTGTAGAACTCGTTCAGCGAGATGATCGTAGGCGTGCTGCCCGGATTGAGCGCCAGCGCCTCGTCGTAAGTCCTTTGGGCGAGGGAGTCGAGTCCGAGCATGGCGTACAGCTCGGCGAGCGCGACATAGTTCTGTTCCTCGTAGGGAAAGTCCTCGACCGTCGCTTTCGCCTCTTCGACCGCCTGCTCGTACTTTCCCATGCTCATCAGCATCTGACGGCGGAAAGACGAGAGAATCTCGATTCTCCCTAACCGGCTTTGAGCCGAGTCGAGTACCGCCAGCGCTTGCTCGTATTCTCCCTTCTGATCGTACAGGGCGGCCGTGAGGCGGTAGTTGTCGGGGTTATCCGGATCGGCTCTGAGCAACGAACGGTAGACGGTCATCGCCGAGTCGAGCCGGTTCGTGGCGATCAGCAGCCGTCCGAGCTGTCCCCGGTACCAAAGATTGCCCGTGTCGAGCCGGTTGGCCCGTAGGCAGTATTGCAGGGCTTTTTCCGGCGCGCCGGCTCCGGCGTAGAGGATGGCAAGCTCGTAGAGCGACGGGGCGTGCGTCGAGTCGATCGCCAGCACTTTCTCGAACAGCCGGATCGAGCGGGCCGTGTCGCCCTCCATCACGTTGTTCTTGATTCCCTCCGTGTAAAAGAACGAAGCGGTCGTCTGAGGATCGTATTCCCGATCCGCCGCCGGTTTTCCTTTCGGACGCGCCGACAACGAGCAGGCCGCCTCGATCGGAAGCAGCATGGCGGCAAGGACGCAAACGCGGAAAAGGCTTTTGAAGTTCATACGGTTCGGTCGTTAGGTTGCCCGGCGTTTCCCGCTCACAACACCGAATCGAACTGGCGCAGGAAGCGCACGTCGTTTTCGAAATAGAGACGCAGATCCTTGACGCCGTACTTGAGCATCGAGATACGCTCAACTCCCATGCCGAAAGCGAAGCCCGAGTATTTGCCCGAGTCGATGCCGGAGGCTTCCAGCACGTTCGGGTCCACCATGCCGCAGCCCATGATCTCGAGCCAGCCGGTATGCTTGCAGACGTTGCATCCCCTGCCTCCGCACAGGTTGCACGATACGTCGACCTCGGCCGACGGTTCGGTGAACGGGAAATAGGAGGGGCGCATCCGGATGCGGGCCTTCTCGCCGAACATCTCCTTGGCGAAATAGAGAATGCTCTGCTTCAGATCGGCGAACGAGACGTTCTCGTCGATGAACAGCCCCTCGACCTGATGGAATATGCAGTGGGCGCGGTACGAGATCGCCTCGTTGCGGAACACGCGGCCCGGGCAGATCACGCGGATGGGCGGCTTGCTGCGCTCCATCGTGCGGACTTGGATCGAGCTGGTGTGCGTGCGTAGCAGGATGTCGGGACTCTTCGATATGAAAAACGTGTCCTGCATGTCGCGGGCCGGATGCTCGGGCGGGAAGTTGAGCGCCGAGAAGACAT
>OGRO01000812.1_pt1 | contig 28852 bp, 28 predicted proteins | sample 1553451 | NCBI WGS metagenome assembly OGRO01 (sample SAMEA2580021, study PRJEB22360) | human gut metagenome | reverse complement strand
ATTTTACGAAGAAATCTACATTTCATAGAAACAAAATGCCATGCTGAGAAGATGTTTGCACCGCCCCAAATTGTACGGACAGCACAAAAACACCCACCTATGGCAAAAATTAATAATTAAGCAATATACTGACTTCGTTTTTCGGATGGAGTCAGTTTTGTTTTGAGCTGAATGCGTTGGTTGTTATAGAAATCAATGTATTGACTTATGAGTATGCGAGCCTCATCATAAGTTTTCAGCTTCACCCGATAGATACACTCTGTTTTAAGGATAGAAAAGAAGTTTTCTGCCAAAGCGTTATCATAAGGATTTCCACGTCTTGACATTGACTGCAAAATGTTGTATGATTGCATTAGGTTAAAATACTGTTTTGAAGTGTATTGAAAGCCCTGGTCACTGTGGAGCTGTAACTCTCCGGTGACCTTTTCCTTTCTTTTGGCAGCCTTTATCGTCTCCAAAACCAACTGTACATTTTGTGTCGTGCTTGTTTTATAGGAAACAATGCTGTTGTCAAACAGATCTCTGATTATGGAAAGATACAATACTCCTTCCCGTGTATGTATATACGAAATATCTGTGACCCACTTTTGATTTGGACGCTCAGCAGAGAAATCTCTATTCATAAGATTCGGATATTTGTGCAAAGCCTGACTGTAATAATGATATTTTTTCCTTCTTACAACCGATAACAGATTGTATTTCTGCATTACCCGAAGCACTGTTTTCGGGTTATGATGTATATTTTTACGTTCCAACCATAGATAAACTCTGCAATAGCCGTAGGTCTTTCCGCATTCTTCCTGACATTCTCTTATCTTCTCTGCAAGCGGGAGATCTTTTGCAGGTATATCCATTCGTTTTACAAAATCATAATATCCGCTTCTTGAGACACTGAAGAACCTGCACATTTCGCTTATGGTATACTTTTCCCTGTGTCGGTAGATCACACAGTATTTTACTGAAATTCTCACTTCCTTTCTGTTAGCGAGAGAAAATCCCGCATCAATTCATTTTCCATCTCCAGTGACTTGATTTTTGCTTCCTTTCGAGCAAGAATATATTTCAATTCTGCTATCTTATCCTGCTCACTGACAACATAATCCTTTGGTGGTCTGCCTTTCTTTCTCAATGTAACTCCTGCATCTATTTTAGCTTGTTTACGATGATATCTGCTGAAAAATCCTTTTATCTGTTTCTTGGTCAGACCGAATTTCTCTCCTATTTCTCTGTGCGTATATCCTTCTTCTTTTAGTTTGATTATTTCACTCTCATATTATTCTATATGGCTATATTCTCTTGGCATAGAATTGCCCTCCTTTGGTATTTCTATTATACTATAGGAGGGCTCTTTTGTTTTGGAACAGGTGATTCCCTGATGTCGGTTTTCCCGACACCAGCTTTTCAAGCCGCTCATTTTTGAGCAGGTTGCATTCTGGAAGCTGAATAGATCCGCTTTTTGCGTATTCGTGCAATCGAACCACGAACGAAGCACGAGTAGAGAACGAACAAAGAAAAAGAACTTGGTCGGGGATTCATGCTCAGTCAATTATAATCTTTGCAAGCCTGCTCCATGATACAAAATAAGACAAAACAGGGGTACAGGTTTTTTTGATCCGCTTGTATCTATCATTTTCGTGCGGTCACGAAAACCCTAACACAAAGTTCGCCTTACGCTTGCCGCTCATTTTTGAGCAACGAAAAAGCACACCCTCTCTCGTTTGAGAAAAGATGTGCTCTTTGTGTTTGTGTATGCGGTTATCACTGGAAGAACGATTCGTTCTGTCAGGTCAATTCTCTCAGCTTTACGATGTACGCTTGCAGGGCTGCAATTTCCTGTTCCATGACTTTATTCTTCTGCCGTTGCAGGGTCAGTTCCCGGCTCTCTGCTCGCCGTAGCTGTAGCCGTTCCCGTTCCTCTGCTGCCTGCTCTGCGGCTGCTTCTGCCTTTGCAAGAGCAACCTTTCGCCGCTTGTTTCTTGCCCACTCTGCTTTCCGCTTCCGGTCACAAATCTTTTTACATTCCTTGCAATACTTTTGGCTGATGTATGCATACCAGTCCATATTATAAGCATCGCCAATGACAACGCCACACCGCTGTTAATTCAATCCACGCCCCGTAGGGCGACAAGCGGTGATGATCAGGTCAACAGCCGGACGGCAGCCGTAAACCCCACCGCAAAGGCGTGCTTCTGCCAGTCCTCGCACAGCTGCAACAGAGCTTCCAGCGTTTCCAAGCTGACAGCTGGAGCAATTGCATCTATTTGCTTGTGCAGCGATTCCGGTTCAAACAAGTCCGGCTCTCGCCTGCATAGCCCCTCATACAGGGCTTCTAATTCCATAAATGCCACCTCCTTTTTTTATAATTATAACATACGTAAGCACGTATTGAAAGACGCAATTTGCACAAACTTATGCACGTATATTTATGTAAAATTATACTTGCATACGGCTTGTAATTGTGCTATAATGATGATAAAATAGGTAGTTGTACCAATTCATAAAGGAGGAAAGAAATGGCGAAAGCAAGCACAAAAGCAAAAAATAAGTATGCTGCAAAAGCGTACGACCGTATCACGCTGCTTGTACCAAAAGGCAGCAAGGAAACCATCAAACATGCAGCAGTTGCAACGATGAACGGCAGTGTGAACGGCTATGTCAACCAAGCGATTAACGAACGGCTGCAAAAAGACGGCTTTCCGGTGATGCAGCGGCAGGAGCAGGAGGGAGCAGGCGAACCGTGAAACAATATACCATTGTTGGCGGTATCAACGGCGTTGGAAAGAGCAGCCTTTCCGGCGTGTTACGGCATCAGTTGCCCGATATGGGCGTGATTATCGACCCGGACAGCATCGCTGTACAGGAGCATTGCGACCGCCTCACCGCCGGGAAACTTGCAATCTCCAAAGTCAATGACTGCCTGAAAAAGGGCATCAACTTTTCACAGGAAACAACGCTTTCCGGACGGCGAACCCTGCGAATCATCCAGCAAGCCAGAGAAAAAGACTACCACATCCGCCTATATTATGTCGGAGTTAGTTCGGCAGAAGAAAGCCTGCTCCGGATTGAAAACCGTGTCCGGAAAGGTGGGCATGACATCCCCGTGCAGGATGTTCGCAGACGGTACGAGAAGCGATTTGCAGACCTTGCCGCAGGTCGTACCGTACTGTGATGAAGTCCACTTCTATGACAACGAGAACGGCTTTCAGGAAGTTGCGTTTTACCAGAACGGGACAGTGTTCCCCCTGACAGACCATCTTCCACAGTGGTTGCATGATTTTATTGCATACCAGAAGCAGGCTTGAAATAGGCAAGAAAGGGGTTTGAACCTTATGCAGCAAGAACCCATGTTTCCGGTGGTTGTGCAGGCAGTCGCTGGAGAAAATTTCACTGTGTATGCCTATCTTCTGGACGGCACGATCCGAAAAGTGGATGTGTTGTCGCTGATTCAGAGTGGCGGTGTGTTTGAACCGCTGAAAAATCCCGTCTTTTTCCGGGATGCATTAACCGTTCTAAATGATACGGTGGCGTGGGATTTATCCGGACACCACGACCCGACAGACTGCATTGACTTAGACCCGTTTACAATTGCAGAATGCGAAGTGGTTGCAGAAGAGCGTACAGCCTCAGAGGTGCTTGCATGGGATTCGGACTTCACAAAGGTCACACCAGAAGAAGCAAAGCATCTGGAAGAGGCAGAACGGAATTTCCAGAACGGTGACGTGGTCAATCATGATGAAATTGACTGGGATTGATGAACAGGAGAACGTTACATGAAACAATATACCATTGTTGGCGGTGTCAACGGCGTTGGAAAGAGCAGCCTTTCCGGCGTGTTACGGCATCAATTGCCCGATATGGGCGTGATTATCGATCCGGACAGCATCGCCGTACAGGAGCATTGCGACCGCCTCACCGCCGGGAAACTTGCAATCTCCAAAGTAAACGACTGCCTGAAAAAGGGCATCAACTTTTCACAGGAAACAACGCTTTCCGGACGGCGAACCCTGCGAATCATCCAGCAAGCCAGAGAAAAAGACTACCACATCCGCCTATATTATGTCGGAGTTAGTTCGGCAGAAGAAAGCCTGCTCCGGATTGAAAACCGTGTCCGGAAAGGTGGGCATGACATCCCCGTGCAGGATGTTCGCAGACGGTACGAGAAGCGATTTGCAGACCTTGCCGCAGGTCGTACCGTACTGTGATGAAGTCCACTTCTATGACAACGAGAACGGCTTTCAGGAAGTTGCGTTTTACCAGAACGGGACAGTGTTCCCCCTGACAGACCATCTTCCACAGTGGTTGCATGATTTTATTGCATACCAGAAGCAGGCTTGACAGTCGCCCCTTACATAGGGGCGTGGATTGAAAACAGACGAACAAAAACACCGGCTCCAGAGTAACCGTGCAAATGCCTTGACAAAACGGTTTTCTGTTGCAAATTCTGATGTACTGACAAACTGAAAGTCCACACTGATGACAACATAGTCGTTTTTCAGATGCTCTCGTAGTGCTTTTAGAATGGTAGTCTTTCCGTACTGTCTGCCTTTGTTGATAGAAAAATACTGTCCCTTATCCACCATTTTTTTGATTTGTGCAAGACGACTGTCTAAATTGACCATATAGTGTTCCTGTGGATTGCAGCAACCAGTAATGTTAAAGTAACGATTCATAGTTTCACCTCATATTCACTGTTGGAGTTTTATCTCAAGCCTCCTGCTTCAGAATATTAAAAATGTCTTTAAGGAAACACTGATTAAATCTTCCCATTACGCAGCAAATATGGTATAGATAGAAAAAAGGCGAAAAAGCAGGAGGAAAAGAGAAATGAGCCAGATGACATTCAGCGATTATGAATACAGCTTGAGAAAGCGGAAAACGAAGCGGGAAGAATGGGTAGAATTTGTACGCCCGTATTACCCAAACGGCAAGCGTGGCAGACCAACAAAAGGAATCGAAAAAATGCTGCGGATGTATCCTGTTGCAGATCTGGTTCAATCTCTCTGACGAGGGTGTGGAAGATGCCATCTATGACAGCTATGCATTCCGGAAATTCATGAATATCGACTTTATGGAGGAACAGGTTCTGGATGCAACAACACTTCTGAAAATCCGTTATTTGCTGGAAGAAAACTATCTGTGGAAAGTGTTTTTCAAGGCGATCAATCGTGTGATGGAAGACACTGGGCATATCATGCACGGCGGTTTACACGAGAGATATTTTCCAGAGAGATTAAAAAGTGAGCAGATTATATGGATTGCTTTCCGCATTTTTCAAAACCCCATGTGCATCGGGGTGCAGTTTGCAGGAGGTGCTGTCTAATGCCAGAACCTCCACTTTGATTGCAATAATCTTTTCCTGTTGCAGAGCATGAAACACACGCTGTATTACACCATTTTTACACCATCTCTTAAACTTTTGATAAACACTGTTCCATTTGCACCCATTTTCGGCAATCTATAAGATGGCATTGATAAAAGCGTAGTTGTCAATCTTTACGTTCCCTCGCTGAATTGGAAAATACTTTTCGATTTTTGCGTACTGTTCTTTAATGTCAACAGGCTCTAAAAAGTTCAAATCTTAAACTTGAGGTATTGAGATGACAAAAAGAGAGTTAAGAAAAAAATTAAATGCGTTAAATATTGACAAGTTTGCATATGACCTGAATGGTGGTCTTCCAAATGAGACATATTGTATATAGCATAATACAGCCCATTTGTTAATCGAAAATGTTGAAAAACAGATAAAATTTTATGAAACTGCAAAAAATACTGCCCTTTTAAAGAGGACAGTATTTTTTTACTTTGTCGTTTCTCTGCGAATCAAAACGGGAGTAAGCACCTTGTGAATGGGTGCGGAAAGCGGCTTTGGTCTGCGTTTCTTTCGTTCGTTAATTTGCTGTGAAAGCAGTTCTACTGCCTCTTGTGCAATTTTATCTATCTGCTGACCAACTGTAGTGATTGGAATGACCGCCTCTCTGGAAACAGGAGAGTTGTCGAAACCAACAATTTTATATCGTTCCGGCAACATCCCATATTTCCGAATCATACAGTTCAGTAAAATGTTGGCATGCGTGTCGTTGGGCATAAAAATTCCCACTTTTTTCTCTGAATATGCTTCTTCGATTTCCTGCAACAGCTTTGCAATTTCAACATTGTTTTCCTCAAAGCTGGCACCAAAATCCCGAATTAGGATGCGATGTTTAAATCCATTTGCCTTACAGAAATCCTGAAATCCTTGGATTCTGCCATAAGCTGGAATGTTGCTTGGAAAATCTGCATTGGCATGAATCAGAATGTCGCAACCGCTTTTGGCGAGAATGGTTGCTGCCTGCATGCCTCCCATGTAGTTATCTGTGTTGACACTGCACACATATTCGTCTTCCCGTTCAATCGTTACAATGGGAATATGGTATTCTGACAATTCTTTAGAAGAAAGCGTATAGCTCAAGATAATCAATCCCTCTGTTTTGTAAGCAAGAAGTTCCTGAATGTACTGCCGTTCGACCTCTGCATCTTCGTTTCCGGCAAATACGATGAACTTATAGCCATACTTTTCATAAGTAGATATGATATGATCCAGCATATCCGAATAATAATGCATGTATAAATTCGGGATGATTACCCCGACCATCTCTGTTTTTCCGTTTGCCATCACTCTTGCCAGTTTATTTTCCTTGTAATTTAATATTTCCAAGGCATTGGCAATCTTCTCTTGATTTTCCACCGTGATAGAATCCGGATTATTAAAATATCTGGAAATCGTTGTTTTTGAAAATCCGGTATATGCTGCAATATCTGCAAATGTCACATTTTTTTTCGCCATTTTTCTGCCTCCTATTTTTATCTTCATTATAACACAGAACCATTCTGGAATCAACAAAAGAATTAGTAAAGTAACTGGTTTTGTAGAATTGCACAAAACATTTTCATTATTTTTAGAAATTGCTACAAAAATCGGGAAAATGCTTGACAATCCCCTGCTCCTATGATATGATGTAATCAGTAAAGTAACCGGTTACTTAACAAGGAACGGAGGAAAACAGGAATGAAAAAGCTACCAATCTTTTTGACAGCTCTTTCCATACTGACAAGCACAGTTTCATTGACAGGATGCAGTAAAACTGTGAAACCTGGCGATGTGCAGGGCTATGATGAGGGAGAGCAGTACATCAGTATGTGGGTACATACCATTGAGGACACACCAGAGGGAGAAGCCTATAAAGAATCGGTGGAACGTTTCAATGAAAAGTATGATGGCACCTACTTTGCAGACATTGAATTTATTCCGAGAAATGACAGTGGCGGCGGTTATTCGGATAAAATCAATGCATCTGTTATGTCGGGAGATCTCCCCGATGTCATCACCGTGGACGGACCCAATATCTCTGCTTATGCAGCAAACGGCATCATTCAGCCGCTTGCCGAACTGAGCGAGGAAGAAAAATCGGCTTATCTGGACTCGATTCTGGATCAGGGAACGATAGATGATAAACTATATGCATTAGGTGCAATGGAATCCAGCGTAGGTCTTTATTATAACAAGGCAATCTTAAAAGAAGCTGGCATTGCAGTGCCAGACAAGGATCATCCTTGGACGTTCTCAGAATTTTTGGATATTTTGGAACAGCTGAAACCAATCATGGACAGCAAAAATGGGTATCCCTTGGACATGACCTTTCCGGTCGGGGAAGCCAGCATTTATTATTATGCTCCATTCATCTGGTCAAACGACGGTGACCTTATCAGCGAGGACGGACTGACCGCAGACGGATATTTCAACTCGGACAAAAACGCAGCCGTATTCCAGTACTTCAGAGGACTGGTGGAAAACAAATATATGTCTGCAACCCCGATTGAAAACTTATTTGAAAGCGGACGTGCAGCATTTAAGTTTGACGGTGCTTGGGAAGTCAATACCATCTATCAAAGCTACAGCGATATTGATCTTGGTGTTGCACCGTATATTGTCAGTGACAACTGGGATGGAGGCAGATATACCCCAACTGGTTCGTGGGCATATGCGGCGACTACTAAAACCGAACACATTGAAGCAGCCACAGAACTGGTAAAATGGATGAGCGGCGTGGACAGCGGCGTTCTTCTCTATGAGAATACAAAAAGTATGCCTTCCACTTATGCAGCATATGACCAAATTACCACTTTTGAAGAGGATGAAAATTACAAGGCACTTTACGAACAGCTGAGAGATTATGGTCACCCCAGACCGAAAACCCCTGTTTATCCGCAGGTCAGCACATCATTCCAGCAAGTTTTAGAGGATGTTGGATTGAGCGGCAAAGATGTGCAAACAGAAATGGATCAATCTGTAGAAAGGATTAACGCAAAGCTCGAGCGTTACACAAGATAACATGAAAAAGAAATCAAATTCCATTCTCGGGATGTCTTTTTTTGGACCCGCACTGGTTCTGATGACGGTGTTCCTGTTCATTCCGATGATACTCACTCTGATTTACAGCTTTACCGATTATTTTGCATTGAATCCAAAGCTGACACACTTCATAGGACTGGAAAACTTCAAAAACATCTTCAAAGACGATCTGTTTACCACCGCTTTTGGAAACACCATCAAATTCGTGTTGATCATTGTTCCCCTGCAAACACTGGGAGCATTGGGATTGGCATTGCTCATCAACAAGGTCACAGTTTGTAAGAAATACTTCAAGGTTGCATTTTTCATCCCAGTGGTCATGTCCTTGGCGGTCGTTTCAAACCTCTGGATGCAAATTTATAGCCCAGAAGGCATTCTAAACACCATTCTCTCCAACTTTGGCATTGATGCACAGCCGTTTATTTACGGAGCCAATCAGGCACTCCCTTCCATTGCACTGATGAGTGTCTGGCAAGGTGTTGGCTATCAGATGATTATTTTTCTGGGTGGCTTGCAGGCAATCAATCCGGCACTCTATGAAGCTGCGGAAATGGATCATGCCAGTGCCTGGAGCAAATTTAAGAATATCACACTGCCGGAACTGAAACCGCTTTGTGTATTTGTCTTTATCACGGTGACCATCGGAGCATTCCGTATGATTGTACAGCCAATGGTAATGACTGGCGGCGGACCTTCTCACTCAACCTATACGATTGTCTATGATATTTACGAAACAGGCACAGTAAACTGGGAAATTGGTCTTGCTTCGGCAATGGCAATTGTCTTCACCGTATTTGTTGTCATTCTTACCATCATTCAAACACTTCTGACAAAGGATAAGGAGGAAAAACATGAAAACAAAAAAGCAAAGAATCATTAACGGTATTTTTGTTGCCGTCATGTTGGTATTATCCCTGTTTTTCCTGTTTCCAGTTATTTGGATGATTGCAAACTCATTCAAACAGGATGCAGCCATTACCACAGATATGAACTCTGTTCGTGCATTCGTTCCACCTGCTCCAGGAAAAGGTTTTTTCGATAACTACAAGGAAATCTTATTCAATACCAGCTTTCTCCGCTATATGTTGAATACCTTATTCTATGCTGCCATTTTGATTGTTGCAGGTGTCATTGTCAATGGATTAGCAGGATACGCTCTTGCAAAAATCAAGTTCCCATTTCGTGACAGATGGCTGGCAATTATCATGATGCTGATGATTATTCCAACAGAAACCATTATCACCATCAACTTTATGTTTGTTTCCAAAATGGGACTGCTGAATACTGTTTTTGGCTATGTCCTCCCAATGATTGTCAACCCGTTTAATATTTTCCTGTTCCGACAAGTTTTTGTCAGTCTGCCCGATGATGTCTGGGAGGCTGCACAGTTGGATCACTGCAATCCGGTCAAATATTTCTTTACAATGGTGTTGCCAATGTCCAAAACAGTTGTTGCAACCGTCAGTGTTTTCACATTTCTAAATGTATGGAATGACTACCTCTGGCCATCTCTGGTGTTCACATCCAACGATCTTTTGACGGCTCAGATCGGTTTAAATTCCATCACATCCAATGACAATACCACGATGGGACAGACACTTGCTGTCATCACCTTGATTACGATTCCGGTTATTATCATCTATGCCCTTTTCTCCAAGCAGATTGTAGAGGGTGTTGTTTCCACAGGTTCCAAGGAGGGTTAACTTATGAGCTTTATTGAAATGAAAAACATCTGCAAGAAATATGCAGGTGCAGAGAAAAATTCCGTAACCGATTTCAACCTTTCCATCGAAGAGGGCGAATTTATTGCCTTTGTTGGCCCTTCCGGCTGCGGAAAATCGACCACACTTCGTATGATTGCCGGATTTGAAGAAATCACCAGCGGCGACTTCTACATTGACGGAAAACGCATGAATACCGTTTTGCCGAGAGATCGTGGAATTTCTATGGTGTTCCAGAATTATGCACTCTATCCGCATATGACCGTGGAAAAGAATATTTCCTATGGCTTGAAAAATATGAAAGTTCCAGCAGACGAAATCAAGAAAAAAGTGGACTGGGCAATCGAGATTCTGGGACTTTCGGAATATCGTTACCGGAAGCCAAAGAATCTTTCCGGCGGACAGCGGCAGAGAGTCGCACTGGGGCGTGCAATTGTCAAAAATCAGAAATTGTTTCTGATGGATGAACCGCTTTCCAACTTGGATGCGAAATTGAGAGTCAGCATGAGAAGCGAAATCAGCAAGCTGCACCGTCAGCTGGGCAGCACTACGATTTATGTGACACATGATCAGGTGGAAGCAATGACGATGGCAGACCGCATTGTTATTATGAAAGATGGTGTGATTCAGCAGGTGGGCAAGCCAATGGACTTGTATGAGCATCCGGCAAACAAGTTTGTGGCTGTGTTTATCGGTTCGCCGCAGATGAATTTCTATGCAGTAAAAGTGACTGGAACTACCATGACTTTCTCCGATGGGAATAAGATGCACTTGCCGGAATCTGTGGTATCGAAACTGAACGGCAGACAGGGTGCATTCATTCTCGGCATTCGTGGTGAGGACATCAAGCTGGATCCGCAAAATCTGGATCTATACAAGAACAATATCATGTCTGCAACTGTGGACAGTGTAGAAGTTATGGGAAATGAGAATAATCTGTACTTTAACTTTGGTGGCACTGGTTCCGTTGCAAGAGTGTCTAAGTATGAAATCAGCAAACCTGGCGATACCATTGATTTTACCTTTGTTCCGTCCAGAATGCACTTCTTTGATACACAAACCGAAGAAAGCCTTTTCTAATAGGAGGATATGATTATGATGCAGAACATTCATTTTAAAGCTCCAAATTGCTGGATCAATGACCCAAACGGATTTATCTGGTACAAGGGACAATATCACTTGTTTTATCAATGTTTTCCCTATGCTCCACAATGGGGCAGAATGCACTGGGGACACGCCGTCAGCAAAGATTTGATAAACTGGGAGAAAAAAGGCATTGCCCTGTATCCGACCAAAATAGATGACCGCAGCGGTTGCTTTTCCGGAAGTGCTGTGGAACAGGATGGGACACTCTACTTATTTTATACAGGTGTCAATTATTTGGAGGAAAATCCAGAAGACATTAATCAGTGCCAAAACGACCAGTTTCTTGCTGCACAACTGATGATTTCTTCCGATGACGGTATGACGTTCGATAATGTCAAAAGAAAAAGGACCGTCATTCCACCCATTGCAGAAGAAACCATTGGCAGTAAGACCCACACCCGTGACCCGAAGGTATGGCGTGGAAAAGATGCATGGTATCTGGTTCTGGGAAGCTCCATTGATCACAAGGGCAGACTGCTGATTTATAAGAGCAGTGATTTGCAGAATTGGACATATCTCAGTCACGTGGAAAAGGACAACTTTGGCTGGATGTGGGAGTGTCCAGACTATTTCGAGATGGATGGCAAGGGCATTACAGTATTCTCTCCGATGGAGTTTCTGAATGATGGAAAAGCATATGATTCCGCAGCGATTTGTATGTTTTCCGCATTCGATGAATCGACTGGAACGATGCAGCTTGCAGAGGACTATCAGTTTTTGGACTACGGATTGGATCTCTATGCCCCGCAGAGTACAACGGATGAAGACGGAAACCGTATTGTCATTGCATGGATGAGAATGCCGCAGGCAGTAGACGGGAAATGGAACGGCATGATGTGTATTCCAAGAGTGGTTTCTGTGAAGAATCAACAGATTTATTTTCAGCCCCATCCGCATATCCGAAACGCATTTGTGAAAGAGATTTCCTCTCCAGAGCAAGCTGGCAAGTCTGGCTATCTGGTAAAAACAACACTGGAAAATGGCGAATGCATCAATATTGGCGGATACCGGATTTGGAGAAAGCAAAACAAGCTTTTCACTGACCGCTCTGCTGTATTTGTGAAAGATGACAATTATCGGCTGACTGCAGAAACGCCAGTCCTCAAGAACGGCTGTGAACTGGAAATTTATGTGGATTCCAATTTGATTGAAGTCTATGCCAATCAGGGCGAAGCTGTGATTAGCAACGTGGTATACGGGTTATCAAATCGCATTGATGGCGAAGCCTATACGTTGTATACAACAGAGTGAGGAAAATGCAATGAAAAACTATGATATAACAGCTTTGGGTGAACTGTTGATTGATTTTACTGAAAGTGGAATCAGTTCACAGGGGAATCCCCTACTGGAAACAAATCCGGGTGGTGCTCCTTGCAATGTGCTTGCCATGCTTTCTAAGCTGGGAAAGCGAACTGCATTCATTGGAAAAGTCGGAGCAGATATGTTCGGCAGACAGCTTGCAGAAACCATAAACGAGGTTGGCATTTGTACAGACGGACTCGTGACAGATGCGAGCGTTCCAACGACGCTTGCCTTTGTGCATACCTTTGCAGATGGCGAACGGGAGTTCAGTTTTATTCGCAATCCGGGTGCAGACATGATGCTGAGCAAGCAGGAAGTGCGTACAGATTTGATTCGGGATTCCAAAATTTTTCACTTTGGCACGCTTTCCTCGACCCATGCAGGCGTTCGGGAAGCCACCAGATTTGCTATAGATACTGCAATCGAAAGCGGAGCGATGCTTTCCTTTGACCCGAATTTGCGGGAACCGCTTTGGAAAAATCTTGAAGATGCAAACACAGAAATTGAATATGGATTTTCAAAATGCAATCTTCTGAAAATCTCAGATAATGAGGTGGAGTTTCTGTTCGGGCATTCGGACTATGACCGGGCAGCAAGGGAACTCTTGGAAAAATATTCGCAGATGCAACTGATTTGTATTACTCTTGGTGGAAATGGAAGCTGTGCTTATACCAGAAATGCAATCGCAAAAGCACCGGTCTATGATGTGAAACCCGTGGAGAAAACTGGTGCAGGAGATACATTTTTTGGTTGTGTACTGAACTATGTGTTGGAGCATGAAGCGGACAAGCTCACGAAAGAGCAGCTTCTGGAATTGCTGTATTTTGCAAATGCGGGAGCATCGCTGATTACAACAAGAAAAGGGGCATTGAAGGTGATGCCAAATCGGCAGGAAATACAGGACTTGATGAACGCAGGAATCGTTTCAAAAGCATAAAAAGCTAAAAAGCACGTTACTTTTACGCCTATCGGTGTGGAAAGTGATGTGCTTTTTGATCCTATATAACAAACTTGACACGTAAGCCACAAGGGAATAAAATAGAAAAAAGGAAAAATGAAGGATACGACGAGGAATACAAAGTGCAGGCGGTCAAGTTCGCCAAAAACCTTGAATCAGCAAAAGCAGCAGAGGAGCTGCAAATCCCTGCCAACAAATTGTACAGCTGGATGCAAAAGGTGAAAACAGCCGAGCTGATCGGATGCGACGAACGCAGCTAGGAAGAAGCGTTGAGCATTGTCAAAGAGAATCAGCAGCTGAAAAAGCGAATCAAAGCGTTGGAAAAAGAAAATCGTCGTTTGAGTGAAAAGAATGAATTTCTGGAGGATGCAGCAGCTTTTTTCGCTGCATGCCGTCGGAGGTCCGGAAAGAGCAGCGATTGAGATATACCATCCTCTATTCTAAAAATCAGAAAAATCAAACACCTCGAAGCGAAAAGTCAAAAGGGAGGAAAGCTGTTCAAAATAATTTTCATGAAGCGTTTTTACAAAGCTTTCAATCGCAGAATAAAAATCCCGAAAGCTATGGTAGTATTGATTGGCAAGGATTTCTTTTCGGAGAAATTTCCAAAGTCTTTCTATCAGATTCAGATTTGGAGAATAAGGTGGCAAGAAAACTAAATTGATATTTCATTTTTCTGCTTTGTCCCTAACTTTTCGGCAATGCTGATAAGCAGCATTGTCAAGAATTATGTAAAGATATTGATCAGGGTATCGCTTTCGCAATCTTTCCAGTCCGTCACAAACAATGTCTGAATTAAGGTAGGAATCATTCATTATGCTTGTAGTTTCAAACGTTACAGGGTTTAAAAATCCAAGGAGATTTGCTCGTTTCCGACCATAGGCAGAAGGTACAAATTTTCTCTTTTTGCACCAACAATATCCACCATGATACCCATATGTCAAATGCACTCCATCGCAAAACAATAGTGTCATTAAGCCGCTTTTTGCCATGTTTAAAAGCGGTAAAAGAATATTGTTCAGGAAAAGCGACTGTGCTTTTATGTTTGCTTTTGCAGGTATGCTTTTTGACTTTTTGTACGAATAGCCTTTGCTTTAAGCTAGTATCGAACTGGCGTAGCTGTGATAGGAATTCCAAAATTTTCTTTGATTTTTCTGACCGCATCAGGCACATCTTTCGGAGGATTTTCATCAAAATAAGCTTCTAGAGCCTGTTGACACTATTTTAGCCATGTGAAGATGCATGCGATTTGAACGAATGACAGAAAGATAACATCAAGTTTATCATATCTTGTACACACTCTGCGAAACGCTTTTAGCCATCGAAACAGTCTTTCGATAATATTCCTTCGCTTATATAGTTCATGGTCATATTCCCACGGATTTATGCGATTTTTCTTTGGTGGGACAACCGGTTTGTGTCCGAAAGACTGGCAGAGTTCTCTTGTTTTATCACCCTCATAAGCTCTATCCATTAAATACGGAATTCCCGAATAGCTATCTCCTATGTTTTCAATTGAGATTCTTCCTTGTGGGGCATCGTGACAGTTTCCACCGGATAAGTGCATTTCAACAATGACCTTGTCATTTGCGGATACCACGTGAAGCTTGGTATTCCATCCACCCTTTGATTTCCCGATACATTGTTGTCCGTGTTTTTTAAAGCGCCATGTGCGTCAGGGTGCAATTTACAAGAGGTATTGTCCAAAGCCAGCACTTCTACTTTGATCGCAATAATTTTTTCCTGCTGCAGCGCATTAAAAATACGCTGTATTACGCCATTTTCACACCATCTTTTAAATCTTTGGTAAATGCTATTCCATTTGCCGTATTTCTCTGGAAGTGCCCTCCACTTGCACCCATTTTCGGCAATATACAAGATAGCGTTGATAAATGTGCAATTGTCGATTTTTACATTCCCACGCTGAACCGGAAAATACTTTTCGATTCTTGCGTACTGTGCTTTTGTGATATTCATGTATTTATTATATCATATTTTGATCTTAGTGTCAACATGCTCTAATTCATCAGATATTTGTTCCAAGTGATGGATTCGCTTACCACGCTTGCATTGATAAATTGCATCTGTTCCCATTGTTTCATAGAGTTTAAGAATTCGTGTAACTGTTCGATAACAATTTTCTGTTTTTTTACATAATTCTGTGATTGTGTCAGTTCCCTGGTGAGCATAATATAAAACTTTTGCTTGATTTTTAATCGTCTTATTCCGTCCAAATTCCATCTCATAATGAACAAGTGCATATTCCTTTTGATTTAATTGTATATTAATTTTGCATTTCGTTCCCATTTTTATCACCCTATTTTATTATATCATATTTTTGTTATAATTGCAATGGTGGTGAGTATATTAAAAAATAATGGAAAAGCAACGAAATTTCTTTCTGTATGAAAAAAGCCGCTTCCCTGTATCTTGTAGATACGTAGGGAAGCGGCTTTTGATTTAGATTGTATGATTATTTTGCAGACCAGCTATCCATTTCCGCCTGACCGCTGAACACAAAATACAAATCCTGTGTACCATTCAATCCCTGCACTATAGCAGAAATTGTTGTCATCGTTCCGCCTGATGGAATTTCTGCATATCCAACCGCTTTTCCGGTTGTAGAACCTGTGCAAATCTTAACAGCACAGCCATCCTTAGAAGATGCCTTGATTGCAATCTGTGCAGCACCCTTTGAAAAATTGACACCGCTTACTTTTATCCAGTCGCCCTGGTCAATTTCTGTTACAACCGTATCGCCCAACCCACGCACCTGAATGCCTGCCTGATTGGACATGGTTTCTGCCTGTACCGTCTGATATGGATCGATGGTTTTCTTCTGTGCAATGCCATTCATCGTTCCTGTAACTGCTTGTATTTTCGTTCCCTGCATGGTGACTGCATCCACCTGCGGACTGCGATAATTGCCTTCTATGCCCATTGCCTTTTCTACGCTGCGGTTGTGATAGAACAAATACAGCTGCCCATCCAATGTGCAGAGGGAATGATGATTGTTTCCATACAGTCCGAAAAATGTTCCCTGATTCCGAAACAGTTCTCCACCATATGTATAAGGGCCAAGCGGATTGTCAGCGGTCATGTATTCAATCGCTCCGCTGGTCATTCCATAGGCATTCCCAGCGGTGTTCCAGTTGGAACAGTAGGTATAATAATACGTATTTCCAATCTTGTTGATGCCGGAATCTTCAAACAAATAAGGGGCTTCAATGGTCACAGGTGTTCCGGCAAGGCTGATCATATCATCTCCCAACTTGACAATGCGAGAAGTACCTGGCATGGCATCCTTTCCATCTGGAACACCGCCGCCGAAACAGAGATAGCCCGTTCCGTTATCATCCACCATTACTGCCGGATCAAACAGCCAAGTAATATCGCTGCAATTTGGTGTTGCACGGGTAATCATAGCTTTTCCGAGTGGGTCTGTCCAAGGACCAGTTGGGCTGTCTGCGGTCAGAACACTCACCCCATTTCCGCCATTACAGAAATAGAGGAAAAATTTTTCTTTGCCGTTGATGGTTTTATGGGCTGCACACGGTGCCCAAGAACAGGTTGCCCATTTGGCGATGCCATCAGTTCCAGCAACAGGAATTGCTCCATGGTCTGTCCAGTTCACCAAATCCTCAGAAGATAAACAATTGATTTTGTTTACCTGTGCATAGGTGTTTTCTGTGACCTTTCCATCACTGTCATATTCAATGACATCGTTTGTAGTATAGACATACACTCTTCCGTTATATTCCATCACACCAGGATCTGCACCAAACCGCTGTGTAAAAAGCGGATTGTTTTCGCCATCTGCCTTATAGCTGGCAGTTGGCGTGATTCCGGCAAACAATGCTTCCATTGCAGCTGTATCCACAACCTGTTCTGCCTTTGAAAATACGGAAATCCGTCCAAGCAGATAATCCTGCAACATCTTGACATCTGCTGCATCAACGATTCTATTTTGGTCTACGTCTGCTGCCAGTTTTGCAACATTACCGGAAAAGCCGCTGGAAACGCCATGTTTTGCAAGAGAAAGGTCTAATACATTGATGACACCATCGGCATTGACATCTCCCAGTGTAAGCGTTGGTGCTTCGCCTGCTCCGAGAATGCCTGTTCCGCCCACTGCTCCAATGACTTCATCCAAATAGAAGTTGTTGGTGCTGTCTTTTGTTTCTACATAAATCTGTAAGTTGGTTGCATCCGCAGGAATCGTGTAATTTTTGTTGGCAAGCTGCATCCATTCTCCTTGAATGGCAGTGCCTTCTGCAATGGTATCATATTGCGTATCACCATTTGCATCGGTATACTGCAATTTGAAATAGAAGGTATCCGTTGCATCACCATCAAAATACTGCACATTGGTGCTGAAACTATACGACTTTCCCGGTACAAACGCCTTTGGATTTAAGTTCCGTGCAGCACCGTTCCAAGCAGCAGTACGATTTTGTACCAGCAACGCTTCTTCTCCAACATAAGCAGTTCGTCCACTCGTGGATACTTCCGCATCACCTCTGCCGCTCCATCCATCTAAATCCCCTTCAAAGGTACTCTGGAAGTACCAGCCATATTCATTCGGTTCAACTGGCTGTTCCGTTGTACCCGGATTGCTGCCATCGCCCCATTCTGACTGTGGAATCATGGATGTTAAGGTTGTATAGGCAAGCTTTGGCTGATGATTGGTATCATAGAGCAGGGGTGTGTTTTCTGTTTTGATCCAAGTGTTGGCATCATCTGGCCCCCAGATACAAACTGCCTTGACCCGTCCATCGGAGGTTGGATTTTTATTCCAGTCCATAGCTGCCTGAAAAATGGCTTTGTATTTGTCAGCCTGCTGCTGCAAAGTATACTTGCCATTTTCCATGGTAATATCCAATTCTGTAATTTGAACATCACAGCCAATCGAGAGGAATTTTTTCATTGCGGTGGTATAGGCAGAAACACCGGAAAATCCGTCATAGTCTGCATTGATGTGGGACTGCATCCCGATTCCATCCAGCAAGCCCTTTTCATAGAGGGATTTGCACATGCTGTAAATCGCATCCCGCTTGTGATCCCAGTATTCGTTATAATCGTTGTAGTAAAGCTGGCAGCCTTCCGGTGCGTATTTTCTGGCATAGGTAAAGGCTTTTTCTACAAAAGCATTGCTGCCATAAATCTGCACCCACGGGGATTGTCCGCTGATATTCTCGCCCGGTTCTCTTGTTCCGCCATAATTGGCAGTTCGATTCTGGTCATCGCTGATGCACTCATTGGCAACATCATAGGCATAGAGATTCAGTTCTGGATATTGTGTCTGGATTGCCTCAAACATATTTTTAATGTAGGTTTCCATTCGCTGATCCATAACCGCAGAAGAAACCCAATTGCCATTTGCATCAAAATTTTCTTTGAAGAACCAGACAGGCGTTTGACTGTGCCAAACTAAAGTATGCCCACGCATGGCAAGATGATTGTTTACGCAGAAATCCATGATACTGGCAGCGTTTTTCAGAGAAACGCCGATATTCGTACCATTGCACTGTGACTGCACCAATGTTGCATCGGGCTTTGTTTCGTTTTCACATTCCACACTATTATAATCTTTGAGGAAGCTGGCGGTGATGGTGGAATTTTGCACAGTTCCGCTATTCAGAATATTACCGACCCGAAAATAATTGGCAAATTCGTCTTTTAACCCCTTTTCCTCAGAAGCAGCAGAAACGGTATTGCTGGATTTTTTTGCGGTTACCGTCACATCATCAAAATAAAAATCATGGGTGCTGTCTGTGGTAATGGTAAGGCGAAATTCTCCGCTGTTTTTCGGTGCCTGATAGGAAGCTTGCAGTTCTGTCCATGTTCCAGCAGCGACTTGTTTTGTAACCAGTTCGGTTTCTGTTTCTTGACTGGTGTCTAAATCTGCACAGGCAAGGGTCACATGAAACTGTTCTGCAGTTTCGCTGTAAACCCAAATGCGATAAGTATTGGTTTCTCCGCCGGAAAGATACAATCCCTTTTCAGAGCTGACGCCATCGCTTGCACAGGTTCGTCCGGAAACTTCCATGCCACGAGAATCCTTGTGTCCAATACCTGCTTTTGCTGTCATAGATACGGCATCTGCATTGGCATACCATCCGTCATAGTTGGTTTCGAAGTCGTTGTGCACCAACTCCACTGCAGATACAGGGGCTAAAAACGAGGGCAGATAGGATAACATGCCCATGCTGCAAACAACAGCGGTTAAGCTGGCTGCAAGTTTTCGTGTATTCATATAAAAATATCCTCCTTTTGTTATGTGTAATTTGCACTTTTTTCAAACTACCTCTATTTTAACAAAAGAAAAAGCACTTGTATAGCATATTTGTTCTGAAAATGGTATATTTGTAAACCAAATTTAGAGGAGTTTTTCTTCTTCATCCAGGTTTGCCAGTTCTCTATATGCTCTTGGTGTTTTTCCAGTGACCTTTTTAAATACCTTGATAAAATGACTTTGCGTCGAAAAACCAAGATAGCTGCTGATGTCAATAAAACTTCTATCGGTATATCGAATGAGTTCTTTCGCCTCGTTGATTTTCAATTCAGAGATATAGTCGGATAAGTTCATACCAGTAATTTTTTTGAATTCTGTTGTCACATATCCACGGCTTTTTGAGAGATATTCTGCGATTTCGGATACAGTAATCCGTTCTGTTAGATTTTCCTTGATGTAATTCGTGATGTTTTTTACCAGCTGAGAATGATTTGGATTTCTTTTGTGGAGTGCTTGAACCCGTTCTGCCAAATCTAATATCATATGATACTGCAAATTTTTGATTCTTTCCACATCCTCTAAAGATTCGCATTTCAGAATATAGAGTTCCTCCAATTCTGCAATTTCCGTGGAATTCACGCCGGTTTCCATTGCTGCAAAGCAACAAATCGCAAGCAGTCGGATAAAAAAGTTTTTGGTATGTCTTAAAAGATGTGGGGCAAAGTTTCTCGGGTTGGCAGAAGGCACTTGATTTGCACCTTGCTTTAATCCTTCTACATCTCCTGCCTTGATTTTTCTTACAATCCCTTGGTCAATCACATAGGAACGAGAACGGGTTAAAAAGGCATCTTTTTTCTCAAAGGAAGTATGTTCCTTAAAATCTGTGGTAATCCCGATTTGTTGTTCTTTTTTGATTCGGACATCTGAAATTTCCATCATGGTTTTATTGATGCAGAAATTCAAAAAAATCAAAGATTGCAGCAAAGTATCTGGATGCATAATACAAATGGCTTGCATTTGTGCAATCAAAAATTCTGTGTTTTGATAATTTAGCTTAAATGCAATGTGCCGAAGTTCCTGCTTTGTTTTTTCCAATTCACTGACAGGGCCGACAATGATTTTTCGGTTGCTGCTTGTAATAAAGCCATAACAAAAGTGATTGGAATCTAAACAATATCCAATTTCCCGGTTGTCATTCATGATTTTTGGAAGAACCAATTGCACAGGGTCTTCGGTATCAATAAATGGAATCTTTTGAAAAATCAATTGCTTGTTTTCATATAGCCGAACAGGAATTGCAAACAAGCTATAATATTGTAACAGCAAATAAATATGGGAATCTTGTTTCATCCGTGTCATCTCCAAGCAGTGTTTTTGTAGTTCTTTTATTATAGCATGATACACAGAGATTTTCAACAATTTGTGTAAATCTTTCATGGCTTTCGTTGCAATCAGCAGCTATTGTCAGAAAACTTTAGTTAGTATCGTTTTTTACAATACAAATCCGAACAGCTGTGATAGAATAGAAGCATCAAAAGAAAACAGAACAGAAAGAACAGTCAAAGGCGTCTGGAATGAAAATTTCAGACGCCTTTTTTGTTTTGGCAGAAAGGAAGGATCCATCATGGACGTTCGGATGCAGGAACACCCGATTTTAGGAGCAATGGGGCTCTCAAAAAAGGTGAAATTTCAGGGAACTCTTTTGCGGCATTTTTCCAATCCGTCCGAACTTGCGAACCGAGCAGCAATGCGATTTGGAACGCATATCTCTCTCATTTAGCAGCTGCTATCCGGAATGTCAACACGGTCATAGACAGCGATGTGATTCTGAGCGGATTTCTTGTGCCATATTTCACAGAAGCAGATTTGAAATTCCTGAAACAAAAAATCACAGCGTTATCATTTTTTGCGGAACGAGATATCAAGATTCAATTGGGCAAACATGATGAGTTTGCACCGGCAATCGGTGCTGCATTGCCGTTTGTAAAAAGAACCATCGAGGAAATTTAAGCAGATAACATCACAAAAGCCGTTTTGTCACACCATGTAGCAAAACGGCTTTTTCTGATGATTTCATTTCCAGTAATTTTCGCCGCATAAAAATGAGGTCGATGCCATTCAATCTTTGATTTCCATCAAAATCTCCAGCTTGTCCATCGGTAATCGTGCCCGCACCAATCAGCCATTTCTGCAACGTGATTCCATCTGTCTTATAAATTTTGCTATACAATTATATACAAGGTATATGCTTTTCCATCAATTTCACAGCCATCTCTGAGTACTGGCGTTTCCGCAATTAGTCGGTAATTGCCATCTTTCACAAATACGGTAGAGCGGTCTGTGAAAAGTTTGTCTTGTTTCCGCCAATGTTGATGTAGTCACCATTTTCCAGTGTTGTTTTTACCAGATAGCCAGACTTGCCAGCTTGCTCTGGAGAGGAAATCTCTTTCACAAATGCGTTTCGGATATGCGGATGGGGCTGAAAATAAATCTGTTGATTCTTCACAGAAACCACCCTTGGAATACACATCATACCGTTCCATTTGCCGTCTACCGCTTGCGGCATTCTTGCCCATGCAATCACGATGCGATTTCCGTCTTCATCAGTCGTACTCTGTCCATCTCGAAATAGTCTGGACACTCCCACATCCAGCCAAAGTTGTCCTTTTCCACGTGACTGAGATATGTCCAATTCTGCAAATCACTGCTCTTATAAATCAGCAGTCTGCCCTTGTGATCAATGGAGCTTCCCAGAACCAGATACCATGCATCTTTTCCACGCCATACCTTTGGGTCACGGGTGTTGGTTTTACTGCCAATCTGTTTTTCTGTAATGGGTGGAATGACCGTCTTTTTTCTTTTGACATTATCGAAGGTCATGCCATCATCAGAAGAAATCATCATCTGTGCAGCGAGAAACTGGTCGTTTCGACACTGATTAATGTCTTCTGGATTTTCCTCCAAATAATTGACACCCGTATAAAATAAGTAGAGTGTCCTATCCTGTTCCACAGCACTTTCGGAAAAGCAACCGCTGCGGTCATCTATTTTGGTCGGATACAGGGCAATGCCTTTTTTCTCCCAGTTTATCAAATCTTTGCTGACGGCGTGTCCCCAGTGCATTCTGCCCCATTGTGGAGCATAGGGAAAACATTGATAAAACAAGTGATATTGTCCCTTGTACCAGATAAATCCGTTTGGATCATTGATCCAGCAATTTGGAACTTTAAGTGGAACGGTGAATGTGGAACACTTGTCGCTGGTTGTATTGGATTTTTGTTTGATGCGGCGGGAACTTATGCTGTAAGCAGACTTTTTGAGCTTTATAGAAAAATGACAGGAGGGCTTTGGTGGCTCTCCTGTCATTTTTATGAGATTATGCGTGATTCTTGTTTTTTGATTTGGAATGTAGTATAATGAAAGAATAAATTGAAAGCTGGAGGTTTTCTATGAGTACAATGAAAGAAATTCTACATAAAAAAAGAGAAGTAACTGAAAAACATATCAAGCAGCTTCAGCAAGCGGGAAAACAAGATGTCCGTTATACTGCTATGATGCCAGATATTCCATTTCTAGTATTAGGGTTATTCAGTGATGTTGGTTGGGGGGATTTTTAAACTTTGCTTTTGGATTGCCAATTTATCTTTCCTTTAAAAAAGGAATTTTTTATGGGGTAAAATCACTTTTGATTTATCAATCCTTTGGAAGTGCAGATGTTATTGATAAAGCACATCATTTCGTGGAATTTGAAATCATGTGCTTTTCTGTTTCAAGGGTGATGAATTCAAAATCCATCAAAATCAGCCTTATTTTTGAGCATCCTTTGCAAGAACTTCATCAATTGTACTCTGAAGTGTATTCAAATTGTCGTCATTGTTGATACCGCCAAGGAGTGCTTCTCCAACAATATTACCGTTTCTGTCAATGACATAAGTTGTCGGGAATGCCGTAACACCCAGAGCAAACTTTCCAGCATCGCTGTCAGAATCAAAATAGATGTTCCGATACTTTGCCCCTTTTGTTTCAAGAATTTGTTTTGCTGTTGCGATATTCTCTTCGTTGTTATCCAGTGTTCCGACATTCACACCAATGACTTCGCCACCCTGTTCTTTGATGCGGTCATTCAGGGCATTCATTTCGCTGAGTTCTTCTACACAAGGCTTACATTCATTGAACCAAAAATTCACAACAGTCACAGCGTTTTCTGCAAAAATACTGCTGTCTACTTTGTTTCCATCCAAATCGTTTCCCTCAAACTGCGGAAAAGAACTGCCTGCTGCGGCATTGGTCGATTCATCACTGGAATCTGTCGGAAGTGCAGCAATTTCATCTTCAATCTTGCGAATTTGTTCTGCATCTGCTTTCAACATTTCATATTCTGCATCCGAAAACTGGTCTTTTGCATTTTCCACGGCAGCTATCAGAACATCCCCATAGTTTGAACTCAGTGTATCGCTAGTAACGTTCTTATCCATGGATGCAAAGACTTTTTCCCAAAGGTCTTTGTTCTTTTCTAAAATATTGTTTTCTTCGTCCATCAAATCCTGTTCAGATTTTCCGGATGTTTCTGCCTCGCTGGAGGATTCACTGGATGCAGTTGAAGAAGCGGTATCCGTTGCAGTACCGCATCCGCTAAGAGAAAGGGAAAATACCATACAAGCTGCCAATGTAACGATCCAATTCTTTTTCATTTTTGAAACTCCTTTTTTTCTGTTGTAAGTTTTTTTGTTTTTGACGACTTTTCAAAGCCATATTGATAGCGAATCGCATTTGTTGGACAGGATTTCATACACATCCCACAACGAATACATTCGGCATGATTTGGATGCTTTGTGACATCGACATCCATTTTACATGCCTTTTCACAAGCACCACAAGATACGCATTTGTCTTTGTCAACCTTCATTTGGAAGAGGGACACTCGATTCAGGAGTGCATAAAACGCTCCCAGCGGACAGAGCCATTTACAGAATGGACGGTAAAAAAATACACTGCCCACGATGACTGTCAGCAAAACAAATGCTTTCCAAGAAAATAGTACGCCCAATGCACGGCGAATGCCTTCATTCGTGATAGATAATGGAAGTGCACCTTCTAAAACGCCTTGTGGGCAAAGATATTTGCAGAAGAACGGGTCACCCATTCCCATTTCATTTACAATGACAATTGGAAGAAGAATTACCATTACCAGTAAAATACCATATTTCAGATAACGCAATGGTTTCAGTTTTTTGGTGGAGAACTTCGGGGATGGAATCTTATGCAGAAGTTCTTGAAACCATCCAAATGGACACAAAAATCCGCAGATAAATCTTCCCAATAAAACGCCGAGTAAGATCAGCATGCCTGTAATATAATAGGAAAATTTGAATTTAGATGACCCTACCACCGCTTGAAATGCACCAATGGGACAAGAGCCGGCTGCTCCTGGGCAGGAATAACAATTTAATCCCGGCACACAGGCATATTTTCCTTTTCCCTGATTTAGAGAACCATTCAAAAAATTTGGAAGATGAATGTTGGTTAGAAGCGTTGCTCCTGCCTGAATCCAACCTCGAAATCGTGCAAGAAGATGCACCTTCTTTTTGTTACGCTGTTTTTTCTTAGCCAATTCCAACACACTCCATACACAATCGAATTGCCTTTGAAAAAACCGTCTGTGCTTCGCCACGCCAGATGCCAAAGACGAGCATTGCCATTCCGATGAGCAGAAGAAGCACTTGCACCGTTGCTTTTTTTAATACCATTTGTTTCCCTCCTGTGATTTGATGATACCAGTATACACCATGCAGTATAAAATCTGCGTTAAGAGAAATTTAACACAGATTTTATCTGCATCTGTTATAATGAAGAAAAAATATAAGGAGCTTACTATGAGACTTTTGGTAGTAGAAGATGAGCAATCCTTGCGAGAGGACATCACAAAAAAATTGCAGCATTCAGGCTATGAAGTGGATGCCTGCGGCGATGGAGAAACAGCTTCAGAATATTTAGCAGTTGAATATTATGATTTGGTACTATTAGACTTGAATCTTCCTAAGATAGATGGAATGACGCTTCTCCGTAATTTTCGGAAAGAAAATCAGGAAACACCCGTACTGATTTTATCGGCACGAAGTGAAATCAATGACAAAGTGGAGGGGTTGGATGCAGGTGCAAATGATTATCTTTCCAAGCCATTTCATCTTGCCGAACTGGAAGCCAGAATTCGCAGTCTTACACGCAGACAGTTTATTCAGCGGGATGTCTGTCTGCAATGCGGAAAAATTACATATGATACCAAAAGCCGGATTGCAACAGTAGATGGCGTTGCAATCAATCTGACACGTAAGGAAACTGGCGTACTGGAATATCTGATGTTGCATCAGGGCAGACCCGTCAGTCAAGAAGAGCTCATTGAACATGTATGGGATAGCAGTGTGGACAGTTTCAGTAATTCGATTCGTGTTCATATCTCTGCACTCCGAAAGAAACTTCGTGCAGTGCTTGGCTATGACCCCATTCGGAATCGAATTGGAGAGGGCTATGAGATAGAAGGAGAATCGAAATGAAGCGAATGAAACGTCTGTCTTTTCAATGGCGAATTACATTGCTGACGGCAATTTTAATTGCCGGAACTTGTATCTGTTTAAATCTTCTGTTGTATCGTTCTGGTACTGTCAGCATGGATTCGCTGAATGGTTTTGTCATGAAATATGACCCCGGAAACTCTGATGTTGTGAAAATTGAATTCGATGATCAGCAGATGTCTGCATTTCTCCATCAGTTTTCTCAGGAAGTTTATGATGCTAAGGCAGCTTTTGGAAAAAAAGGTTGGTGTATTACAGCCGTAGTCACACTGCTGAGTGCGGCAATTGCGTATTTTGTAAGTGGCAGAGCCCTCAAACCGTTGAAGCAATTTTCACAGCAGACAGAAAACATCAATCAGGACAATCTTACCAGCACACGCCTTGATGAAGATACAGCAGCAGAGTTTCAGCAGCTGAGCTGTTCGGTGAATCGGATGCTTGACCGGCTTGCATTGTCATTTGATTTACAGCGTCAGTTTGCAGGAAATGCTGCACATGAATTGCGGACACCCTTGGCAATGATGCAAACAAAATTAGAGTTATTTGCCGAAGAACATTCCAATATTAATACAGAAACCGCAGAACTGGTGCAATTTCAAATGGCTCAGGTAGACCGTTTGAATGCCCTGGTTCGTACGCTTTTGGAAATGAGCAATTTGCAGTCTGTTTCTCGTTCTGATGAAATCGAGTTAGCACCACTCATTGATGAGATTCTGACAGACCTCACCACACTTGCCGAACAAAAAAACATTACATTCCATCAGAATTGTGAAGATATTTGTATGATTGGCAGTGATACGCTGATTTATAGACTGTTGTTTAATCTCATTGAAAATGCAATTAAATACAATCATGCAGGTGGCAGTGTGACCGTTTCCATGCAGCAAGAAAATCATCAGGTTTTGCTGCATATTGCAGACACAGGCTGCGGCATTTCGGAAGAATATCGGGAAAGCATTTTCCAGCCATTTTTTCGTGTAGACAAGTCAAGAAGCAGACAGATGGGCGGTGTTGGTTTGGGGCTTGCCCTTGTAAAAGAGATTGCTGTTCTTCATGGGGGAAGTGTATGCGTGGAATCTAGTTCCGAAGAGGGGACAACTTTTGCTGTGAGATTGCCATTGCCGAAAGAAAAAATGGAATAGTAGTTCGTATTACCGTTCGCAAATCGCTTGAAAGCACCGACTGCGTGGAAAGAAAAAGCCGCCTTCTGATTGTCTCATGTGGACATGTAGGGAAGCGGCTTTTGGTTTAGATTGTGGATTATTACAAAGTGAATGGTATACATAGTTTATCACATTTGAAAATGAGTTGTTTCATATGACGCAAAAGCACTCATAAAAAAGAACATTGCTTTTTAGCTGTTACAGGGGATAAATAAAAGATGACAATCTCTAGGCTATGAGATTCAGAAAATACTGCTTTTCATTCTTTTTGTGGTAGTCCATCACACCACAGCTTCAATGACCGTTTTTCCATTCATCTGAATGGTTTTCATACCCGATTTCTTATTCTTATTGAAGTTAAAACTGAGCAGATAACCTTTCTCAAGGTGATAATAGTTCAGATATTCCGCAATCTGCTTTTCGCCCTCCGTGTTGTATTCCTCTCCACGCCAGATTTTCAGCTCTATGATATACTGTTTTCCCAGATAGTCTACGATCACATCGGTTCGTTTCTGGTCACGCGTCTGTGCTTCAATGTAGTAGTTGCCTGTACCATTAATAATAGGGCGAAGATACAGCAAGAATAATTTTCTGCCGTCTTCTTCCTTAAACTTATCTGGCTGGCTGCCATAGATGTCATTAAAGTGAAGGATGAACTTCTCCAGAATCTTTTCCATGTTCAGCTGACCATCTTGAATAAACTGTTTTTTGTCATTGACACCCTCGGAAAAAATCGGACTGTTTATCGATGCTGAGGAGATAAACCAATCATAGATAACAGTTTCAAAAATGCGATTGGCAATCTCCAATGAACCATTTTGATTTTTCACAAATCCATACATAACAGCACTTTGAATCGCCGAATCATAGGCACTGAACAAGAATTTTTCACCTTGAAACAGTAACCGGTATAGCAGATTGCGTAGCTGTTGATCGTCTTCCAGCTTGTTAATCAAGGATTCAAACAATGGTATTCTAGAAACGATGATTGCTTTTACAGCAAACGCCAAATTTTCCAGTGTCCAATTTTTTTGATTCTCGTCCATGTACTTACAAATCGAAGAAACCAGTACCGGATAACCGGAAGTATAGTCATAAATCAATTGGGATAGTTTTGCAATATCCATGCCAGTATGGTGATCATGCTCATACTCTGTCAGCATTCCAGCAATGTCGCTCACGCTAAAACTCATGTCGATGTCAAAATTGGATGCAATATTCCATGGGCTGTTGTGTTTATGCTCTGCATCTGGACGTATCTTCTGACGAAGATTTCGGATGTCATGAACACCTGCCAGAATCACGGATTGGAATGTTGGGCGTTTGTTTCTCTTTAGATAGTAGAAACGAAGCTGTGCCAAGAAATCCA